>Ga0164242_10004505_pt1 | contig 15649 bp, 14 predicted proteins | sample OricomgcompostMG_FD_108783 | JGI IMG/M metagenome (GOLD analysis project Ga0164242, IMG submission 108783) | Miracle-Growth compost microbial communities from Emeryville, California, USA - Original compost - Miracle growth compost (MG) ... | reverse complement strand
GCGCATGCCCTTGTGAAAGCGCTTGCCGTTGCTGCGCAGGTTGTCGCAGGTCTGGAGCGTCACCGGGCTGTTGCCGCGCGCCATGCGCGCTTCGAGTATCGCGGCGAGCGCGCCGTAGATCGTGGTGCGCGCGCCGTTGAGGTCGGCGGCGAGATCGGGATTTGTCGTGTCGAGGCGGTCGTGCTCGTCGAGGTAATAGCCGCCTTCGGTGACCGTGAACGCAATGATCTTGCAGGCGGGGTCCGCGCCCGCTTCGATCAGCGCCGCGAGGTCGGCGGACCACGGCAGCACGCGCGTGATCGAGCGGATCGTCTCGTAGGCGCGCTCGCCCTGCGGCGTGACGGTTTCGAGCGTGTAGACGCCATGCTGCGCGGCGAGCGCATCCATGACGGCGTTCATGTCGGCGCGGATGTTGCCGACGCTGAGCGACCACGCCGGCTCGCCCGGCTGGCGCGCGAGATTCGCGCGGTGCAGATACCACGCCTGATGCGCCCGGTGGAACGATCCGGCGCCGATGTGCAGGATCACGTTCGCGTTGCTGCGTTCGCTGTCCATTTACGTCTCCTGAAATAGCGTCATGCGCGCTCTGGGTGCGCGTCTATGCGGTGCTCGATGGATTTGAGCAATTGCTCAATTGATGAACGAATGATCGTATCCGCTCGTGCGAAAGTCAAGACGGCGTCGGTGGGTTTTTGGTGACGCACCGCAGTGGTTCGGCGCCGGGCGCGCGCGTGGGCGTGCCCAGCGGACAGGCGGCAGCGATGCTGTGGCGCACAAACGAGGGCGCTCGGGCGTACTGGAGGAGAGCAGGGCCGCGCCTGCGGACGATGGTGCGGGTTGACCAGCGGGCTCGCAGGCCGGCCGCGACGCCGGCGCGCGGTGCTTCAGTCCGCTTGGCAGTCCACTACCGCCGAGATGGCGGCGACGGCCTGCGCGGTCGCATCGGCCGCGCAGCAGTCGATGACGATGCGCTCGGGCATCGCGCGCAGCCATGTGAGCTGGCGCTTGCAGAGCTGGCGCGTGGCGAACACGCCTTTGTCGCGCATCGTGGCGTAGTCGATGGCGCCGTCGAGGTATTCCCAAGCTTGGCGATAGCCCACGCAGCGCATCGACGGCAGGTCCGGATCGAGGTCGCCGCGCGCGCGCAACGCCTTCACTTCGTCGAGGAAGCCTGCGGCGAGCATGGCGTCGAAGCGCTGCTCGATGCGCTGGTGCAGCACGCCACGATCGGACGGTTCGAGCGCGATGGGCACGAACCGGTAGCGCGCCGCTGCGTCTGCTTGCGTGGTGTTCGAGCGCGGTGCGGCGAGCAGCGCCGACATCGGCTGGCCCGAGAGCATGAAGATTTCGAGCGCGCGCTGGATGCGCTGCGAGTCGTTGGGCGCGAGGCGCGCGGCCGTGGCCGGGTCGACTTGGGCGAGACGCGCATGGAGCGCGGGCCAGCCGTCGCGCGCCGCTTCGGCGTCGAGCTGCGCGCGCACGGCGGGGGCCGCGCCGGGCAGGTCGTTCAGCCCTTGGGTGAGCGCCTTGTAGTAGAGCATCGTGCCGCCCACCAGCAACGGCACGTTGCCGCGCGCGAGGATCTCGCCGGTCACGCGCAGGGCGTCGGCGCGAAAATGGGCGGCGGAATACGCCTCGGCGGGATCGACGATGTCGATCAGATGATGCGCGGCCGCCGCGCGCTCCGCGGCGCTCGGCTTGGCCGTGCCGATGTCCATGCCGCGATAGACGAGCGCCGAATCGACGCTGACGATTTCGACTGCGCGCCCGCGTGCCGCACTCGCTTGCCGGGCTGCATACGCGAGCGCGGCCGCTGTCTTTCCCGAGGCCGTGGGCCCGAGCAGGCACGCGATGGGCAATGCTTCGCTCTCTGGCTTCATGGCTGCGTCACTGGCCGCGCATGAAGAGCCGGTCGAGGTCGGCGAGCGTGAGCTGATACCACGTGGGCCGGCCGTGATTGCACTGGTCGGCGCGCTCGGTCGCTTCCATCTGGCGCAGGAGCGCGTTCATCTCGTCGAGCGTGAGACGCCGGTTCGCGCGCACCGCGTGGTGGCAGGCGAGCGTGCCGAGCATCTCGTGCTGGCGCTCGGTCAGCACGCGCGAGCCGCCATAGGCATGCAGGTCGGCGAGCACGGCGCGCGCGAGCGCCTCCAGATCGGCGTCCTTCAGGAGCGCGGGCACCGCGCGGATCGCGATCGAGGTGGGCGAGAGCACCGCGAGATCGAAGCCCAGCGCTTCGAGCGTGGCCTTTTCTTCCTCGACGGTGCCGGTTTCCACGGGATCGGCCGTCATCGAGATCGGGATCAGGAGCGGCTGGACCGCGAGCGAGCGCTCGGCGAGCGCCTCTTTGAACTGCTCGTAGATAATGCGTTCGTGCGCGGCGTGCATGTCGACGATCACGAGGCCGCGCGCGTTCTGCGCGAGCACGTAGATGCCGTGCACCTGGCCGAGCGCGAAGCCGAGCGGATGATCGTCGCGGGCGTCGAAGGCGGGCTGGGGCGCTTGAGCGGCGAACGCGCCGTGTTCGCGCGCGCTTGCATCTTCGGCTTGCACGGTCTGCGGCAAGGTTGCGCCTTGCGCGGTCCCGGCGCCCACGTCCTTGCGGCCGAAGAGGGCGTCGTAGAGCGCGAGCGGCTGTGCGACGGGCAGGCTGCCTTGCGTCATGCGCGACTGGCGCAGCCAGGTGTTGCCGCCGCCCGATCCCGCCGAAGCGCCCGATCCACCCGGCCCGAACCCCGAGGCGCGGCCGCCCGCGCCGCCGGAGAAGGCATTTGCCGAACCGCCGAAGCTGCTCGCGACGCTGGCGGTGCCGAACTTGCCCGGCGTGTCCAGGCCCGCGGGCGAGGTGCCGGCCGTGCCTGCGACCCCCGCGGTCAGCCCGGCAGACCCGCCCAGCACGCCGGCGCCCGGCGCGGGCCGCGGCTCGATCAGCGCGGCGTGGCCGCCCGCCGTGGTTTCGGGCGAAGCGCCCGCATGGCGCGCGAGCGCGCGCTGCACGGCATGGAACACGAACTGGTGAATCGAGCGCGAGTCGCGAAAGCGCACCTCGATCTTCGACGGATGCACGTTCACATCGACGGCCTCGGGCGGCAGGTCGAGGAACAGCACGTACGACGGATAGCGGTCGCCGTGCAGCACGTCTTCGTAGGCGGCGCGCACGGCGTGCGTGAGCAGCTTGTCGCGCACGAAGCGGCCGTTCACGAAGAAGTACTGCTGATCGGCGCGGTTGCGGCTCGCCGTGGGCAATCCCGCGCAACCGTAGACGGCGAGCGGCCCGGCGCGCTCCTCGAGCGGCAGGTGCGCGGTGGCGAAGGTCTCGCCGAGGATCTTCGAGACCCGCGTGGCCGGATCGCTCGCGTTCCAGTGCTCGACGGCGCGGCCGTTGTGCAGCACCGAGATCGCCACGTCGGGCCGCGCGAGCGCGCTGCGGCGGATCATTTCGAGGCAGTGGCCGAGTTCGGTCTGCTCGCTCTTCAGAAACTTGCGGCGCGCGGGCGTGTTGAAGTACAGCTCGCGCACTTCGATCGTCGTGCCCTGGCCGCCGGCGGCGGGCGAGAGCGTGCCCGTGTGCGCGTCGATCTTCATGGCGTGCGCGGCGCTCGCCGGGCGGCTCGTGATCGACATTTCGGCAACCGAGGCGATCGAGGCCAGCGCTTCGCCGCGAAACCCGAGCGTGGCGACGCTTTCGAGCTCGGCGAGCGAGCGGATCTTGCTGGTCGCATGGCGCATCAGCGCGAGCGGCAATTCGGCTTCGGGGATGCCGCAGCCGTCGTCGGCGATCGAGATGCGCTTGACGCCGCCTTCGTCGAGCAGGATGCGCAGCGTGCTCGCGCCCGCGTCGAGCGCGTTTTCGAGCAGCTCCTTCACGACCGAGGCGGGCCGCTCGACCACTTCGCCCGCCGCGATCTGGCTGATCAGCTGGTCGGGCAGCGCCTGGATCGCGCGCGTGGGCTGCGCGGCGCGCGACGCGTGCGCGGGGTCCGCGGCCGGGGCGGTTGCGTGAGTGGTTGCGCTGCTGGCTGGGTCGGGCGTGTCGTTGGGCGCATGGTCGGGCGTTGCGCTCGCGCCGGCGAGGTCGGAGTTCGAAGACATGAGCGCAATTATAACGAGTCGGCGCGGGCGGTTCCGGGGCGCGCTTGCGTCCCCGGTTTTACCGACGTTCGACGTGCTTTCGGTGCGCTTTCGGCGGATTTTTGCCGATTTTCGAGGGAATTTTTCGTGACAGCGGGCACTTTCGGTATCATGGCGCGGTCAATTTGCCTTCTCGCACAACACCGGCTTCGCGCGTCCCGAACAGGCATGTCCCAGGCGGGCATGTCCCACACGGGCGCGCGTGTCACGACCAATAAGGGATACTTTTGGATACGCTGCTGCACTTCGTCACCCTTGTCCTGCACATCGACCAGTTTCTAGGAGATTTCATCCACCAGTACGGTGCCTGGGTCTATGCGGTCCTGTTCCTGATTGTGTTCTGCGAAACCGGGCTCGTGGTGCTGCCGTTCCTGCCGGGCGATTCGCTGCTGTTTATCGGCGGTGCGTTCGCGGCCACGCACGAGATGAGTCTTGGCTTGCTGCTGATCTTGCTGATCGTGGCGGCGGTCACGGGCAACACCGTCAACTATCTGGTTGGCCGCGCCATCGGCCCGAAGGTGTTCAATACGCGCATTCCCGTGCTCGAACGCTTCCTCGACCGCGCCGCGCTGCAAAAGACGCACGACTTCTACGAGCGCCACGGCGGCAAGACCATCGTGCTCGCGCGCTTCATTCCGGTTGTGCGTACCTTTGCGCCGTTCGTCGCGGGCGTTTCGCAGATGAGCATGCAGCGCTTCCAGCTCTTTAATATCGCGGGCGCGCTCTTCTGGGTGCTGCTGCTCGTGCTGCTCGGCTTCTTCTTCGGCAATATCCCGTTCATTCGCCAGTACCTCAACGTGATCGTGCTCGTGGGCATTGGCGCGGCGATCGTGCCGATTCTCATCGGCGGACTCTGGAAGATGACGCGCAAGAGCAATGCGCGCGGCAGCGCGGTGCGCGGACCGAACGGCCACCGCAACTAAAAGTAGCGGCCTCCGAAAGCGGCCGGGGCGCGCGCGACGGCGGCCCGGCTGGCTCGACACACCAACGGCATCGCCCGCGAGGACGATGCCGTTCGTTTTTGCGCGCCGTGCTCAAACCACGCGGCGGATGATGGACGGCGTTTCCGGCGTCGGATAGCCCGCTTCGCGGAAGGTCTCGACAATCGCGCGGTTGGTGTCGAAGTACACCTGCCAGTAGTGATCGTTGTTCGTATAGGGCCGCACGCACAGGAGCGGTCCTTCGGGCGTGAACGAGAGCACCTCGACGTCGGGCGGCGGATCTTGCGCGACGTTCGGGATGGCCGCGATCGCGGTGCGCAGCCGCCTGGTGGCCTCGACGGGATCGACGCCGTTGGCGATCTTCGCGGTCAGCTCGACGCGGCGCACCGGCGTCGCGCTGAAGTTCGAGATGGTGTCCGAGAAGATCTTGTTGTTGCCGACGATGTTCACGACGTTGTCGGGCGAGACGATGGTCGTGCCGAAGATGCCGAGCTCCTTCACGGTGCCCGTCACGCCGCCCGCCGTCACGAAGTCGCCCACCTTGAACGGTCGCAGCACCTGCATGAAGACGCCCGCCGCGAAGTGCGCGAGCAGCCCGCCCCAGGCCGTGCCGATGGCGAGACCGAGGCCCGCGAGCAGCGCCGCGAACGAGGTGGTCTGCACGCCGAACACCTGGAGAATCGCGAGGACCAGCAGCAGGTTCAGGATGCCGGCGAGGATGGAACTGAGGTAATGCGCGAGTGTGGGATCGACGCGCTGGTTGCGCGAGAGCATCTTGCGCAGCAAGCCGGCGATCAGGTTGATGATCCAGCGCCCGACGATCCACAGGACGATCGCTGCCACGACCTTGGTCCCGAAGTCGATGCCCCGGGTCATGATGAATGTGCGAACGGTTTCGAGATCCAAGATGCCCTCGCTTGATACGGTGATTGAGCCGGATAAGACGCGCTAACTGCAACGGACTGCATGCTGATGCGACGACGCGGAACGACTGTGCAACCGGGGGGCGAAGCTGGCGGGATCGGGACGGGCTTGGGGGGATCGTGGCGCACCGTCGCGTGCTCGCTGGTGCATTTATAGGCCAAGCGGCGCGAGCGTGCAACGAACGTGCCCGGGCGCCTGCGGGTTGATCCCACGCAGCGTGCGCGCGCTGCGTGCTTTTTCCATGCGCAATACATGGTCGTTCGGCGGTATCGTTGCGCGTGCGCCATTGCCACGATCAAGACATCGTCAAGACAACGCCAGGGAGGGCACCATGATTCTGTCGGGCAACACCGATCTGCATCTCATCAACGTGAATCTCGAGGCGCTGCGCCCGACGCAGATCACGGTTGGGTTTCGCGAAGTCAACCTCAAGCGCGAGCACTGGAAGTCGCTCGACAAGAAAGGGCGCGCCGCCGCGATCGACAACCACTGGTTCCCGGCCGTGCTCGGTCCGAAGCAACGCTACTACGTGGTCGATCATCACCATCTCGGGCTCGCCTGGCTCCACGAAGGCGTGCCGAGCGCGCGAGTCACGGTCATCAAGGACCTCTCGTGGCTCGATCCCACGATCTTCTGGCGCATGATGGAGCACAACCAGTGGGTGCATCCGTTCGATGCGCGAGGGGAGCGTTGCGACTATGCGGCGTTGCCGAGGCAGCTCACCGGTCTCGCCGACGACCCGTATCGCAGCCTTGCGGGCGAGCTGCGCGTGGCGGGCGGCTACGCCAAGGACACGACACCGTTCAGCGAATTCCTCTGGGCCGACTATCTGCGCCAGAAGGTGAGCCCGGCGAGCGTGCAAAAGGACTTCGACAAGGCGCTTGCCGATGCGCTCGCCCATGCTCACGACGCCGACGCGCGCTATTTGCCCGGCTGGTCGGGGGTCGTGCCGCCCGTGGGCGCAACGGCCGCAGCGCCCGAAAAAAGCAAGAAGAAGGGGTGAGCGTCCAGTGGCGCGTTCACATCGGCGGCGTTGGCCTGGGGTACGGCGACGTTTCGATCACGAGCGCGCTGGGCCATGCTGTTTGCGCGCCAATCGCGGACCATTCGTGCGCTGATCGTGTTTTTCCAGCGCGCGCGCAGCCGGTTCGGTTTCAGTGCGCGTCGGCCGGCGCCGTCGCGGGCGGCGTACCGCTCGTGAGGTAATGGCTGAGCCACTGGCACGCGGGGCCGGTCGCGGCGTCCGTGCGGTGGATCAGCGAGATGTTGTAGTTCACCGAGTCGCGGTCGGCGAGCGCGATACGCACGAGGCGTCCGGCTTCGAGATCGGCTTCGACGAGATGGCGCGGCATCGACCCCCAGCCGAGCCCCGCGAGCAGGAGACGATGCTTCGCGCCCAGGTCGCCTAGCTTCCATGCGCGATTGCTGTACACGCCGAAGGTCTGGCCAAGCGTGAGCCGGCTGCGGTCGGTGAGCACGAGCTGGGTGTGCTCGCGCGCGTCGGAGATGCGTACGGGCTGCGCGGCCTGCGCGAGCGGGTGATTCGGCGCCGCCACCAGCACGAGCTCCACGGTGCCGATCGCGCGCGCCTCGATCACGTGCGGCCAGTTCTGGTTCGGCCCGCTGATGCCGATGGCGCAGTCGCCGTCGAGCACGAGCTTGAGCACGCCGCCAAGCGCTTCCATGGTGAGGTTCAGCGCCACGGTCGGAAAGGCCAGCGCGAATGCCTGGAGCGCCTCCACGAGCCGCGGGGAGGGAAACATCACGTCCACGGCCACCGCGACCTCGCCTTCGAGCCCGCGCTGCAGGCCGGCCGCCTTGGCGTTAAGCTGGCCCATGAGCAGATCGAGACGGCGCGCATCGGCGAGAATCGCGCGCCCCGCAGCCGTGAGCTCGGGCTTGCGCTTGCCGCGCTCGAAGAGGGCGACGCCAAGCAGCGCCTCCAGATTCGCGATCGTATAGCTCACCACCGATTGCGCGCGATCGAGCTGGCGCGCCGCCGCCGAAAAGCTGCCGGTTTCCGCCACGGCGATCAGTGCGCGCAGCTGTTCGAGACTCGGCGAGCGGTCCATGATCGATCTATCGAAAAAGTGGATGATAACGATCCATTTTAGACGATTGTTTGAATAGCTGACGTCGGGTTAAAGTGCGCGTTCCCTGTTGAGGATGCTCAAGTCGATGAATCGTTCCGTCAAGCCCACCGGCCGCTACAGCGGCGTCGCCATGCTGCTGCACTGGCTGATCGCCGCGCTGATCGTCTGGGGCTTCGCGCTCGGCTGGATCATGACCGACATCCCCGGCATCACGCCCACCAAGCTGCGCTACTTTTCGTGGCACAAGTGGATAGGCGTGAGCGTGCTCGCGCTCGTGCTGGTGCGCATCCTGTGGCGCGCGACCCACGCCGCGCCCGCGCTGCCGGGCTCGATGGCGGCCTGGGAGCGCGCCGCCGCGCACGCGGGCCATTTCGCGCTGTATCTGCTGATGGTCGCGATTCCCGTGACCGGCTATCTCTACAGTTCCGCGGCGGGCATCCAGGTCGTGTACCTCGGCATCTGGCCGCTGCCCACGATCATCGGTCCCGATAAGGCGCTCAAGGGCGCGCTGCGGCTCGTTCACATCTCGCTCAATTACACGCTGCTCGCCATCGTCGTGCTGCACGTGCTGGCGGTCGCGAAGCATCAATGGCTCGACCGCCAGCACATCCTCGCGCGAATGCTGCCGTTCGGTAAGCCGGGCACGCCGCGCGACTGAGCCCGGCGCGCATCGGCGTCCATTTAGCGCGGCGCGCGCCCAGCTTCGTCATCCTCATCGTCACCCTCGTTCTTTCACCGCTCACAGCGAACCGATTGCCCATGATCCAACGTCTTGCCTCCAAAGTCTCCGTCGTCGCGCTCGGCGCGGCGCTTGCCGCCGGCGCGGCATTCACCGCTACGTTCGCCATGAACGCCGTCGCCGCGGGCGAAGCCGCGAAAAGCTCCGTCTCGGCCGTGTTCAAGCAGATGAACGTGCCGGTGGAAGGGCGCTTCGACCACTTCAACGCCGACGTGCGCTTCGACCCGGCCAACGCCGCGGGATCGAGCGCCAAGCTCGACGTCGCGGTGGCGAGCTTCGACCTGGGCTCGCCCGACTACAACAAGGAAGTGGCTGGCGACGAGTGGTTCGACGCCGCGCATTTCCCGCACGCCACGTTCGTCTCCACGCAGATCAAGCCGGGCGCGAACGGCACGTACTCGGTGGCCGGCAAGCTCACGATCAAGGGCAAGACGACCGACGTCGTCGTGCCGGTGCAGTACCACAAGGACGGCGCGAACCAGGTGTTCGACGGCGCGCTGCCCATCAAGCGCCTCGCTTACGGCATCGGCTCGGGCGAGTGGAAGGACACGTCGATCGTCGCCGACGACGTGCAGATCAAGTTTCATATCGTGACCGCAGCGCACTGACGCGCGCCGGTCTATCGATTCATCCGGCGTTTCATTCGCCGCTTTATTCGTTGCTTTATTCGCACCAGGACTGACGCTTTCATGAAGATCACGTTTTTCGCCGCTGCCGCACTGGCCGCCGCTATCGCCACGCCCGCGTTCGCCGCGGCCACGACCTACAACCTCGATCCGACGCACACCTTCCCGAGCTTCGAAGCCGACCACTTCGGCGGCGTCTCGGTCTGGCGCGGCAAGTTCACGAAGAGCTCGGGCACCGTCGTGCTCGACCGCGCAGCGAAGACCGGCACGGTCGACGTGACCATCGACGCCGCGTCGATCGACACCGGCAATGCGGCGCTCGACAAGCACGTGAGCTCGGCGGAAATGCTCGACGCGGCCAGGTACCCGACCGCCGTCTACAAGGGCACGTCGATCAAGTTCGACGGCGACAAGCCGGTCGAAGTGATTGGCACGTTCACGCTGCACGGCGTGACGAAGCCGCTGAACCTCAAGATCGATTCGTTCAAGTGCTTCCAGAACCCGATGCTCAAGCGTGAAGTGTGCGGCGCCGACGCGACCGCCCAGTTCGATCGCTCCGACTACGGCGTGGACTACGGCAAGGCCTATGGCTTCAAGATGGCCACGACGCTGCAGATTCAGGTGGAAGGGATCAAGGCGGACTGAACGGCGCCGCCGACGCAGCGCTAACGACGGCGTCTGCAGCGATTCATGCGAGCCCGTGCGCGCGATGCGCCCGGGCTTTTTTTGCGGTGCGCCGCGCGCAGCGGTGAAAACTAAGTAGAGCCAGGCGAGTTGCGAGCGGCGCACGAGCCGGCGCCCGTGCGATTGCCTTTAATGGATGGACGAGCTGGTGTTCGCCGTGCGCGGCGTCAGCGCGACATCGACGACATGCGTGTGCCAGATGCCGCAGGTAGCCTTCACGGGCACCCAGGCGTACTTGCCGCGCACCTTGGCGAAGCCGCGCAGATGGATGAGCGTGTCGATGGGCGAGGCTTGCGTAACGGCGCCCGCCGACGATACGCGCGCGATGGCGCTGGCGGGAACGGGCGATTCGATATGCGCCGTGAGCGCGCGGCGATCCGGCACGAGCAGCGAATCGTAGCGTTGGCCCTGATGCACCCACGCATCGAGCGCGGAGATGCAATTGACGACGACGTCAGGCACGCGAATGCGGCGCAGATATTCGTAATCTTCGGGCGGGGCTTGCATTTGCGCCTGTACGCGCAGACTGATCCAGAACAGCGCGAGCAGGGCGCAGGCGAGAGTCGAGAACTTCATGGTGACGTGGCCTGTGCGACGGAAGAAGGGACAGCGGGGACGGGCAGTATACACGCTGAGGCGCATGGGGCGCAGTATGCGCCTGCCAGGGCGAGTGCAGGCGCTGCAAAGCAAAAAGCCCAGCCGGTTAAGGCTGGGCTTTTCGACAGATTCTTTGGTAGGCCGTACGGGATTCGAACCTGTGACCAACGGATTAAAAGTCCCTGAGTTTTTTCGTTGCTTGGTGTTGATTGATGTTTGTGTAGGCATAAAAATCCTTCATTTATAGGGGTTTTTGTCAAAACCCACGGATTTTTGTGTTGATCGAAATTGCTTGAATGTCATAGCATTTGCCTACACGGTGCCTACATGAAGGCGCTGACGAAAAGGGCAGGGCATGGCAAAGACAAATCTCACGGCGGCCCGCGTGGCCGCTTACCAGTGCGAACCCGGCAAACAGCAGAGCATCCTTTGGGACGCGAAAACGCGCGGCTTTGGCCTGCGCGCGACGGCAGCAGGCGGGCACGCCTACATTGTTGAAGGCCGCCTGCATGGCCGCACGATCCGCTGCACTATCGGCGATCCGGCCAACTGGAAGTTGGAGGACGCCCGGCAGCGCGCCGCCGATCTGCGCGTGCTGATTGACAAGGGCACGGACCCGCGTGAACAGGAAGCGCAGCAGCGCGCCGCCGCTGAGGCGAAGCGCGAGGCGAGGCTGCGCCAGGAGGCGACCGTGGGCGATGCGTGGGACGCCTATTTGGCTTACCAGAAAGACCGCCAGCAGCGCGGCGTGGAGAAAGCCTGGGGCGATCGTCACATGGCCGACCATGAACGGCTGGCGGCGGTGGGTGGCGTGAAGAAAAAGCGCGGCAAGGGTGAGACGCAGGCCGGGCCGCTGGCGGAACTGATGCTGCTGCGCCTGCCGGAACTGACAGGTGCGCGGATAGCGCAATGGCTCGACCGTCACGCGGGTGAGCGTCCGACCATGCTGGCGCTGGCCTACCGGTTGCTGCGCGCGTTTATTCGCTGGTGCGAGGATACGCCCGCCTATAAGTCGCTGGTGCCTGCTGACGCGTACAAGGAACGCGCCGTGAAGGAAGCGGTACCGCGCGTGAAGGCGAAGGAAGGTGACTGTCTCCAGCGCGAACAGCTTCGCGCCTGGTTTGACGGCGTGCGCAAGATCGGCAATCCGGTTATCCGCGCCTACCTGCAAACGTTGCTGCTGGTGGGGCCGCGCCGTGAAGAACTGGCCGCCCTGCGCTGGGACGATGTGGATTTCCAGTGGAACAGCCTGAGCCTGTCGGACAAGGTGGAAAGCGAGGGGCGCGTGGTGCCGCTCACGCCCTACGTGGCGTCCCTGTTGTGGGACCTAAAACGGCGGAACGACACCCCGCCGAATGTCCGCGAACTGGCCCGCATGGAAGCGCGCGGCGAGAAGTGGAAGCCGTCGCCGTGGGTTTTCAGCAGTCCGACCGCCGAGGATGGGAAGCTGGCGGAACCGCGCATTGCGCACGCCAAGGCGCTGCGGGCGGCGGGCCTGCCGCATATCTCGCTGCATGGGTTGAGAAGAAGTTTCGGAACATTAAGCGAATGGGTCGAATGTCCGGTGGGGGTGACCGCGCAAATCATGGGTCACGCGCCCAGCGCGATTGCTGAAAAGCATTACCGCCGCCGCCCGCTGGACCTGCTACGCCTGTGGCATTGCCGCATTGAGGCATGGATGCTGGAGCAGGCGGGCATCGAATTTAAGGTGAACGAAGCCGAAGAAAGGCCGGGTCTGCGTGCAGTGAAGTAGGAGGCGCGCATAATGACGGGTCCCCTGCCTAGCTCGACGGAGCGAAAAGCCGGTTCCCTTCCCGGCCTGGCGGGGCCAGCTTGAAGGGTGGGCGCTTTGGGGGCGCAGATGACTCGGCCAGGTGGCAGGAAAGGCAGCCAGCAGCGCGACGAAACGACGGCGGCGCAGGAACCGGACAAGGGCGTCCCGATTGAAGATTTTCTGATGCGCCGCCTGGAGGCGCATCCCCGCTATCCCGCAATGGTCGAGGCGTTCGAGCGCAATCTTGCGCCCATGCGGGACTTTCTTGGAAAGCTCGACGCCACGGTGGCAAAGCTGATTGCCGCTAGCAATCGCGCCCAGGCGCTCTCCGACCTGATCCACAGCGACGACACGGGAATCAGCGACGTGCGTGAAGAATTGAAGAAAGCGCCCATCGACAACGCCATGACTCTGCTTTTCCTGCTGCGACTTGAGCGTGAGCGCGGCGAGAGTGAGATTGAGCGCGAGGTGGCCGACAAGATCCGCCAGCAGGCTAGTGAACGCGGCAAGGAAGGGGCAGAAAAGCGGCATGGTAAGCCGGGCGGCGCGAGGAGCAAGCGGAGCGAACTGCGAGAACTGTGGGCGAGCGGCAAATACGCGACGCGCGCAGTGTGCGCCGAGCAGGAGTACGCCGCCCTGGGCGTGTCGCTCGATACCGCCCGCAAATACCTGAAAGGCGCGCCTGAGCCGGTGAAAAAGGCTGGTCGGTAGCCCCTACCGGCCAGCCAGTAGCCCCCATGAGCCAGCCGGTAGCCGCTACCGTACCTGTCCACCCGATCAACTGAAATCGAGAATCGTTGCTGTCGAGTAATACGCCGCACGCGGCGGATGATCGAAGCAACGATGACGACTCTCGACACGTCGCCTGCGCTTCGATTGCCTGCCGCACACGGCTGGAAATCAGGCGCTGACGATGCTCAACACACTTTCCATCCCGCCCGGTCTGGCCGCCGTTGCCAATGGCCGGGATACGTTGACGACGGACGAAGCGGCGCGCGCAATTAACCGCCAGCCGCAGACCCTGCGCAAGTGGGGGTGTCTCGAATGTGGTCCGATCCGCCCGGTTCGCATTAACGGGCGTCTGGCCTGGCGCGTGGCTGATCTGGCTCGCCTCCTGAACGGGGGCGCGGCATGATCGACTTCGCGAACTATCCCGCCGGGACCGTGGCCTGGGTGAGCGACGGCCGCTATCGCGGCCTACGCGCCACGCTGCTGGAATTCCTGCCCGCGTTGGGCGCTGGCGGCTTCTATCGTTGCGCGATCCTGATGCGCGATCCTGCGGACGGCACAGTGCTTGACCTGGTGCCGTGCCACTTCATTACGCTGTCGCCGCCCTGGAGCGATCATGACGCCCGCTGAACGCGAGGAGCTTACGCGTGCGCTGGATTGCATTCACCCCGACCTGCCGCGCGACGAATGGATAATGGTGCTGATGGGTCTGCACTCTGAGGGCGAGGAGGAACTGGCGCGCGAATGGTCTGCGCGCGGCCACAAATGGGACCCGCACGCCTTCGATGGCGCTTGGCGTTCTTTGCGCGCCCGTGGCAACGGCCACGCGCCTGTCACGCTCGCCAGCGTGTATCACATCGCGAAGGAATACGGCTTTGTGCCGTCCGGTCCGCGCACCGTGCGCGTGAGGCGCGCGCCTGCGCCAACCTTGCTGCATGCTGACGCGAGTGCGAACGACACCGCGCCCGCTGCCGCGCAGGTTGCTGCGTGCGTGGACAGTCCGCCAGCCGTGACGCCTTTCACGCGTTTCGTAAGCGGCACGGACGCACGCGAGCATCCCTATGTTGTGCGCAAGCGCATGGGCGCGGAACGCCTGCGCATCGTGCGGACCTGGGACGATCGTCTGGAACTTGGCGCGCTCTATGTGAGCGTATCGACGGGTGCGCCCGTCACAGTCCAGGTAATCGACGCGAGCGGCAAGCGTAAGCGCAACTGGCCGGGCTATCCGCTGCGCGATGGTGCGTGGCGTGTGCGTGGTGACGGAGCGCTGGTGGGTGATGAAACCACCTACGTATGTGAAGGCGTCGCCACGGCCTGGGCCTGCGTGGAGGCTGTGGGCGAGGGCGAGGGCTATGCCACGGCGGGCAAAGCCAACTTGCGCGCCGTGGCCGAAGCGTTGCGCCGCCGTTATCCGGCGCTGGATATCGTGATCGTGAGCGATCGCGACGCGGTGGATGCCGCAACGCGCGCAGCGCGGGCCTGTGCGGGCCGCGTGGCGGTCATTCCCGCTGATATTGTGCCCGGCAATCCGAAAACTGACGCCTGGGACGCACTGGACGCGCACGGCCCCGCCGCGCTTGCGGAAATACTGGCGGCTGCCAGCGAACCGGAACCCCAGACAGGAGAGGCAAGCAGCGTCCCCCAGGTGGGCATCGCTGCAATTCTCGATGCCATGCGCGCCGATGAAATGCTGGTGGGCCTGCTGGGTTTCGATTGCATGCGCGGTCGCATTGTGCTGATGAAGGCGAGGCCGTGGCCATCCGCGCTGCCGGGTTGGACCGATAACGATATTGCCAATGTGGAGTTACGCCTGGCGCAGCGCGGCGTCCGTGCGCCTGTCGATAGTGTGGCGCGCGCCTGCCGGATGCTGGCTGAGGGCAACGCCTTCCATCCCGTTTGTCGCTGGCTGGACAGCCTGCACTGGGATGGCGTGCGCCGTGTGGATGCGTGGCTGGTGACGCATCTGGGCGCGGAGGACATGCCTTACTCGCGCGAAGTAGGCCGCATCCTTCTGCTGTCGATGGTCGCTCGCGTGCGCTTTCCCGCCAGCAAGTGCGACACGATGATTGTGCTTGAGGGCCGCCAGGGCGTCGGCAAAAGTCGAACGCCGGCGGTGCTGGGCGGTGAATGGTTTTCAGACTGCATGCCCGATCTGGACGATCTGCGCGCGTGCGGTGAAGGGTTGCGCGGCGTGTGGCTGCTGGAAAACAGCGAAATCGTTGCGCTGCGCCGCCACGAAGTAGAAGCACAGAAGGCTTTCCTGTCGCGCCAGACGGACAGCTACCGGCCCGCCTACGGGCGCGAAGTAATCGAACAGCCGCGTCAATGCATCGTTGTGGGCACAACAAACAGGCTGGACGGCTACCTGATGGACGATTCGGGCGGCAGGCGCTTTCTGCCGGTACGCGTGG
>Ga0164242_10004504_pt1 | contig 15651 bp, 14 predicted proteins | sample OricomgcompostMG_FD_108783 | JGI IMG/M metagenome (GOLD analysis project Ga0164242, IMG submission 108783) | Miracle-Growth compost microbial communities from Emeryville, California, USA - Original compost - Miracle growth compost (MG) ... | reverse complement strand
AGCTGTACGAGATCGTATTCGCCACTGGATGTTTTCTTTTTTCTTCTCGCTAATCAGCGTTCGGGGGAGCAGATCCGCATTCACCGAGTCCCTGACATCCAGCGTCACTGACTACCCTGTTGAGCATGGCCGTCGATACCATGCTTTCCGCTCTGGCGGTGAGTAACCCCGGGTTTCACAACTGTCCTTTCCTCCGATCGTCACGACTGACTCGGCACGTCCCAGTATACTGTCTTCCCAACGACGAGGTCAGTCCTTCTCTGCGCACGCAGGCCGTGGGTTTCGTGCTGACCATCTTCCCTGCATAGCTCGAGCTGGACCGTCTTGACTTGACCCATGCTCTCATGACCAAGGGGATCGGTGGCAAGTTATATCTCGCGCCAATCGAGGCAGAGAAGCTGCACCGGATCCTCGACCTTGGTACTGGAACGGGCATTTGTACGCCGTCTCGCTAAACAACGCTGGTTATATGTGTCGCTAACGCTAGGGAGGGTCTATCTGCATGGGCGATGATTTCCCAAACGCGGAGGGACGCCCACCCGCACCTCACCGACAAGCAATAGATATTTGTATTAGCCAAAATGCTAACTTATCAAGCAGGTCCTGGGAAATGATTTAAGCCCCGTCCAGCCAACTTGGTGCGTCGTTCTCACCAAACTCTGCCAAGCGTTCTTCATGCTGACTTGTTTAAGGGTCCCTCCCAATGTAAAGTTCGAAATCGACGATATCGAAAGCCCATGGTCGCATCCCATCCCATTTGACTTCATCTTTTGTCGATATCTGGCGGCCTGTATTTCGGATTGGCCAAGGCTGGTGGGGAGTATCTACGAGTATGTTCCCTCCTGCGAAATCCCAGTGCCACAATATGCAACGAGATATAACTGACTAACGTACTTTGTGCATTACAGAAACTTGGTGCCTGGCGGGTGGGCCGAGTTCCAGGACTTCGATCTACAATATTATTCCGAAGACGGATCCCTGGAGGAATCTAGTTCCACCCTCCAGTGGATCAACACGCTTCTCGAAGCCGCTCGCAGAATCGACCGCGATCCATGCCCTGGCGTCAAGCTGGAGGAGCGTGTGAAGGCAGCCGGCTTCGAAAACGTAACTCATCAAAGATTCAAGTTCCCAGTTGGGCCCTGGGCAAGGGACAAGGACATGAAGGAGATTGGGATGTACAACATGGCACAGGTTTTCCAGGGTCTAGAGGCATTCTCCCTGCGCCTGTTCTGTGATGTCCTTGGCTGGCAAAAGGAGGAGGTGATCGTCTTGACTAGCAAAGTCCGAAAAGAGTTGAAGACGCCGAGCATTCACGCGCAATTTGACTTGTAAGACCTCCTGGCAGCCGGTATTCTCGCGAAGTCTTGCCTCCGAATAAACTAACGAAGGAGGCAGTCACGTTGTTTACGGCCAGAAGCCGCCAAAGGGCAAACAGGGCTAGGATTAAGCGAAGATCTAACCATTACTGTCGATTTTGATCGTTACCGCCGTTACTATGAGTAGGTAGTCGTTGCTGTTGATGGCTAGTTCCATTTCTTCGTCAGTCCCTCCTATCGCTTTACAAATCCACCATCGCCCATATTACAGTATATGGGGCACATGTTTGGAATCGACCAGTCACGGCAGACCACAGTTTACATGTCGCGTACCTCGACGCTAGATGCTATATAAAACGCCTCCCCGAAGCAAATCCATACAAGCCCGATCGTAAGGCCTTAGTTTTACCCGGGTTAAGTTGCCCGCTTGCAAGGCCTCCGATAAAGGGTTGAACGGAGAACGGATCTTAAATGCAAGTTATAGTGTGCGTCAGCAACTCAAGGCCTTCAAGGCACTGTAGAAATCTACTTTCAGAGGATGTCACAGTGGGTCGATTATGACTTATTCTTGGCTTCCCCTTAGGTCCCAGTTTTTCTCCTCCGACAGACCACTCCTCTTTGGAGCGAGCTGACACAGCGCGTCTTGCCTCCTCCGTATATTCTAGCTATTCCATTGTTCCATGATGGCCAAACACGACGGGGTATATGGATGCACTGGGCCGAGGACTCAAGCGAAAAATGCCGGAACTCGGTTTAGGGATTCTTTCATTGTTGGAACCGGGTACGTGATCACGAATTTTTTTCTCCATTCAAACCATCCCTAAGTATATAGCCTATATAGGCAAAGTCAGCCTGCTCTTCGAGAGCATGTATAACCCGATCTAGAACCCCAGTAAGGCAACTGCCAAGACTCCTGCCATCGCCAGCACTGGTCGCGTGGCTCCTAGATCGAACATTGCCACACCCGCCGACGTGGGAACGTCGGCGGTCGTCTTTGCGTGCCACCTGTCACCGTGCTGGATCCCGTGGTAGTCACGACAGGTTACGTGAATCCCAATGGTGTAAGACGTCCAAGATTTGGGACAGGAAACAAGGAAGGATCTCCCTGATGCCCGATTCATGTTTGATGACAGTTTGCAAGTGGTTCCAGAGTGGGCGGGATTCACGCCATGCTCGATACGAATAATGTTTGTAGTATTGGCTAGAAAATGAAGCTGTCATTGTCCGGAACGTTCGTAACCAGACCGAAGTAATACGCCTGCACGCCGCCCGAAGGACACGGTTGACCTATCTCTAGCATGTATCATATTATTATTATGTCTGGGGGGCCTTGATGAAGCTCGCGCCTCACCTCGACTGCTTTTGGTTGTTTGAACCCCAAAGGGCTGGCATCCTCTTCACAACGAGTGCCCGATCACGGCTAACCAACGTGCAAGGCCTAATTAATTCTAGCTAAGGTACTTAGGGATATACCCGTAGCTAGGAGAGAAGAGAATCGAGCCCTTCCTTTTTCAAATGCGATGGAATAACTTGCAAAATGGCTTAGCTAGTTCCTTTGGCGCATTGCGATGCCGAGCGGCACATAAATGCCGATTAGGGTTCCAGCTACCGTATTTTAGTCTAACTTTGGGTCACAAGAGTGCAGATCCATGCAACGAGGTTGCACTCAACTCCCCCAGTAGTTCTCCGTACATCTAAGCGTCGCTAGGAATACGAGATCTTTCTATCCTATTCTAGAAGAGTACTTTAGGCCCGGAGGTGCATCCTGCCAATTAGCCGTCAAACATCACAACAGTGTTACTCTGTGTGGTGAATGACGAGATATCTCCCCGTATTGGCGGGAGAAAAGGCCGAAAGTAGTCCCTGCGAAGAGGAACCCGAGTAGATAAAGGAACTTCAGTGCCCTCGACCGGCGTAGCTACCTATGAACGGCACGAACCTGCTAAACCGTACCAATCTAATTGAATCGCACAGTCAATCTCCAACCTGCAAATGCGTCCTCTAACTGCCCTGGCCGGCCTCCTCTGGGCTTCCGCGAGCGTTGGCGAAGCCGTCAACGCATCTCGCAAGTTCTACCTTCACACGCAAGTCAAAGCAAACCAAGACGGCAAAGAGCGATTTGACGACCTGTGGTTGTACGCATATCACACGGGCGCCGGGACGAACGATGCGGTTCTATCGAAGAACAAGACACACGCCATCGCGGGATTCCTTAGCGATAGCGACATCGCCACGCCTGACGGCGATCCCCTCTACGGGGTGAAATTTGACCTTGACTCTAGCACAGGAAATATCACCTGGGGTTTAGAACCCGAGATCGCTGTCAACATATATGCCGCGTGGCAGCCAGTGCGAATCGACGTTGGGGTTGAGCCCGGCGAATACAGCGCCTTCTTCGTCAACGAGACTGGGCTGCAGTGGACGACATCTACCACCGGGATCCCGGATAGCTTTGGTGGTTGGTATGGTAGGTTTGCTTTCTCTCTTCCCTCCGCATTCGCCGTACTTCCTTGAAGAGGCCCTGTATAAAGTGATAGTGACTAGCCCATGCTAATCTCCTTTAGTTTGCGAATGGTGGCACGGAGATATCGACGGCCCTTCCCCTGCCCCGCAGCTGTTCTTCAGGGTGAATGGATTTGGCCACATTACCCTCGAAACCTGTGCAGATGTAGTCCTAGTCCCGGAATACTTGGAAGAGCCATGAGAGAGGATAGGAAGGAACAGCAAGACTCAAGGCCAATTGGTCACCTCATACAGTAATGGGCAATGGTGGAAAAATGATAATAGACTGTGCATGTCCGCACCGGAGGGCAACTCTCGTGAGAGACCCCGGGAGACGAGTTCAGAATCGTATAATCTAATTACACAGCTCCGGACGCCGACCGTGTCTCGTAGCGTCCTCATCCTCACCATCATATGAATATCAGAATCAAGTTACGTCTCCTTGAATCCTGCAATTTCTGGGTGTGCTCCGTTTGGCCGCATGATATCTGCCCTTTGGTCGCTCTTGTTACTCTCGCTGAAGAGTCGCAGAATGGAGCTAGAGAGACAATAGTGAACGAAAATGCCCCCAGAGTGTTAAGCTATCATCTGGTAGCGTAAGTTTCGGCGTGAGAGTGCGTAACATACTACACGGACTTCCTATTCCGGAACTGCTTATTATCTCGAACCAGGATGATCATCAAAATAGCGCTTGAAGTGATGAGCAAAGAGTTCGGGACGGTTGTAATGCCCCGCGTAATCCAAGCCATACTTGGCGCCGACCACGCTGCCCGCATCAACATCAGCATACAATATCCCCTCCTTCGACTCTTCAAGCGGCCCCGCAATCACCCCGCCGCCAAGTCCCACAATCGTTGCTCGCTGTTTCGACTGCTCCTGCAGCAGGAACGCCCTCGTCTCCTGGTCCACCGCGTCCTCCGCCCCGTACGCCTCGACGGCGTCGTTGCCCATCACCGCCACGGCGTTAATCACGAAACACCCGAGCGAGAAGGCGAGCCCCCGCGAGATCACTTGTATGGCGTCTTGCATCTCCACGCCCGGCTGGAAGTGCGGCGGCCACGACGCCACGTGAACGACGGGGTAGTCGAGCGCTAGCGAGTACTGGGCCAGCGGGTTGCCGTTCTCGCCGCAGATGAGCCCGCTGAGGCAGCCGAAGTCCGTTCTGGCCGAGGCCCGGCTGCCGGTCGTGCCGGGAGCGTGGATTAGGCGCTCGCCGACGGTGGGTACGTACTTCTGGTGCTTATTGAGTAGGGCGCCGTCCCGCCCGATGATTAGCTGCGTGTTGTAGAGCGTCCCCGTCGTGCCGGGCCGGCGCTCGGTGATCCCGACGACAGCATACAGGTTGGCCTCCCTGCACGCCGCTTGGATAGCCTCGACCTCCGGGCCGGGGACTTCGACGGCCTCGTGGAAGAGGCGGGAGAACAGGTCGCGCGCGAGCGGCGTACCGAGCTGGAGGACTTCAACCCAGCCTGGATGGCCAGGTATGAAACCCTCCGGAAAGCCGATGACGTCGGCACCAGTCTTGCCGGCCTCGAGGATCAAGGAGCAGACTTTCTGTGTCGTCGCTGTTCTGTGGAGAAAGACGGGGGCAGCCTGAACTGCGGCGAGTTTGAGGGTGTTTGTCTTGGCCGGAGCAGTGTCTCCCATTTTGGTAAATAACGAGACACTTGTAGTGTGTGGTACTGCGGTAAATGTTATGGATTTATTGTTTGGTGGCGGCCATTTGTTTGTTGGCATCTGTTACGCCCTTTTGGCTTGGCAGTTTGTTGTTCAGGCTAAGCCTAGACAGGCCTCACCAGGCCCCGTACCCTTGTTGATGGGTATTTTGCCCCCCCTCACTGACTGTCTCTCGAGTTAGAAACCATCTTGCTTGCAATAAGGCGGACCATTGGTTTCGCCCAGCGGCAGAGTTAAAGGAAAGACCTTCAAGCTTAGCAGCGGTGGCTGAGGGCATCGGCCAAGTGTCTAGTTCCGGGAATCCAAGGCAGATAGCGAGCTATGCTATGATGCGGAGCCAGAATGATTGCCGCCGTGCGACTCAAGCTGCGCTGAACCGACGGAATTCAATGGCTGATCATCCGTGAACCGCATTTAGGAGGCGGCCCGGCCCGATATCCAGTAAGACAACCCAGTGGAAATGCGAGAAATCAACCATAGCGGCGTGACATAACGCGGGAAACCCCTCACGTAACCGGCTTGCTGAATTATTACCTGCTTAGAAGTAGCGTCACTCCGAGCTGACATCAGGATCTACGTGATAGGCACGATCATATTCCGATTCCCGCAAAGGAATCTGGAAGGGGTAACCTTAATTGCGCATCTACTAGAGTTCCCACGGGGGACAGACAAAATGTATTGACAGTGACGCTTTTGGGGGGAGGGTCTGTCTAGGTATGGTGGCACTCTCTTATGAGCCCACCCTCCTTCCTTGCTTGCTTTTCCTTCATACTTACCGTGGAAGGAAGGATGAAAAGAACACTTGGCCAGCAGATATGTACCATAGCCGGGAATATGAAGCTTACTTTGTCTGCCGAGGTAACTACTTGACATGTATCAAAATGTATACCTCAATGTTACGTTCTCCCAGTCCGATTTCCTAGACATCTTAACACCCAACCCTGCGCCGTCGTTCACGGGCTTGTTGATAGAGTCAACAAGGGACCACTCGGCCCATTGCGGTATCTTCCATGGCTTGCCGTCGAGTGAGTCGACGTCGTACCCGAGCAATAGCGTCGTCATGACCGCCATGATCTCAGCCAAGGCAAAATTCCTCCCCGGGCAAAGGTGATGGCCGCCTCCGAACGGCTGGTAGGCCTGCCTCCTGGCTTTGGCGTCCTCGGCCCCGCTATCCCGCAGCCACCTGTCGGGGTTGAATTCGCTGGGATTCGGACCCCAGACGTCTTCGGTGAGATGGGAGGTCGCAATGGACAGTTGTACGTCGACGCCCGCTTTGAGGAGATACGAGTTGCCCTTGCCGTCGCTGAGAATTGTGTCTTTCACCACCCTCCTCGCGCTCGTCTGGTGGTTCGTCATCCGTAGCGTCTCTCGGTAGCAGGCTGTTAGTTGGGGGCAGCGCGCCTTAACGTTGCTGAGATCGACCACGACTTCCTGGCCACTGCCGTTACCAGAGCCTTCGCGGCTGGCGAGCGACGCGACCTCGACGTGCAGCCTCGCAACCAGCTGGGGTTGCGAGAAAACGTACGTGATGAGCCAGAAGAGTGTGGGGACGGTGTTGGTGTTCGCCGCGTATGGCAGCATTATCTCGACATTGCCTATCTCGGTGGGGTGCACATTGTAGTTGCGCAGAACGCGCGCCCGTCCGCGGACGAACTCAGCTGTGTCCTTTCCCATGTCGTGGTTAGCGCTATAGTACTTCTTCAGCCTTTCCTGGAGCCGTGCGCGAGCGCGGTGGCCGGTGGGCGCTATCCAGGATGGGAGAATTCCCAGAAAGAGTTTTGGAATGCCTTCTTGGAAGTCCCTTTGCCGCAGGTCAGCAATGGTTCGGATCTAATATAACACGGCCGATCAGCGAGGGGTACAGTCCTCACCAGAGAGATTGCTCAAGCGTTGGATCCTCCTCAAAGGGATCGCCCTCTCCGTACAACGACTTTGACGTTATACTCATCATCATCCCACGGACCCAGAGCCACAGATTAGGCTCGTGAGTCACACGCCCCATGCTGTTAAAATGTCTCTCTAAGAGGCCAAGCGCCGCGGTGCTGAGCGACCGCAGGTGGTTACCCAACAGGGTGGGAGCGATTGACGCCATGAAGGTGTTGGTCAACTCTTGACTAGGGTCGCTAACCATGGCATACGTCTCGTCGTTGGCAAGCATGAGAGGCTTGATCATGGACACCATAAACGGGTTAAGCGACAAGTCTTTGTTGCGGAATCCGGCGGCCACGAGGGCCGGGTCCCAGACAGCGTACATCTTGCCGTTGAGAATGGGGAGTGTCGCAATTGGAAGCTGAGTCTTCTGGCTGGCCGGAAGTCAGCGAAACCACCGTTCGGTGGTGCACGTAGATGCGAAGGCGGAGCAATTGCGTCTCACTGAAGTAGAAGAAAATATTTTGCCTGATGCCGTATGATGCCGATTAGATGTCCAATGAGTGGGATAGACGACTTAACCGCCGTTGGCTCGCGTGGGTCAAGTCTGCTCGTCGAGAAGTTGAGGAGGAGGAAGGCAGCAGCCACCACCGCAGCGACAATAACGTATAGGCTCTGGGACAAGCCCAGGTTCTCCGCCGCCATTCCGACAAAGCCGTTGGCGCTAGAGTCGTTCTTCGCCATAGTAGGTGGATGGCCACGCCTAGGGAGCCCGACACCTTACTTAGATAGGTCTTTTTAACAATTACCCCGAGGTTGAGTCTCGTTAGACTTGGCCATGACCTTGTCTATATTTAGTTGTTGAAAAGAGAAGTGACAGAAAGTTAGGTGACGTCTTTAAGTATATATATTTCAGGGCGGGAAATGACGTGAGATTTTAGTCTCGATGCTGTCTAGAAACTGCACCTCTGGAAGCCTTGGCCTTTCCCTCTTAGCGCCATCTGCAAGAAATCATCCAAATAAACCCCCATGAATTCCATCACTCTTGACCCGGCGATATCTCCAATCACCACCTGAACTAATCCTCATTGTAACGCCAACCAGCTACATACATCATGTAATCTATGTGGACAGACCCCTCTACGCTCAGCTCTAACTACTCCTCAACATGCTGCCCACACGTAGCATCTAGAAACTTCTCCCATGACTCGTCGCTAGACGAGTGTGCCCAACCGACCCGAATATCAAAAAGGCTCCGCCACCCCTATCCCGATGTGATCGAGGTTATTAAGCAGATTTGCCCCAGAGAGTTAATTGAGGTTTTATAACCTAGAGTCGTCACGGGAAGAAACGTCCTGCTTCACTGGGCCTGCTAGACGATTGCAAGAAGGCTCGGATAGACTGAAAAGATTTCGTATACCTACGTCATTGTGTAAAAGCTGCAACAGAGAGAGCAGTTGATTTCTAAATCAATATCTCTTGTATAGTCTAAGTACTAAAAGCCCACATAGGCCAGAGCACACCTGCTAGTCCTAACCAGTGCCTCTGTCCAGGCACGGCTCGTGCTTTCATGGTAATGCCTTCCAACGGGAGAATTATGGGAACTTGAAGACGTTATACAAGCAAGCGCTCAAGGCCGTCGACTTTGAAGCGGAAACACGGAGCCATTGCAAAGAATGCTGCTCTTGGAGATGGGACCGAACACCACTGAAGCACACCATACCAAAATCGGTTAGTCGATCCGTAGTCTACTTCCAGTTAAATTCAACGACACCCTGAATGCAGAGCCGACCTCGGCACGAAGCAACAACGCGCCCACCGATGAATCTATTCAGGGCACCGTCTCGGTCACAAGCAGAGTGGGTTTCTGTCGGTCTCACGTCGTCGTTTCCCGACGTCGGGCTGGACGAAGAGAGTCTCTCCCAACTCCGGACCTGCGCCACAGATGTCAAGCCGGGATGCAAGGTTTTCAACATTCCTCGGACAGACGGCTCGCAAAGATCCGAGGTGTTGATTACCCCAGGCGCGCCCGATTTCGAGATGGGAGACTTGAAGGACCAGGTGCTCGTGTTCCAGTATCGGGGCAAGTTCCATGCGATTGATCATGTGAGCCAGGCGGCGCCTTTTCCAAACCTGCGTGCTTCGAGAACTAACCACAATTCCTCAGCAATGCCCTCATTCGTCGTACCCTCTTTCACGAGGCACGCCTTTTGACATTGAAGATTTTGGGATTGTCCTCAGCGCCGGACTGACATGCCCGAAGCACGGCTGGTCCTTTGACTTGTTTACCGGACAGGCGGATCGTGGGAGGTACGAACTCGGGATATGGGAGGTCCAGCTGCGTGAGATTAACGGCAATGAGCCTCCCCTTTCAGCGGATGTCTCGGAGACCGTGCATCAAGAAGTCTGGGTAAGGAGGAAGCAAAGAATCGGTTAAACGCCTTCCGGGATCGGCATGGCTATTTGAACAAGACTGGAGCGGCCCCGGGAGAAAATCATTGGCTCGAAATCGGTTCAGCTGCGCACCGCTCGCCCGGCACTCCCAATTTTTCCCGTGGCCAGACGCTAGACGAAGTTTAATAATCGCAGTTCAACTTTGCCTACTTCCGGCACTTTAGTGCTTGACATTCCCACGCGTCAAACTTGTGTACGACGTGCTGAAGAGCGACGCCGCAGGCGCGCTGACCAATGTCTCGGCCCAACCAAGCGCAAATGTAGAGTTTCAAGGCTGGATCGCCGACTGGAGATTCTGTTCTAGCTCATCGAGGGACTTTTGTGGGCCAATGTATCAGATGTCGTCTAGCATCAAGTCGAGTCACGAATGGTCATCATTTAAAGTTATACCGCACCTGTTGTCGGGGAGATCGGGCCAAGTACCTAGTAACGTTGCCTCCTACTTCCCACCTCTCACCTGCCTGCTCGGTAACTGGTTTTGCATATGGTGTGGGTGTGTGGGTTGCTCGTCAACACGAATTGGAGTTTCGACAGTGCTGCTAGTCTTGGCGCTGGCCGAGGGACAACTTGCTAGGTAAATCACGAGAGGCTCGAGACTTCGTCCCTACCAGCTAAAAGCCTCGTCTAGAAGCACGTAAGGCCGGCTAAGCGGATTTGCCCTCGCGAATGACACAACCTTCTGGCGCACGTCATCCGCCATACCCGGAGGCCCACAGACGACAATAGCCAGGGGCCCTCCGTTCTTGGTATCTAACATCTCCCGCCCCAGAATAGAGTCCAGATCCAAGCGCTGCCCGACGGTCGTCTCGACCTGAACATTGCTCGAGAGCGCAGCCAACGCAGGCGCCAGCGCCGTCGCCAGGCCGGGCTTGCGGACCGACCAGAACAACTTGCTGCTTTTCGTGCCATCCTGACCGAGATACTGTAGACAGGCGGTGATCCCCACGCCGCCTGCAATGTACAGGACACCGCTGCACTGCGCAAGCTGGGAAGATGCGCTGCCTGAGAAGTCGTACGGCCCGTCGATCAAGACTCGGAGGCGCGTCGTCGACCCCGCCGCGGCTCCGGGAATGCGGGCCGCGAGCTTCTCGGTGATTCCGGCGCGACGGCGTACAAAAAAGGTTGTGGTGGCGTGCTTGCTGTCGCCCACAGACGGACTCATCGCGGTGGTAACTTGAGGTACTGCTGTCGACTTCTCGGCGTTCTCGGCGTCTTCGTTGGAATACGGCGCCCTCCCGTCGTTATCGTTGCTGCCTGGACTATGAAGTGCTACAGAAAAGGGGTGGGCCTCCCAGAAATGCCAGTCCAGCGTAATGAAGCAGAGGTATGCGACACCATGTTTAAGGTACTTGTTTTCGATGTCGATACGGAAGTAGTCTCCATCCGTGCCCTCGATTGCAGTGAGGACGGCTGTACGACTGCCATGGAACGCCAGCCGGCCCAATCTCAGGGCGCGATCGGCGGCCCAGATGCCGGCGGCGATGAATATCCAGATCTCGTAGCCCCAGTTGTACTTGTAGCAATACCAGATATGGTAGTAGTACCCGAGAACGAATAGTAAGGCGAGCACGACATGCGATGCAAAGAAGAACTGGTAGAATCTCTGCCGTACCCAGAGGAGAGAAAACAGGAACAAGGCACAAGCCGCAACGGTCCCGACGATGCCCCATGTCCAATAGAGGCGCGCCAGCTCGTCCTTGTACGTTCCCGTCACCATGTAGTTCGCCATTAACATGAGAGAGTGGACAACGGCGTGGAACACAGCCCAGTACCCCAGCCAGCGGTGTAGCAACAGGTAGGTGCCGTAACTCCAGTCGGTGATGTAGAGCAGCACGTTGTTGCGTGCGGCGAAGAGGAACAGCGCCACAACGTTGCCCATGGCCATGCTGCCGGCGCGGTTGCCGACGATGCTCAGCATTTGCATGCGCTTTGAGGCAAAGTTGGCCTGCGGCTGGGTGATGACGTATGGCGCGAGTAGGAGGACGAGGTTGAGGAAGCTGACGAGCAAAATATACATGGCTTGTCCACGGGTTGGCACCAATGCTCCTACTACCGGCTCGCGGTGATACTGTCTCCATACAGGTGGGTAAACTAGTATGGATTGGATGTAGGTCCATCCACGACTCTCTGCAAGCCCGGGGATGAACCGGGCAAGAGAGAGTAGGATGGGTAGGATGATGGCGACCATTGCAACGATGATCCTAGTCAACGGTCAGATTGTGATCTCTACTAGAATGGATCGAGCATTGTAATTACGTCATTGTGGAATGGCCAGCTTCGTTTGTCTCAAAGTTCGACAGGTAGTTGTACTGCATCTGCCAGTCTTTGGGGTCGACGAAACTGGTGACATTTAGGGGTTTTCTACCGCCAGCCGCCATAGGGAGGGGGCTGGAGACATTGAGAATGCTCATTTCAGATTTCATTTTCGAGTCCGATTTCGCGTCAACGTGATCATGACCAGTCTCAACTGTCGAGTTCGTACTGGTGGCCGCGCGCAATTCATCGGCCCGTGCTGCGATCAAAGCTTCGTCGTACGACATGACGGGCACGTATTTGGGGTCCCCGAGCGTGCCAGTCCCGAGATGGGAGGCCCAATAGTCGTCTATTAGGATCGCGGGCGGATCATCGCTAAGCGGACAGTATGTGTCGATACAGAGGGCTACGGTCTTCAGGAAAGCCGGATCCTCGACGAAGCAGCCGGGGGGTGTAGCCACGGGGTTGTGATATGTGCCATAGTTACCCGTCAACTCTACCGGGGTGCACCGTAGCTGCTGCTTTCCGATGACAATGCGGCAGGCAAAGGAGCATGTCGGGTTGTATAAGGTTTTGCCCCATCCAATGAGACCCGTTCCATCACTTCGGGCTCCCGGGTTGTGTAGGGCGATGGCAAGGTAGGACAGTAGCAAGCCTCGCACCGGGATCATGGTCTGTAGTGGATCTTCTTACTCTTACTATGGAGGAGGAGGGGGGGGTGGTTGGGGGCTGAAGAACAAGAGGAAGAAGAGCAAAAGGAAAAATACCTAAGCAGTTTACACTGACGAAAGCTTCCCCGCTGGAGCTTATAGCCACAAGTTGCATCCAGCCTCTGATCACCCGCCACTACCTCTTCCATCGGTTTGTCAAGCACGAACGAGCATATTTGAGCTGTTTGGCGCTTGGCGCTTGCTTGGCGTTGGCCTCCCGACGATTCGTAGTTCTATAAGCGCCCTGGATAGGCTCTTTGACTCGCCCCATGCAAACCCCTGTCCGTTCCATTGAGGCCAGCTGACCTTTCTGTAATATCGCAGGAAGGGTCAAACGGGACGGACCCTTGTAAAATTCCGTGGCATTAGGGGGAAGGTCAGGGAGAACGTCCGTAAGATTGGTCAGTAACCAGCAGAACCCCTGGTCGACCTAGCCGAGCACCCTAAGGACATTACGTACCTTGTGTAGTACAATAACTTCCTGCAATAGAAATACACTGAGGTAGACCTCGACTACGCCGCCGGGACCTTCGCTGTCATAGACTACATCAGCAAGCAGTGCACTTGCTGTATACCTCTGGCGACCCGGACTATGCCGACAACGAGTGCGCCCCACTAGAGCAACTACCCATCCCGGTATCAGCAGTGACGCTAGATGGGTTGGTGGATGGGGACTTTCCGCCCACAGATAGATCGTCAGCGGCGGCTAACTTTGCAAGGCCGAGGGTGCAGCATCAGGTTGTGGGTGCAGGACAGGACCTCCCCCACGAGAAACCGCGGGTATTTGTTGACGCGGTGCTTGATGTGGCTGTGCGTGAGCGAGGGACAGAAGCTACTAAGATAATTGAGAGGCGTAGGAGTTAGAAGAGACTTCTTTCTAGTCTTCGAGGAGGTAACGCATGACGTACTTCATCTCTACCTACTCGGTACCTACGTAGGTACTTTATACCACCCTGTAGCAGAGCCTCTCCACAGGTGAATAAACTCCTCACCAATCCTTAACCCAACTCCAACTTCAACTTCAATTCCATCTCCAAAATCCTACCCCAACTCCTACCACGTCTATCATGTCTCACTTCTCGCAGTACGACACAGACGAACAGCGAGAGCGCCTTCCCGAAGTTATGAGGCGAGTCAGCTACGACGCTAACACATTTGCGGCCCCCAAGACACCAATGGCAACTATTGGGGGGCACCCCATGATGAAAGTATGGCCAACTCACCCGCGTCGGCCACGGCAACACCTCTGATGACCACCCGTTCCGTTCCTTACATTTGACCAACAACAGGACCGGCACCTTCTAGATGTCTCCTGGCGTCACGAGTAGATGCAGCTGCTCAACCTCTTTCTCCTCGTCACCCTGACTCTTACGCTGCTTTTTTTGTTCCTTCACAGGGGCGCCGGGCCCTGCGGTGTAGATGGTGAGGTATTATCCACCATCCGGGCGGGCAATACCTTCTGCGCCATCGCAGAAAATACGGGCATTAGCGTCGGGGACATGCGTAGGAGGAACCCCAAACTTCTCTGCGATGCACTGACTGTGGGCTCAAACAGCTGTCTTCCAAAGTGATTACCAGGAGATACATGGGCTGCCGACAAATATTTGCGTACACCTACACAGGAGAACCGCTGAGGCTAAGACCGAGGGTGTGCTCTCCGTCGACTATACGAGAGCAAGGGTGAAGCGTTCGTTAATCACATTTTCGCCGGGGGAAACTGTTCTTAAATTTTCAGTTTTGTTCCCAAAACTTCACCACTTCCTCGATGACACGCTCGAGTCCCCTGATCGTGATATGTATAGCCGCATCTTGTAAAAACTGGTATCTTCACCTTCAAAGCTACAATCGTCCTCCCACCTTTCATCACTTCCCGGCCTCATTGCGATTCTTTGTCGTTTTCATCATCAGTCCCTCCCCCTCTTTCTTACCCCTTCCCTTCCTTATTTGAGCGAGATCCAGCAGCGGATGCCCATCCTTGACCCTCGCTTCCATGGTAGCCCCGTCCCACAGGATATATCAAACAGATTCCGGATGTCCTTTGGCAGCAGCAAGATAGAGCTGAGTGCAAGCTCTTCTATCCTTCACCTCCTTGTCGATGTCGGGCGTAACATGTGACACGTACGTTTCTAGATCAGAACACAAATTGTTGGCAAAGTCATCTCCAGCGCCCTCCCCGGCTGCACCCGCCGATGAAGCAAGCTCTGGTGAGCAGTCAACAGCTCTCTGGTCCCCAGCAACGATGCTTGGCTTCCACAACGTTACCCGCCCTGTGTCAGCGGGAAGCAAATCCAGAGAGGCTTGTGAATGCTGGTACCTCCCCCAGACCTCAGGAACCAAAGAATTATGGACTGACTGGTTAGGGCTCTGTGGGCCACTCAACCATTGAACCATCTGTCTCAAAGATATTGGTAATGAAATTTCTACTCAGACTACATGCGCCGTGGTTTGGACTGCTGCTTTTGGCAGGCGCGTAGCCTCAAATTTCAGCAGTCTAGGCCTCCTCAAAAGTCTTTCTTAGACAGGGTATATGTTTACTTAGTGTTAATATTACTTGCATAGTACTTATAAATTTCAGGAGTCGAGGTTGCCTCAATAAGTACAGTACATCTCGGGCAGGGCATATATGCTCTCGGTGCTAATAGTACCTGTACAATATCAAACCCTAGTGCATACATGAGCACTGCACGTTAATCCTTAACAAGTTGGCAGGAAAGTTATTGCTATCTTCCTTAGGCGAAGAGCAAGTCTGTTGTAAGATGAATGAGTAGGTGGGCTTGTTAGGGGGGGGGGGGGGGAGTTGCGGGTAATTTTTTGGAGAATTTTTTAAAGAGCTAATACGAATAATTTTCGCCTTTCACTGCCGACGCTCT
>Ga0164242_10004503_pt1 | contig 15653 bp, 17 predicted proteins | sample OricomgcompostMG_FD_108783 | JGI IMG/M metagenome (GOLD analysis project Ga0164242, IMG submission 108783) | Miracle-Growth compost microbial communities from Emeryville, California, USA - Original compost - Miracle growth compost (MG) ... | reverse complement strand
CGGGGGCCATGACGATGACCATGCGGTCAGCGTATCGACCGCGGCCGGCCCAACCGATCGACCGGTGGGGCTGCGTCGCGGAGCGTGCGAAGCGTGGCGATATCGGCGGCGTGGTCGGCGTCGGCCGTCTCGACGATCAGCGGCACCCCGCGCGTCACCGCCGAGGTGAACAGCGCCTCGAACGGCGCCACGCCGATCGTGCCGCGCCCGATCGCCTCGTGCCGGTCGCGTTTGGAGCCGGCGGGGTCGCGCGAGTCGTTGACGTGGACGAGCCCGACCCGCCCCGCCGCGCCGAACTGCGCCAGCGCCGCCGCGAACGATGCGACGGTGCCCATGTCGTGCCCCGCCGCGTGCATGTGGCAGGTGTCCAGGCAGATGCCGATGCGCTCGTGCGCGCCGAGCACGTCGAGGTAGGCGGCCAGCGACTCGGCGTCCGAGGCGAGTGCGCCGCCACCGCCGGCCGTCGGCTCGATCAGCAGTGTCACGCCCGGCACCGCGTCGAGCAGTTCCAGGACCGCCGCCCGCACCCGCGTCATCGCGTCCGCCCAGCGGTTGCCGAGCACCGCCGAGCCGGCGTGCAGCACGACACCAGACGCGCCGATCGCTGCCGCGCGCCGCAGCGAGAACTCCAGCGCGTCACCGGACTTCGCCAGGGTGGCCTCCGACGGCGAGCCGAAGTTGATCAGATACGGCGCGTGGACGAACACCGGCCGGTCGAGTGCCTCGGCGAACGCCGCGTCGCCGTCGGGATCCGGTGGTGGCGGCGCCCAGGCGCGCGGGCTGGCGAGGAAGATCTGCAGCGCCTCGGCACCGACCTCGTCGGCGCGGGGCAGCGACTTGCGCAAGCCGCCGGCCACCGACACATGCGCCCCCACCGGAGACACGGCAGCCCCGACAGGGGACTTGGGCACGGGCATCGAGCGGTCAGCCGCCGACGATGAAGACGGTGACCGTGCTGCCCACGCTGACCTCGGTGCCCCCGCCCGGGCTGATCGCGATGACCGCGCCGGAGGTGCCGTCGCCGCCGACGAAGCTCGGCACCAGGCCGGCGTCGGTGAGCGCTTTCTTCGCGTCGGCCGCCGGGGTGCCCGTCGCGATGTGCGGGACGTTGACGGTCTGCGGCCCCTTGGACACGGTGCAGGTGATCTTCGTGCCCTTGACGGCCTGCCCGCCACTCGGCACGCAGGAGATGACGTCGCCGGTGTGGATCGTCGAGGAGTACTCCTGCTGGCTGGCGTCGACGTCCGGGAAACCGGCAGCGGCGTACTTCGCCTTCGCGTCGTCGACTGACGTGCCCGGATCGACGACCGGCACGTCGACGATCGGTGGCCCGGTGGAGACGTAGATGACGATCACCCGGCGCTGGGTGACCATCGTGCCGGCCGCGGGATCGGTGCGGATGACCTCGTTCTTGGCGACGGTGTCGCTGCTCGCCGACTTCAGGTTGCTGTCGACCTTCAGCGGACCGGTGGCCTTGAGCCGGGCGATGGCCTGCGCCGCGGTCAGCGTGCGCACGTCCGGGATCTTGTAGAGCCGCGCGCCCGCGGACAGCGTGAGGGTGACCGTCTTGCCCTTGGTGAGCCGGGAGCCGCCGGACGGGTCGATGGACACGACGTCGCCCTTGCCGATGGTCTCGCTGTTGACCGGCCCGGGCTCGACCTTGACCTTGTAGCCCGCGTGCTTCAGGCGGGCCCGCGCGTCGGCCTCGGACTTGCCGACGACCTTCGGGACGTACTTGAAGTAGTGCGACGACAGCCACCAGCCGCCGGTGCCGGCGAGCACGCCGATGATCAGCACGATGATGACGACGATCCACGCGCGGCGCTTGCGCCGGGACCGGCCGCTGCCCGGCGGGATGACGACCGGCGGCGGGGGGGCGTCGTCGCGCGGCTGGGGTGCGGGGCGCGCGCCGGGGCGGCCGTCGGGCACGACGCTGGTGTCGTGGCGGCCGGGCACGCCCTGGTGGATCAGGCCGGTGGTGGCCGCGTCGGGGGTGCGGTGCTGGGAGTCACGGTGGTTGTCGCGGCGGTGGTCGGGCCGCGGCGTGCGGGTGCGGGGCCGGGCGCGGCGCGGCACCGGGGTGACCGGCAGGCCGAGCTCGGTGCGGACGTCGGCGAGCTCGGCGAGCAGGGCCGCGGCGTCGGTGGGGCGGCCGTCGGGGTCGCTGTCGGTGGCGGCCACGACCACCTCGTCGAGCTCCTCGGGCAGCCCCCGCACGCGCGACGACGGCGCCGGCACCCGGCTGTGCACGTGCTGGTAGGCGACGTTCATGGCCGTGTCGCCGGAGTACGGGGGCGTGCCGGTGAGCAGCTCGAACAGCACGACGCCCGCAGCGTAGACGTCCGAGCGGGGGTCGGCCACGCCCTTGCTGATCGTCTCCGGCGCGCAGTAGGCGACGGTGCCCATCATCAGCCCGGTGCGGGTGGACTCGGCGTCGGCCTCGACGGCGCGGGCCAGGCCGAAGTCGGCGACCTTCACGATGCCGTCGTCGGAGAGCAGGATGTTCTCCGGCTTGACGTCGCGGTGCACCAACCCGGCGCGGTGGGCCGCGGCCAGCGCCGACAGCACCGGCTCCATGATCGAGACGGCCTCGGCGGGGGTCAGCCGGCCGCGCTCGCGGATCAGCTCACGCAGGGTGCGGCCCTCGACGAGCTCCATGACGAGGAACACGTGGTGGCCGTCGGGGGCGCGGTCGTGGCCCTGGTCGTAGACGGAGACCACGTTGAGGTGGGTGAGCCGCGCGGCGGCCCGGGCCTCGCGGGCGAAGCGGTCGCTGAAGTTCGGGTCGGCGGACAGCGCGGCGGACATGACCTTGACCGCGACCAGCCGGTCGAGCCGCTCGTCGACGGCCGCGTACACCGTGGACATGCCGCCGCGGGCGATGCGTTCCAGGATGCGGTAGCGGCCTTCGAGGGAGCGGCCGACGAGGATGTCGTCGTGTCCCGTCGCCGCCGTCTGCACGCGGGCGATTCTACGGTCGGCCGCCGCGTTCTCGGCGGTGCCGCTCCGGGCGGGCGCGCGACGGAACCGGCTGCGGGCCCCGTACCGTGGGGGTGTGACGCCCCCCGACGGCGGTGCCCGCGGGGCGGCCGAGCTGCTGGCCGACGCCGATCGCCCGGGCGGCTGGCTGCTGCTGGTGGACCGGGTGCGCCAGTCCTACGTCGACCTCGACGACCCCACCTACCTCGACTTCGAGTACGTCCAGGTGTTCGCCGACGTGCTCGACACCCTGCCGGCCGGCCCGCTCGCCGTCACGCACGTCGGCGGGGGTGCCTGCAGCCTGGCCCGGCGGATCGCGGTCACCCGGCCCGGCTCACCGCAGATCGTCCTCGAACCGGACACCGCCCTCACCGAGCTGGTGCGTGCCCGGCTGCCGCTACCGCGGGGCCACCGCATCCGGATCCGCCCGCAGGACGGCCGCACCGGCACCGCCGGGCTGCGCGACACGAGCGCCGACGTGCTCGTGCTCGACGCGTTCGACGGTGGCCGGGTGCCCGGCGAGCTGACCACCCGCGAGTACGTCGCCGAGGTGGCCCGCGCGCTGCGCCCGGACGGGCTGTTCCTCGCCAACGTCGCCGACGGCCCGCCGCTGACGTTCACCCAGCGGCTGGCGGCCACGGTCCGCGAGGTGCTGCCGCAGCTCGCCGTCATCGCCGACAGCGGGGTGCTCAAGGGGCGCCGGTTCGGCAACGTCGTGCTCGTGGCCTCCCGCGCGCCGCTGCCGATGGACGGCATCCGGCGGGCGTGCGCGGCGGCGGCGTTCCCGCGGTCGGTGTCCACCGCCGTCGGCCGCTCGGCCGAGCCGCTCACCGACGCCCAGCCGATGCGCTCGCCCGCCCCGCCCGACGCCATCTGGCGGGTGGACACTGTCGAACAGTGATCGCGCGACCGGGGAGAATGGCCTCATGCCCGACGCCAGCCACCTGCAGCGCGATCGTGCGGAGTCCTTCGGCAGCATCGCGGCCGACTACGACCGCTACCGCCCGGGCTATCCCGCAGAACTGATCGCCGATCTGATGGAGCTCCTCGCTGTTCGCGCCGAGCCCCGTGTGCTCGACGTCGGCTGTGGCACGGGCAAGGCCGGGCGGCTGCTCGCCGATCGGGGCACCGACGTCCTGGGAGTCGAGATCGACGCGCAGATGGCCGACGTGGCGCGCGGCCACGGCTTGGCTGTCGAGGTCGGTTCGTTCGAGACCTGGGACGACGACGGTCGTACGTTCGACCTTGTCATCAGCGCGCAGGCCTGGCACTGGGTGGATCCGGCCGTGGGTGCCCCCAAGGCTGCGCGACTACTGCGGCCGGGCGGCCGTGTGGCGCTGTTCTGGAACTTCGACGATCTGCTCCCGCCCTGGCAGGCCGCTGTCGACAAGGTCTACGCGGTCGAGGCACCCGATCTCGCGCAGCTGGCGGCGCACGGGGCCAGCCGGCGCGACGACCGGCCCTACGTCGTCGACCTGCAGGCGAGCGGTGCTTTCGCGTCCGTCGAGACCCACACCTATCCCTGGGAGCGCAGCGTGCCGCTCGACGTGTGGATCGGACGGTGCGGCACGCAGAGCAACCACGTACTGCTCGGCCGTCCCCGCCTCGACAGGCTGCTGTCGGCTCTGCGCACTGCACTTGTTCCGCTCGGTGACGTCCAGAGCCGGGGTGGCACGTACACGATCATCGCGCGGCCATGACAGGCTGACGCAGGTGGACACGCTGACCCTGCCCGAGATCGCCGACGCGCTCGGTGTGGCCATCACCCGCGCGCACCAGCTCGTCCGTGACGGGCAGGTGGTGGCCGTCCGGGTCGACGGCGTGCGGCGGGTGCCCGCCGACTTCGTCCAGGAGGGTGCCGTCGTGAAGCACCTGCCGGGCGTCATCACCTTGCTGCGCGACGCACGCTTCACCGACTCCGAGATCGTCGACTGGCTCTACCGCACCGACGACTCGCTGCCCGGCTCGCCGATCCAGGCGCTGCGCGAGAACCGCGGCACGGAGGTCAAGCGGCGCGCGCAGGCCGCGGGCTTCTGAGCCGCCGTGCACGGCGCCTACCTGTTGATCCTCGCCGCGTGCGTCGTCGGCACGCTGCCACTGGAGTTCGTGCTGCGGGTCGGGGTGTACGCGCGGTGGCGCCGCCTGGCGTGCGCCGTGCTGCCGGTGGCCGTGCTGTTCAGCGCGTGGGACGTCGCGGCCATCCGCGCCCGCTGGTGGCACTACGACGACGCCTACCTCGTCGGGGTCACGCTGCCCGGGCGGCTGCCGCTGGAGGAGCTGCTGTTCTTCGTCGTCATCCCGGTGTGTGCGGTGCTGACGTTGGAGGCGGTGCGGGCGCGCAAGCCCGGGTGGACCTTCGGGGATGAGTGCCCGTGAGTGGACAGCGAGTGAGCTTCGCAGGGCCGCCCTGCGGCCCGAGGAGCGGAGCGAGCGCGGGAGCGAACAAGTGGGTTTGACCTACACGTGGACGGCGCTGGCGGCGGTGGCCGTGGTGGTCTCGTTCGACATGTGGGTCGCGCGCACCCGGCTCGTCACCCGCCGCTCGTTCTGGACGGCGTATGCCATCGTGCTGTTCTTCCAGCTGATCGTGAACGGCCTGCTGACCGGGCTTTCCATCGTCCGCTACGACCCCGCGCGGATCCTCGGCCCGCGGCTGGTGTTCGCGCCGCCGGAGGACGTGCTGTTCGGGTTCGCGATGGTGACGCTGACGCTCACGCTGTGGGTGTGGGCGGGACGCTCGGCAGCCCGCCGCGCCGCGCCGCCAGCGACCGGCCCAGGCCGCTGAGCCCCACCCGCAGCCGCCGCGCCGCCCCCACCTGCACCCGGCCGGAGAACACGTCGTAGTCGGCCAGTTCGATCTCGTCGAGGATGCCCGCGTAGAGCTGCAGGGCCGTGCGCAGGCAGTCGCGGGAGGTCGGGTGGACGAGGTCGATGCCCGGCGCCGCGCTCGCGTAGAGCCGGCGGGCCCGCTCGATCTCCCAGGCCAGCAGGTTGCGGATCGGCTCGTCGACCACGCCGCGGGCGAGCCGGTCGCGGTCGACGCCGAACTGGTCGAGGGAGGTCTGCGGCAGGTAGATGCGGCCGCGGCGCAGGTCGTCGCCGACGTCGCGCAGGAAGTTCGTCAGCTGGAAGGCTGTGCCGAGGTCGATGGCGTGCGACTCCAGCACGTCCCACCGGGTGGCGTCGTCGGCGCGGCCGAGCACCGGCAGCATCTGCAGCCCGATCACCGCGGCCGAGCCCCACATGTACTTCGCCAGGTCGTCGTAGGTGGCGTAGGAGGTGACCGTGAGGTCCATCCGCATCGCGGTGAAGAAGTCGGTGACGTAGGACGCCGGGATCGACCAGCGCGCGAACGTGTCGATCGCCGCACGGGCCACCGGGTCGCTCGCCGCGCCCCAGTCGAGGTCGGCCAGGAACTCCGCGGCCCAGTCGTCGAGCCGCGCCGCCCGCTGTTCGACGGTGAGGCCGGGGGACTCGTCGACGATGTCGTCGGTGTGCCGGGCCAGCCCGTACAGCGCGTGCACGAACGGCCGTTTGGCCGGCGGCAGCAGCAAGGTGGCGAGGAAGTAGGTCTTGCCGTGGTGGGCGTTGAGGCTGCGGCACCGCGCGTACCCGGCGCGCAGGGCGGCGCCTTCGATGCCGGCCGCGTCCAGCTCCGTCCGGACCGTCATGCTGTGGTCGCTCCCGTCACCCGCTGGGCCGCCAGCCGGCCGGATACCAGCACCATCGGCACCCCGACGCCGGGCTGGGTGTTCGAGCCGCAGAACACCAGCCCGTCGACCGCGGGGTCGAGTGTCGGGCTGCGGAACGGGCCGGTCTGGCCGAACGTGTGCGCCGCCGCGAACGGCGCGCCGGCGGCCAGGCCCTGCGCCTGCCAGTCGGCCGGGGTGACGAGGTGCTCGACCTCGATGCCGTCGCCGAAGCCGTGGTAGCCGCGCTTGTCCACCGTCTCGACGACGTGGTCGCGGTAGCGGTCGCGTTGCGCCACCCAGTCGACCTGACCGCGGGTGTTGGGTGCCGGGAACAACACGTAGTGCGTGTGCCGCCCGGCCGGCGCCAGCGAGGCGTCGGTGCGCGTGGGCGTCGTCAGCAGGAAGGACGGGTCGGACATCGGCACCCCGCGGTCGATGATCTCGCCGAACGTCTCGTCCCACGCCGCACCGAAGTCGATCGTGTGGTGCGCCGTGCCGGGGAAGTCGGTGGTGGAGCCGGCGTGCAGGACGACCGCGCTGGGGGAGTACCGCAACCGCCGGACCCGCCGCGGCGTGCGGACGCCCGGCAACAGCGTCGCGTAGGCGGTGGGCAGGTCGGCGTTGACGACGACGACGTCGGCCGGGATACGCTCGCCGTCGGCGGTGATGACGCCGTGCGCGCGGCCGTGCGCGACGTCGACGCGGGCGACGGTCGTGCCGTAGCGGAACCCGACGCCGTGCTTCGCGGCGGCCGACGCCAGCGCCCGCGGCACGGCGTGCATGCCGCCGTCGGGGAACCACACGCCGCGCACGCAGTCCAGGTAGGTGATGACGGCGTAGATGGCCAGCGCGTCGGCCGGGGCCAGGCCCGCGTACATCGCCTGGAAGGAGAACAGCCGCCGCAGCCGCTCGTCGCGCACGTACTGCCCGAGCTTGGGCGCGAGCCGGCGCAGCGCACCCATCGCCACCAGCCGCGCCATCGGCGGGCCGACCAGGCCCAGGGGCGAGTCGAGGTTGCGGTCGATGAAGTGCGGCATCTCGGTGTCGTAGAGGCGGCGCAGGAAGGTGACGTACCGCAGCCATCCGTCGGCGTCGCGGCCGCCGCAGACGCGGGCGATCTCGTCGGCCATGTCGCCGAGCTCGGCGCGGACGTCGAGGGTGCTGCCGTCGGCGAAGCGGGCCCGGTAGGCCGGGTCGAGCCGGTGCAGGGTGAGGTGGTCGGTGAGCTCCTCGCCGACGGCGTTGAGCGGCTGGGCCACCAGCTCGGGCATCGTCAGCACCGTCGGGCCGGTGTCGAACCGGTACCCGCCGTCGGTGATCAGCCCGCAGCGCCCGCCCGGCACCGCCTCGCGCTCGACGACGGTGACCTGCCGGCCCGCGCCGGCCAGGTGCAGCGCGGCGGACAGCCCACCCAGCCCGGCCCCGACGACGACCACGCGGTCGGTGGGGCCGGAGACGGTGCGCACAACGAAACGCTAGCCCGCCGCCGCTGTGCACCGCGCCGAGGCTGCGCTCGGTCCGGCCCACCGGTGCGTGCTGTCAGTGGGCGCGGCGGGTGGCGGCGTCGACCAGCGCAGCCAGCGCGACGCGGGCCGCCGGCGCGACCGCGTCGGTGTCCAGCGCCTGCCGTGCGGCCTGGGCCTGGTCGGCGATCCGGGCCTCGACGCGGTCGAGGGCGCCGGTGCCGACGACGACGCGGCGCAGTTGGGCGAGCTGGTCGGCGTCGAGGTCGCGGTCGCCGAGGTCGCGGCGCAGCTGCTCGGCCTGCTCCGGCCCCGCGGTCTGCATCGCGTAGGCGGTCAGCAGCGTGTGCTTGCCCTCCCGCAGGTCGTCGCCGGCCGGCTTGCCGGTGACCGACGGGTCGCCGAACACGCCGAGCACGTCGTCGCGCAGCTGGAACGCCTCGCCCACCGCCAGCCCGTACCGGCGCAGCGCCACGAGGGTCTCGGGCCGGGCCCCGGCCACCGCGGCGCCCAGGTGCAGCGGGCCCTCGACCGTGTACTTGCTGGTCTTGAGCTCGATGACCCGCAGCGCCTCGTCGACGGAGAACGCGCCGCGGGCCGACACCAGCACGTCGAGGTACTGCCCGGCCATGACCTGCTCGCGCATCCGGTCGTAGACGGCGCGGGCCGCGGCCCCCGCGTGCGCCGCCGCGAACAGCGCGTCGGACCAGGACAGCAGCAGGTCGCCGAGCAGGATCGCCGCCGCGGCGCCGAAGGACGCGTCGACCCCGCCCCAGCCGGCCTCCCGGTGCTGCCGGGCGAAGGTTGTGTGGCTGGCCGGCCGGCCGCGGCGCGTGGCGGACGCGTCGACCACGTCGTCGTGCACCAGCGCGCCCGCGTGCAGCAGCTCCAGGCTCGCGGCCGTGCCGATCAGCGCGGTGTCGTCGGCGCTGTGCGGTGCTGCCGCGCGCCACCCCCAGTACGCGAAGCGGGGTCGCAGCCGCTTGCCGCCGTCGAGCACGAACGCCCGGGCCTCATCGGCCACCGGGTCGAGGTCGGAGCCGAGCCCGCGCAGCGCCAGTACGCGCTCGTCGAGAAACCGGACGAGGACGCCCTCGACGCGGCTGAGCACCGTCTCGTCGGGGCCCGTCACCGCGCGGACATTACGCTCACGGCATGACGCGTACGGTGCGGGATTGCCTGGCTGACGGGCGTCCCACCATCTCCTTCGAGTTCATGCCGCCGAAGACCGACGAGGATGAGCGCCGGATCTGGTCCACGATCCGTGCGCTGGAGCCGTTGCGCCCGTCGTTCGTCTCCGTCACCTACGGTGCGGGCGGCTCGACCCGCGACAACACGATCGCCGTCACCGAACGCATCGCCACCGACACCACGCTGCTGCCGGTCGCGCACCTGACCGCGGTCGACCACTCCGTCGCCGAGCTACGCGGCATCATCGGCCGCTTCGCCGACGCCGGCATCGTCAACCTGCTCGCGCTGCGCGGCGACCCGCCGGGCGACGTCGACGGCCCGTGGGTCAAGCACCCCGAAGGCCTGGAGTACGCCTCGCAGCTCGTCGAGCTGGTGTCCGGAGCCGGCGACTTCTGTGTCGGAGTTGCCGCGTTCCCCTACAAGCACCCGCGGTCGGCGTCGATCGAGGCCGACACCGAGTGGTTCGTCGCGAAGTGCCGTGCGGGCGCCGACTACGCCATCACGCAGATGGTGTTCGACGCCGAGGACTATCTGCGCCTGCGCGACCGTGTCGCCGCGGCCGGCTGCGACACGCCGATCATCCCGGGCCTGATGCCGGTGACGACGATGAACACCATCGCCCGGTCCGCGCAGCTGTCCGGCGCGCCGTTCCCGTCGCAGCTGTTGTCGCGCTTCGAAGCGATCGCCGACGACCCGGCGGCGGTGCGCGCGCTCGGTATCGAGCAGGGCATCGAGCTCGCGAACCGGCTGCTCGCCGAGGGCGCACCGGGGCTGCACTTCATCACGATGAACTTCGCCAAGGCCACTCGCGAGGTCATGGCCGAGGTGTCGCTCGACGGCGTCCGCGTGTGACGGGTGGGCGACCCGCGCGCCGCTGAGTGGTCGCGGCTGCACCACGGCATCGATCCCACGGCGGTGCCGTTCGTGCACCCGTGGCTGCGGTTCGTGTGGTGGCTGGCCGGCCCGCTGTGCCGCGTGCCGCCGACGGTCGTCACCGTGGTCGGGGTGGTCGCTGCCGGGGCAGCGGTGTGGACGGCCGGCGGCTGGCCGGGCCTCGCGCTGGTGCTGGTCGTCCTCGCCGCGCTGTGCGACGCCCTCGACGGCGCCGTGGCGGTCGTCGGGCACTCCGCCACGCGCTCCGGGGCGGTGGCCGATGCGGTGGCCGACCGGGTGTGCGACGTGTTGTTCGCGCTCGTGCTGTGGCGCTGCGGCGCGCCGGTCTGGGCGGCCGTGGTGGCCGCGGTGCTGGCGGTCGCGGTGGACGGGCTGCGGCGCGCGCGCCGGGTGCCCGCGGTGGTGACGGTGGCCGAGCGGCCGACGTTCACCGTGTGCGCCGCGCTGGCCTGCTGCTGCGCGGCGGTGTCGTCCGCGGTGTGGCCGGCGGCGGTGTGCGCCGGTGTGTGGGTCGGCCTGTGCGTGGTGGCGCTCGGGCAACTGGCGCGGGTCGGCGTCAGGTGACGGCGCGGCCCTTCCAGCGCAGCGTGCCGCGGCGGTGCTCCCGGACCGAGCGCGCCGTCAGCACCCCGAACGCCACCACCGACGCCGGGTGGGCCAGCGCGTCCGGCCAGGCCCGGCCACCGCTGACCCGCGCGGCGACCACGCGCGACGCGACCCCGGCGGCGTAGCCGACCAGCCCCGCCCGCGAGCCGCACAGCGCGGCGAGCGGCGGCAGCACATAGACGAACGCCAGCCCGCCGACCACCGCGGCCGCGCCGGCCGGCGACCCGAACGCCGCCCACAGCGACTTGCCGTAGCCGTCGCGCAGCTGCGCCCACCCGCCGTACATCCGGGTCGCGGCGAGCCGGCTGCCGTCGACCACGCCACCGCGTCCACCGGCTGTCTTGACGGCCCGCACCAGCGCGATGTCCTCCAGCACCGCGCCGCGCACGGCGGCGAACCCGCCCGCGCGCTCCAGCGCGGTCCGGCGGATGACGAGGAACTGCCCGCACCCGGCGGCCAGCGACGTCCGCCGCGACCGCTCGGCGGCCCGCAGCGGCAGCGTCGTCAGCCACGACCACTGCAGCAACGGCTGCACGAGCCGCTCGGCCGGCGTGCCCGCCTCCTGGCGCGGGAACGGGCACACGACGTCCAGGCCGCGTGCCCGCAGCATGGCGACGGCCCGGTCGACGGCGCCCGGCGCGAGCCGAACGTCGGCGTCGACGAACACCAGCACGTCGTCGGTCGTCGCCTCGGTCAGCTGCGCGCAGGCCCACGGCTTGCCCAGCCAACCGGCGGGTGGGGGAGTGCCCGCCAGCACGTCGGCGCCGGCGGCCCGGGCGCGGGCCGCGGTGTCGTCGGTGGACCCGTCGTCCAGGACGACGACGCGGTGCGGCGCGGCCGAGGCCACGCAGGCGGCGATCACGTCCTGCTCGTCACGCGCGGGGACGAGCACCGCAACGCCGGTGACCGGCGCGGCGACCGGCGGCCGGCGCAGCAGCCGCGCGTTGACCAGCGAGTGGACGAAGCCGGCCACCGCGAGCGCCGCCGCGACCCGGACCGCCGTCGACCCCGTCGACACCCGGACCGCCGTCATCGGCGGGCCACCCGTACGGCCATCGGCACCACGACCGGCGCGAGCGCCAGCGCGCCCCACCCCGCGGCCGCCGCCTGATGGCCGAAGACGGCCAGCGCGACGATCCAGCCGACGTACAGCCAGCCGAACAGCACCGCGGGCAGCAAGTCCAGCCAGGCGGGCCGACGCCCGAGGGGCGCGCCGTTCGTCGGCAGCGTCCGGTCCGTCAGCACGAGCAGGGTCTGCAGCACGAGCGCCACGGCCAGCCAGCCGAGCGCGTTGGTCAGCGGCACCTCCGGCACGCCGGGCAGGTGCGGCGACGGATCGGCCCAGCGCCAGTAACCGTGGCCGACCAGCTGCGGGTCGAGGAACAGGTCGGCCCCGGCCAGCGCCCAGGCGCCGATCACCACCCGTGCGACGACGGACCCAGTCAGCAGCCGCGCGGCCACCGCGGCCGGCCAGGCGAGCATCGTCCAGGCCAGCCCGATGATCAGCGGCACGCCCGCCACCCGCACGCCGAGCGCGCCGGTGTAGGCGTAGTGCCCGAACGGCACCCCGGTGTGCACGCCCAGCACCTCGACGGCGAGGCCCGGCCCCGCGGTCACCAGCAGCACCGTGACCGCGGCGCGCCCGCCGCGCGTAGCCGCGACCTGCGCCACCGACGCGGCGGCCAGTGTGCCCACGACGCCGACGGTCAGCGCGTCGCGGGCCGTGCCGCTGACCAGCGGGTAGGCGATCTGCTGCCCGACCCCGGCGGCGACCAGGGTGACCGGCACCAGTGCGCGGGTGCGCCCGGCGCGGGCACGGAGCGCGCTGACGTCCGCCGCGGTCACCGTCAAGCGCGGTCGTCGCGCAGCGGCAGGCGTGCGCCGAGTACGGCGAACGGGCGGACGTCGCCCGGGAAGCGGTAGTTGCGGGCGAGGTCGACGAACCCGGTCGCGCGGTAGAGCCGGAAGGCGCGGGTGTCGAGGTCGGGCGTCGACAGCAGCATCGACCGGTGCGGGACGCCCGCGGCCAGCGAGAGCAGGAGCTGCCGGCCGATGCGGCGTCCGTGCCACTGCGGCAGCACGTGCAGCTCGGACAGTTCGAGCGCGTCGACCAGCCACTCCGGCCGGTCGGCCGGGGCGAGCGCCCGCGAGACGAGGTCGTGCCACCACTGGCCCGGCGCGGTGGTGTAGCCGTAGCCGAAGCCGACGAGCGTGCCGTCGTCGGTGAGCGCCGCCCGGCAGGCGAAGCCCTCGTGCTCGGCGTGCCGGCGCGCGCTGACCCCACGCTGCACGCCGGTGTGCTCGGTGTACTTCATCGCCTTGACGTAGATCTGCATCGCCTCGTTCACCCGCTCGACGAACTGGGCGGGCGACCACGACTCGATGTGCGCCGTCGTCGACGACTGCCCGAACAGGGGGGTCATGAGGAACCGCCCTCGGCGAGCATCGTAGGGAGCGCAGCGACCGAGGAGCGCAGTCCGGGGACGGCGACCGGGGGCACGGTCATAGCTCGATCGTGCCGCACGGCGGGTGCGACGTCACGCGACGTCGGCGGGTGTGCCGCCGGTCAGGCGGACGAGTTCGTCGAACGTGGTGGGGAAGACGGCGTGCGGAACGCCGCCCGCGGCCCACACCTGCGGGTACGCGGCGAGCGCGTTGTCGACCACCGTCGCCAGCGGTGCGGGGTGCCCGACCGGCGCCACCCCGCCGATGCGCTGCCCGGTGGCCGCGAGCACGAACTCGGGCCGCGCGCGGGCGAGGCCTGACGTGCCGACCAGGGCTGCGACGCGTGCGGTGTCGACCCGGTGGGCGCCGCTGGTGAGGACGAGCAGCGGGGTGTCCTCCGCGGTGGCGAAGACGAGCGAGTTGGCGATCGCGCCCACCTCGACGCCGAGCAGCGCGGCGGCCGCGGCGGCGGTCGGGGCGGCCTCGTCGAGGATGCGGACGCGGCCGGGCAGGCCAGCGGCCTCGAGGGCCGCGTCGACGGCCACGCAGTTGGGGTGCACGGGTCAGACGCTACCGACGCGCGACACCGGCCCGCCGCCCCTGCCGGTAGGTTCGGCCGGTGCCCCGCGTCCGCCGACCCCGCCGGTCGGTCGCGCTGGGGCTGCTGGCCGGCGTCGCGCTGGACGCCGTGGTCCCCGACCCGCGCCGCGGCCACCCGGTCGCGCTGTTCGGTTCGGCGGCGGGTGCGCTGGAGCGGCGGGTCTACGCCGACTCGCGGCCGGCCGGAGCGGGCTATACGGCCGCGTGCGTCGGCGCGGCCGTGGCGCTCGGCTACGCGCTGCGCCGCTGCGGAGCGGCCGGTGTCGCCGCGGCTACGTGGGCGGTGCTCGGCGCGCGGTCGCTGCGGGCGGAGGGCAGCGCGGTGGCGGGTCACCTCAGCGCCGGTGACCTGCCCGCCGCGCGCGAGCAGGTCACGCACCTGGTCGGCCGCGACCCGTCGGCGCTGTCGCCGGCCGAGGTCGCGCGGGCCGCGCTGGAGTCGGTCGCCGAGAACACCTGCGACGCGGTCGTCGCGCCGCTGTTCTGGGGGGCGGTGGCCGGCGTGCCCGGCCTGCTGGGCTACCGCGCGGTGAACACGCTCGACGCGATGGTCGGCTACCGGTCACCGAGGTACGCGCGCTTCGGCTGGGCGTCCGCCAGGCTGGACGACGCGGCCAACTGGCTGCCCGCGCGGGTGAGCGCCGCGCTCGTCGCGCTGGCCGCGCCGGCGGCCGGCGGCGACGGCGTACGGGCGGCGGTGACGGCCCGCCGCGACGCCCGCCGACACCCGAGCCCCAACGCGGGCTGGTCGGAGGCCGCCTTCGCCGGGGCCCTGGGGCTGCGCCTCGGCGGGCGCAACACCTACGGCGAGCGGGTGGAGGACCGGCCGGTGCTCGGGGACGGCCGGCCGCCAGCCGTGGCCGACCTGCCCCGTGCGGTGCGGCTGTCCGCTGCCGTGACGGCGCTGGCGGCGGGCGGGGCCGCGCTCGTCGCCGCCCGCCCCACTTTTGGCGGGTCTGCCGCGTCGGCTGGGGCCCATCCGCCAAAAGTTGCGTGGTGGCGGCGATGAACGGCGCGCTGCTCGTCGCCGGCACCACGTCCGACGCCGGCAAGTCGGTGCTGACGGCCGGGCTGTGCCGCTGGCTGGCGCGCGAGGGCGTACGGGTCGCGCCGTTCAAGGCGCAGAACATGGCGCTGAACTCCTTCGTCACCCGCGACGGCGCCGAGATCGGCCGCGCCCAGGCGATGCAGGCCGCCGCGGCGGGCGTCGAACCCGAGGCGGCGATGAACCCCGTCCTGCTCAAACCGGGCAGCGACACGCACTCGCAGGTGGTGCTGCTCGGCCGCCCGATCGCCGAGGTCGGCGCGCTCGACTACCGCGACCTCAAGCCGCGGCTGGAGGGCGCCGTCCGCGACGCCCTCGCCGACCTGCGGGCGCGGTTCGACGTGGTGATCTGCGAGGGCGCGGGCAGCCCGGCCGAGATCAACCTGCGCGACCGTGACCTCGCCAACATGGGCCTGGCCCGGGCCGCGGACCTACCGGTGATCGTCGTCGGCGACATCGACCGCGGCGGCGTGCTCGCGTCGATGTTCGGCACGCTGGCCGTGCTGTCGCCGGAGGACCAGCGGCTGGTGGCCGGGTTCGTCGTCAACAAGTTCCGCGGCGACGGGCGGCTGCTCGCCCCGGGGCTGGACATGTTGCGGTCGCTGACCGGCCGGCCGACGCTCGGCGTGCTGCCCTGGCAGGCCGACCTCTGGCTGGACGCCGAGGACTCCCTGGACCTCGACTCCCGCCCGCGGGCCGTGCTCCCGGCGCTGGGCCGGGACACGCTGCGCATCGCCG
>Ga0164242_10004502_pt1 | contig 15655 bp, 12 predicted proteins | sample OricomgcompostMG_FD_108783 | JGI IMG/M metagenome (GOLD analysis project Ga0164242, IMG submission 108783) | Miracle-Growth compost microbial communities from Emeryville, California, USA - Original compost - Miracle growth compost (MG) ... | reverse complement strand
GTTGTTGTTTAAGCTGAGCATATTTCATTGGATCTTTTTCAAATAGAATATCAATGCCGTTAGGCACATCATCTGGCTCCACGGGACGTTCTGGCTTCAGCACAGGAGCAAATAGCTGCCCTAGCCGTGGGTCGGCTGGCTTCCATTCACGCTCGGTCGTGGGACTTTCGGCGCTTTCTACTTCAGCCGGATCCTTGACTTCGGCTGCATCAAGTGCCGCTTCGCCCACCTCTTCTTCTAGGTCTTCCGGCAATGTTTCTTTACGCTCAGGAGCCGCTGGCTGCAGTTGCTGCTGTTCATTATAGCGGCGCGCAAGGTCGGCTTGTGCTTCCGTACTGAGGAGCCGGCGGTTAATCGGCTTTTGTTCATAGAGAAGCTTTCCTTCTGGGGTAACCTGCACTGGCTCCGACCCTTGCGCATCCAGCCAGCTATAATTACCGTTTCCATCGACTTCGTCATGCTCGAGATTATTACCCACAATCCGCATTTGATCGATTCGGCCATTACTGCGCTTCACGTACACGTACTCACCCACCAATTCGCGAATAGAACGTTCTTGAAATGGTACCCTTTCTTGAGGAGGTTCTTGTTCGTGAAATGGCATTTGTCCGGACATGTTTGTCTTTATAACCTTTTGATTCATTATATCATAAGCACAAAAGAGGCGCCTTTCGGGCGCCTCTTTTGGCCTAAGAATCAGCCGATTGACTGCTCGGGAGCATACCGAGGTGATATTTCACGCGGTCAACCACGTCGCCAATTACTACCTGTGACTTCACTAGGTAATCATTAACACCAAGCGCTTCGGCGCGCTCTTTGTCTTTAGGCTGGCTCAGTGCCGTCAGCATAATCACGCGGATCTTTGAAGTTTCCTCTGTGTTGCGCAAGATATCGAGCACATCAAAACCACTGATCTTCGGCATCATCGCGTCGAGTAGAATGAGGTCCGGCTTGAAATCCAGTGCCGCCGACAGTGCGTCCTCACCGTTCGTCACCTCTTTGGTCTCAAATCCTTCAAGATCAAGGCGAGATTTATAAACGTTGGCGAGTGCTTCGTCGTCTTCAACGAGCAAAATTTTCTTTTTTGCGGCTTCCATACGCGCTTATTGTACTACAGGTTTCTTAAAAAGCACAAGCGGCTACGCCCCGAGCAGCTGCAGTGCAGCGTCCATTTGCGGATCCTGACCAGCATCAAAATCGGTCTGCGTGGGATCAGCAACTTTTTTGTCCGGCGTAATGCCCTGCTGATTAATATTTTTGCCTTTTGGTGTGTACCATTTCGCTACAGTCACTTTCAGTTGAGCGCCGCCCGACAGCGATAACAGCTGCTGAACGCTGCCCTTGCCGTAAGTCTGCGTGCCAACGACTTTCGCGACGCCATAGTCCTGAAGGGCGCCTGTGACGATCTCACTTGCGCTCGCCGTGTTACCATTCACGAGCACAACCGTTGGAATACCTTTGAGTGGTGCGTTACCGCTCGATTTGAGTGAATCCACCGTGATACTGCCGGTTTTCTCGCTGACAATCGTCTTGTTACTGAGCCAGAGGCCGGCAACTTGTGGCGCGGCAGTCAAATAGCCGCCGCCATTATCGCGCAGGTCAAGAATCACTCCCTTCACATTCTGCTTTTTGAAATTTTCGGCCGCAGTTAATGCAAGCTGACCTGTTTCGTCGCCCGTCGTATCGTCGAACCGCGAAATCGTGAGAATACCGATACCATTCTTCACCGAACTTGTGACACTCGGTGCGGTAATCGCCGCGCGCGTAATCGTAAAGTCTTGCGGCTGGCCGCCGCGCAACACTTCGATGGTTACCTTTGTGCCAATATCACCACGAATTTGCCCGACCACCGTATCGACATCAAGCCCCTCGGTCGACTTACCGTTCACTTTGCTAATCACATCCCCTGTCTGCAGGCCGGCTGCTTTCGCTGGATCGCCATCAAGCAAACCCGTAATCGTCGGAGCACCGTTACGGAGCCCAACTTCGGCGCCAATCCCACCACCGATGTTACCGCTCAAATCATTATTAAAGTCCGATGCGTCCTGCTTGTCGAAATAAACTGTAAACTGGTCACCAACAGCCGCGACCAACCCCTTGTTGGCACCCGTTACCAGCGCCTGCTTATCAAGTTTGCCATCATAGTGCGCCACCAGTGCCTGGTACGTGCGCTGGACAGAGCTAAGATCGAGTGTCTGGCTCGACGCTTTTACGCCAAGAGCCGGTTCGATCAATCCCTCAAGTTGGTAATGATTAACACCGATCACGTAGCCAAACGCCGCGACGACCACAAATAAAATAAACGTGACGGCTGGAGATAATTTCCACCAGTTTCCTTTTGCACCGGCGTTGCCATGAGAGGCCGCACTTACAGGCGTTTTTTGTACTACTGCCTTTTTTTCGACCGCGGTCGTTTTCTTTACCATACTTCCCCTTATTTCTCTTTTGCGCGATAACGCTTAACCTACCCATTGTACCTTGGCAAGCTTAAAGATGGTAGTAGCTAAGAGCTGTTTAGCGGTGAGGGAAACGCAGAACAACAATGCCCGTGTCGCCAATATCCATGGTGCTGTATTCACCGGTACCGTAGAAGTTGTACTGGCTCACGTGAATCCAGCCACCGTTGTCGCCTGATTCGGCAATCATTGCATGGCCGATTGGCGCAAAGCTGCCATCACGCGGCAGAATAATTGCGTCACCTGCCTGCACCTGCGAAGGATTAATACGAACAGCACCGCTTAAGGCCGGAGCGCTTGATGGCCACTGGTAGGCGTTGCCTTCACCGGCAAAGTTATTCACCTGCTTGCCATAGCGAGCTGACATCGCCCAAGCCACATAGCTAACACATTCACGGTTATAAAGGCCCCACGGGTCAACTTGGCTGTCTTGACCCCCACAATACGGGTAGCCGCCCGAACAACCAAAGTTACCACTCCAACTACGATATCGGAAGCTACCAGATACACCAGATGACCCGCCACCGCTTGCTATCAAGCTGGCATAATAAGCACGTTGAGCTGCGGCAGCTGCTTGGATTTGGGCTTGAGCACTCGCGACCATTTGTTGATACTGAGCTTCTTGGCCTTGAGTTTCAGAGAGTAGCTGCTGTTGTTGCGCCTGCTCACTAGCGAGCTCGGTTTTTTGTGAGTTTTCTTGGTCGAGCACTGTTTTAACGTCTGCTTGTTGTTTGGTCAACTGTGCCTGCAAAGACTGAACCTGCTTGAGAGTCGTTGAAAGCTTGTCTTGAATCGAGGATTGATACGTTTGCTGATCAAGGTAATCACTAATGTTATTGCTGCTTGCCAGCATTTCAATTGGTGTCGTCTCACCGTTGACGTACATATCGGCCAGAATCACGCCTAAGCTCTGCTTGGTATCGTCAATTTGCTTTTGGGTTGCGGCAATTTGAGCTGTCAATTGATCGTACTTGGTTTGGCTGATATTGATTTGTGCTTGGATAGCGGAAATTTGCGCGTTTAGCGCATTGACCTGGCCCTGCAGTGTTTGCGCTTTCGCATCGAGCGCGTTCGCCTGCGATTGGTACTGACTCACCTGTTGATTCAGTGCGTTAATCTGATTATCGTACTGGTCGGCAAAAACGAATTTACTGGCCATCTGGATTGGCACGGCAAACATCACAAGAATACTAACAACAACCAGCGCGGCCTTCGCCGGAAACGAGAGAGAAGCTGGTGTGGTGGAACGCAGTTTCATGTCCTCCCAACTGTACCATAAGCAGAATGGTTCGTCAACGTTTTTGGCCGCCTAAAACTTCAAGTAGCGTTGAGTTGCTAGTAATGAGGAAATCATACCGATAATCGCACCAAGAACAATCATACCAAGCAGCACGAAACCAGCGTACGCGTCGGCCACCGTAATCACCGAATGAATGTCCAGGCCCGCTGTCATGAGAGGCTTTTCGATCACGTGCAGGATAAAGTAGCCGAGACCGCTCGCCACCAGCGCCCCAATAAAGCCATACATCACCGCCTCAACCAGGAACGGCCCACGGACAAACGACCTGTCGGCGCCAATCAGTTTCATCATCTGGATTTCTTCGCGGCGGTTAAAAATGGCCATACGGATAGTGTTGAAAATGATCAAAATCGATAGCGTTGCAAAAATAATACTGGCGACGAGGCCAAGTTTTTGGGCAAAATTGACTGCTTTACCGATGTTTTCAATCGCCTTGCGGTTACTACCAGCAAATGACGGCGGGTAATTCGGATCGAGATCATTCTTCACCGTCGCGTTTTTCTTCACAAAATCCTGTAGCTGTGACGGATCATTAATATCCTTCACCTTAATGTGCAGCGTGTACGGATAATTGTTGTTGGCCTGGGTTAAAGCCTCAAGCGTGGCTTGGCTACTGGCATATTTTTGGGCTTCGGCCTGACGCGTCTGGTCCGGCGTCGTATCGCTCACTTGAGTGACTGAACTTAACTTGCGCAAATTATTCTCAATCGCCTGCACGTCTTTTGGATCGGTGTCGGTTTTCAGATAAATCGACATGTCGACCTTGTCGCGAATGGTGTCGACGGTGCTAATGAGAATCGAGCGTGCGCCAACCGTTGCAAAAACGATAAATAAAGTCACCGTCATGACAGCGGTCGCGGCGACGGTCAGCCAGGCGTTACGGCTAAAGTTGTTGACGCCGTAGCGACCCATCCGCATAAAAGTGATGAGCTGGCGACGGTGGCGCTTTTGCTGAGCAAACGTTTTTGAATCGAGTTTCTTACGGTTAGCCATTACTGTCTGTAGCTCCCCTGTGCTTGGTCGGAGGTAATTTTTCCGTGTTCAATGGTAATCACGCGGCGCTTGAGTTTGTTGACGATTTCAGCGTTGTGCGTGGTCAGCACAACGGTGGTTCCGTACTTATTAATCTTTTCAAGCAGGCGCACAATATCCCAGCTGTGCTTTGGGTCGAGGTTACCGGTTGGCTCGTCGGCAATCAGAATCTTTGGCTGACGCACCACGGCACGAGCAATCGCCACGCGCTGACGTTCACCACCCGAAAGCTGGTGTGGGAACTGTTTTTCTTTACCAGTTAATCCAACCAGCTCAATCACTTTCGGCACGGTATTTTTAATTTCGCGAGAGGTCATGCCGGCGATTTCGAGTGCAAAGGCGATGTTTTCAAATACCGTTCGCTGCGGCAAGAGTTTAAAGTCCTGGAAAACGACACCGATTTTTCGGCGCAACATCGGAATTTCCCGGTCTTTTAGGGTATCGTAGTCAATTCCACCAACGACAATTTTGCCGCTTGATGGTTTTTCTTCGCGCGTTAATAGCTTTAGCAGCGTCGACTTACCAGCTCCCGACGCCCCGACAATAATCACAAACTCGCGCGGCTCAACGAACAAGCTCAAGCGATCTAACGCCGGCGCCTGCTCCTTGCCATAAACCTTGGTAACCCTATCAAGCAAAATCATTACTGTTTGCTATTATACCATAAGTATTTTGATGTCGAGAGATACGAAACGATCAATGAAGTAAACCTGGCACCACCATGAAGGCGGTGCCAGGTTTAGGAACTTCAGGACTTGGCCGCGGCCTCCGTCGAATCGGTGCCAGCCTGCTCGATCCGCCGAAGAAGCTCTTGGCGAACCTGTTCGGGATCGACGCCGAGCTTTCGCCATAGTTCACGGAGAATGTGACGCTGACTTTCAGAAAGCACGCCGAGCAACAGGTGCTCGGCTCCGATGTGGTTGCTACCCAGCTGAAGCGCCTGGCGAAGTGATTTTTCGAGCACTTCTTTGCCGAACGGCGTGAACGAAATAGGCCCGTTCGGCCGCGGCGGCAACCCTGCTTCACGCAGCTCCGCCACGGCTTCCCGCGCAGCGTCCAGCGAAACGCCCGACGCCAGCAAGGCTTGCGCCGCCAGGCCTTCGCCTTCGTGGATGAGTCCGAGCAGAATGTGCTCCGGCCCAATCGCATACTGATTGCGGGCTTTCGCCTCATCGACGGCCAAGAAAATGACCTGTCTGGCTCGACCAGTAAAACGTTCAAACATGAGTTGCCTCTCGGTTGAGTAAATAGGAAAGAGATAGTCACAAGAACCTGAAGTTCCTCGAGGTAATCATCACCTCGTATCTATCGAGATCTTAATGTGCGATCGCCCACAGTATTGTAGTTATTATACCCTTTTTTACGGATTATGCAAGAGCTGACTCGAGGTAAGCGTTCATGAAACCGTCAAGTTTACCGTCAAGCACGCCGCTCGCGTCACGGTCTTCATACTTGGTGCGGGTATCTTTGACGAGCGTGTATGGATGAAGGACATAATTACGGATCTGCGAGCCCCAGTTGGCCGACTCACCTGCCCGAAGCTCACCGATTGTGGCGGCGTGCTGTTCGAGTCTGAGTTGGGCTAGTTTGGAGCGCAGAATTTTGAGCGCCGTTTCTTTGTTTTGCAGCTGCGAACGCTCGTTTTGGATCGCCACGACGATGCCGGTTGGTATATGTGTCACGCGCACAGCCGAATCAGTCGTATTGACTGATTGACCGCCATGGCCGCCGGATCGGTAAACATCGACTTTGAGGTCTTTATCGTCGAGCGCGACTTCTTCCGGCGAGTCAATTTGCGGCAATACCTCCACCAGAGCAAAGCTAGTTTGCCGTAAATTATCCGAATTAAACGGGCTCAAGCGTACTAAACGATGCACACCGTGCTCGCTCTTGAGCTTGCCGTAAGCGAACGGCCCACTGACCGAAATAACGCTCGATTTTATGCCCGCTTCCTCGCCGCTTGAACGTTCAATTACCTCTGTTTTCATGCCAGCTTTTTCAGCCCAGCGCAGATACATGCGTTCCAACATCTGCGTCCAGTCTTGGGCATCGGTACCACCGACGCCGGCGCTAAGGCGCAGAATTGCATCGTGGTCATCGTATTCACCATCAAACAGGAGGTCGTGGCGACGAACATCAAATTCCCGTTCTAAAGCGGTCAGCTGCTCATCAAATTCGGCTTCCAAACTGTCATCGCCAAGTTCCATAAGTTCAAGTAAATCCGCTGTTTGTGCCTGAAGTGTCAGCCACGGCTCCACGACTCCTTGAAGCCCCGCCAGTTCACGCGTTTTATCCTGAGCGTAAGCTGGGTTATTCCAAATTTCTGGCACCAAAAGCTCTTGCTCAAGCGCCGATAGTTGCGCTTGTTTTTCACTCAGCCGAAGCCGCGCCACGGCGGCGTTAATCTCCTTCAGAAGCTCTTCGGCTCGTTTATGTAGCGGTTGCATCTGCCATCATTATATCAGTTATAGATTCGCCACGGCCTGCTTAAACTGATCGCCACGGTCAGCGTAGTTTTTGAAGTGATCAAAGCTGGCTGCAGCTGGGCTAAGTAAGACAACGCCCCCAGCGGCAGCGAGTTCACTCGCCCGTTGGACGAGCTCAGGCATGGTGTAATCCTCATACACTTCATAGTCAGAGAAACCGACGTTTTTGGCAGCTGCTTCAATGTTTTTTGCTTCCGTGCCGATAAACAGTGCCTTGGCTTGTTTAGTTTTCAAGGCATCAGCCAGCACCGAAAAGTCTGAGCCTTTGGACGATCCGCCAACGATAATTACCGCCGGCTGATCAAAAGCATTCAGTGCTGCGACAGCCGAGCTTGGTGTCGTCGCGATTGAATCATCATAATAATCGACGTCGTTTTTTGTGGCCACAAATTCGAGCCGGTGCGGAAGCCCAGTAAAAGCATGGAGTCCCTCTTCAATTACGTGAGGATCGGTGACATATTGACAAACGGCATCGATGGCAGCGAGCGCGTTTTGTTGGTTGTGGACACCTTTAATCCGTAGAACATCTACTGAACAAATTTTTTGTTCACCATAATAAAAGCTGTTTTCCTTGGTATGCGCTACCTCTTCATCCGGGTAAGCCACTTTTTGCGCCGGTGAGCCCATCGCAATCGACGTCGCGTACTGATTATCTTTGTTATAGACCACAATATCAGTCTCGTGCTGGTGCACGGCGATCTGTGCTTTAGCTTGAACGTATTCTGCCATGTCTTTATGCACATCAAGGTGCTCCTGCTCGATATAAAGCACCACGGCCGTTTGCGGCGAGCGCTCCAGATCCCATAGCTGAAAGCTTGAGAGCTCGTATACCACGATGTCAGAGGGCTGAATCTGATCAAGCACGTCAAGCGCAGCGCGACCGATATTGCCAACTAACCACACAGTTTTGCCGGCTTTTTCGAGGATGCTTGCGATCAGGCTAGAGGTCGTTCCTTTCCCCTTGCTCCCCGTCACGCCAATAATTGGCGACGGACATTTCACAAAAAATTCATTCGTTGCTGACCAGATTTTACCGTCCGTCGTGATTTTGCGTGGTGCAATACCCGGTGAACGCAGAACAAGGTCAAAATCATCAAGCCGCTCAAACACTCCAGGACCAAGCAGAGTTTTCACGCCTTCTGGCAGTTCTGCTCCCGGCTTTTCGTCGACAATCGTCAACTCGTTCGACGGATCACGCGAAAAATAGCGATAATTCGCCGCACCTTCCGTGCCATACCCAGCAATCGCAATCTTCATCGTTTAGGCTCCAAACAGCCGCTGCAAAACGCGACTATATTCTTGTGACTCAGCTTCCGTGTTGTTACCGATCGTCCCGACCGACCATAGGCCACCTTTAATAAATTCTGTTGCCACACGACGAATTGTTGACCGGCGAATATTTTTAATCTTCTCCGGCGCATCGTCGAGGTATTCAAGTGGCCGATCATCCACATAATCATTATACCAGCGCGCCAGCTGGCCAACCGTTTGGCCCCGCATTTGATGTGATCCAAGGGCGTAGCTCTTCGCCTCGTTTAGTTCCTCTTCTTTGAGGTTGCCATCAAGAATTTTTTGTAGTTCACGCACAATCAGCGAAAAAAGCTCCGCCGCATTCTCATGGCTCACCTGGCCATAAAACTCCCAACGAGCCGTGCCTTCAATATCAGTATAGGTTGACGAACCCATGCCATAACAGATGCCCAGGGTTCGGGCCTTACCAAAAATTCGTGAGTGAAAGGTTCCCGTCAAAATGTGATTGAGTGCTGACATAGCATCAATCTCTTCGGTTTTTAAAATTCGATTCAAGACAATCGAGAAGCCAAAGCGGACGTTTGAAGAGTCGGCACGATAAATATAGGTCGCTGCCGCCTGGTGGAGCACTGTTTGCTTAACCGGCAAGCGTTCACCGCCGGTTAACGGCCATGAAGATAGCTCGTCAATAATGGCCTGCTCGTGCGTCTCAAGATCACCCGCAACAATAAAACGCATGTTTTTGGTGGCGTGCGTTAGCTGATGATGCTTTTTAACATCAGCGAGAGTGACGGCATCAAGCGTGGCCAGGCTCTCAGTATCAAGTATTTCGTCGTCACCCATTGCGCGATAAATTTGCTCCCACATCACCCGAGCATCATTATTCGCATAGCCAACTAGCTCTTCGCGGACATTTCCTTTTTCGCTATCAAGAATTTTTTGCGTGTAACGCGGTTCGGCAATAGCTTGGCCTTCAAGGTGTAAAATTCGATCCCACTCCATCAGTGCGCAATCGGCATAATAACTCATGTTGCGGTGCCAGGTCGAGGCATTGTAATAGGCGCCGTTTTTACGAAACTCCTGACTAAAATCCTCAACGCTGGTGATTGTTTTGGTCGCACCAAACGCCATGTGCTCCATAATGTGCGCCGTTTGTTCACGATCTCGCGGTGCATAATCACCACCGGCCCGAAAATGTATCTCATACGAAACGACGGTCGACTTTGGAACATCGATCAGTAGCCCACGCGACCCATTTTGAAGCACCAATTCATGAACCGTATGAGCAAGTGGCATGTTATTCCTCCTTCGTGAATAATTGTGAGATTTTTTCACCGAGTTCGACGAGTTCCTGTCGTTCACCGCTGGAAACGGCGGCTAACGCCCAGGTATTCTCCGTCATGAATTCACGGGCCAGCGTGACAATCTTGTCCAGGCTGACGCGGCGGATCATGTCCGGCACCTTGTCGTAGTCTTTAATGAAATCATCGGCAAAATAACGACCGGTGTAAAAGCTACTGATTTGCGAGACGGTCTGCGCGCCCATTTGGTAGCGGCCGAGTGCAAACGATTTCGCAGCTTCGAGCTCCTCGTCTTTAATCTTACCATCAAGCACGCATTTCACTTCGCGCGTAATAATCGCAAACAACTCATCGGCTGTATCATGATTCACCTGGCCAGAAATGTCCCAGCCGCTATTGTAGTAACCGGCACTAGCATAGGCGCCGACGTTGTAGGCCAAGCCTTTTTGACGCGCCGCCCCAAAAATACGCGACGAAGCGGTGCCGGTCAAAATATGATTGAGTGAATGCATCGCATCAAGTTCATCATCGGCCAGCTCGCGCGGCACATTCATCGACCACGCAAACGTCAAGTTCGTGGCGTCTTTACGGCGAATAACAGTCGGATTGGCACTGGTAATAATGTCTTTTGGAATCTCGAACCGCTCTCCTTCGGGCAGTGACCATTCTTCGAGGGAACGCCGAATTTCGCTTTTGCGGCCTTTCATCTGGCCGGCAATCACAAAGCGCATGTTACGCGTGGTGTGCGTGCGGCGGTGATGCTCCCTAATATCAGCTAACGTCACCTTAGAGATCGTCGCCAGCGCTTGGCGATAGGTCAGCACGTCCTCACCCATCAGCTGCTGCATGCGTGGCCACAGAATGCGATAATGGTCATTCAGATAATTGGTAAGTTCTGATCGGACATTCCCCTTTTCGGCCTGCAACGATTCTTCATTAAAACGCGGCTGGCAGATGCTGACTTTTTGTAGTTCCAAAATCCGGTCCCACTCAAAATCGGCACAGTCGGCTTCATACACCATTGAAAAATCACTCGTATAGGCATTATGGTACGCACCATTTTTCGTGAACTCGTTTTCAAAATCTTGTTCACTTTTAAACTTAGCGTTGGCCCCAAAAGCCATATGTTCCATAATGTGCGCTACTTCTTCAATCGACTTGTCTTTTGCGTAACGATTGCCAGCGCGGAACTGGAACTGCATACTCATAACGGTTGCGCCAGGAACGTCAATCAGTAGTCCCCGTGCTCCGTTTTTGAGCCGAATTTCTTCAACGGTGTGTTTCATGTAAGTCTCGTTTCTTTACGGTAGTGTTGGTTAATGGCGGCCGGTCTTACGGTTTTGGCGCTGACTCTTTTTCTTTTTGCGAGCCGCATTCTTCTTGTGAGCAGCGGTGCTCGCATCAGCTTTTTTAACCTTAAAGTCACTGTCACGGTTCTTTTCACCCAGCGTGACTTCATTGACACCGGTTTCGACAGCAGTATCTGCTAGACGAGTTAGTTCAGTGTCATAATCTTCTTCGCGGCGAGCTACCACGTCGCTTGGTCGTACGTGCATAATCGCACGCAGCACTTCATCACGCAAACTCTGCTGCAAGGCATCGAAAAGCTTTTGCGATTCCGCACGATACTCAACTAACGGATCACGCTGGCCAACTGAACGCCAGTGGATACCCTCGCGTAAGTGCTGCATACTCTCGAGATGCTGCATCCACAGCGTATCGAGCACCTGCAGATAAACTTCGCGTTCCACTTTACGAAGCACATCCTCTTCCAGCTCCTGTTCTTTGGCTTTATAAAGTTTGTCGACTTCTTTGAGCGCCAGTTCGTAGCGCGCTTTATCGTTCTTCTCGCTACCAATGGCTTTGATTTTTTTATCATTCAGCGGAAAAATTAATTCAAATTCTTCAGTGAATTTTTTAAGGTCACGAGCTGGGAATTCAGTCAGACCACGTACCTCTTCTGAAATAAGGCGTTGGATTTCCGGCTTAATGTCGAGACCTTCAAGGATTTTGCGGCGCATCGAGTAAACCACTTTACGGTGGCGGTTGATGACGTTGTCGTACTGCACAACGTTTTTACGCGAGTCAAAGTTGTACCCTTCAACGCGTTTTTGGGCCGCTTCGAGCGTCTTTGAAATAGTCTTGTTTTCAATTGGGGTATCGTCGGTTACACCGAAGCGTTCGAGTAGCAGTGCAATGCGCTCACCCTGGAAAATACGCATCAGGTCGTCTTCGGTTGAAACGAAGAATTGAGTGACACCTGGGTCGCCTTGGCGACCGCCACGACCACGCAGCTGGTTGTCAATGCGACGCGACTCATGGCGTTCTGAACCGATCACGACCAAACCGCCGAGTTCTGCCACACCTTCACCAAGTTTAATGTCGGTACCACGACCGGCAATGTTGGTTGCCAGTGTGACGGCACCCTTTTCACCAGCTTTCTCAATGATGGCCGCTTCACGCTCGTTGTTTTTGGCGTTCAAAATTTCAAACGGCACTTTTTCGCGGCGCAGATGCTCAGCGATCAGTTCGTTCTTAGCAATTGAAGCCGAGCCAACCAAGACTGGACGGCCCTGCTCGTGATACATTTTGATTTCATCGGCAATCGCCTTAATTTTTGCCTTTTCACTCAGAAAAATGAGGTCCGGCTTGTCTTCACGAATAAGTGGCTTATTCGATGGAATTTGTACCACATCAAGGCTATAAATCTGTTGGAATTCCTCCGCCTCAGTGAAGGCCGTACCGGTCATACCAGCTAGCTTTTTGTAAAGACGGAAGTAGTTTTGGAACGAAATCGTCGCAAGCGTCATGCTTTCTTGCAGGACCGGCACGTTTTCCTTGGCTTCAATTGCCTGGTGAAGGCCTTCGTTGTAGCGGCGACCTTGCATCAAACGACCGGTAAATTCATCGACGATCACTACTTCTCCGTCATTTGTGACGACATAGTCTTTATCGCGCTTAAAGAGCGTTTGCGCGCGCAGCGCTTGATCCATGTGGTAAACGGAACGAACATATTCCGGCGCGTAAAGATTCTTAATGCCAAGCATTTTTTGCACTTTTTCAACACCTTCGTCACTGAGGGCAACCGAGCGACGCTTTTCATCAAGCACGTAGTCTTCCGGCACAAGTTTGGCAGCGATTTTAGCAAACTGATAATAGCTGTCTGGATTTTCAGCAGCTGGCGCACTAATAATCAGCGGCGTGCGGGCTTCGTCGATCAAAATTGAGTCAACCTCGTCAACGATGGCATAGTTGAGCTCACGCTGACGCAAAAGATCGACTTCATTAACCATGTTGTCGCGCAGATAATCGAAACCAAACTCATTGTTGGTGCCGTAAGTAATATCCGAGGCATAGGCTTCCTTGCGCGTAACCGGGCGCAGCTTTTTCATACGTGGGTCGGTGTGGTGTTCGTTGTCGTACTTCGGGTCGTACGTAAACGAGGCTTCGTTGATGATCACACTGGTCGACAGGCCGAGGAAATGATACATCGCGCCCATCCAGCCGGCGTCACGTTGGACCAGGTAATCGTTGACCGACACCACATGCACGCCCTTACCTTCAAGCGCATTCAAGTACACCGGCAAGGTGGCGACGAGCGTTTTTCCTTCACCGGTCTTCATTTCAGCCACATTGCCCTCATGCAGCACCATACCACCAATCAGCTGCACGTCGAAGTGACGCATTTTTAGTACGCGTGTTGAGGCTTCACGAACAACCGCAAACGCATCTGGCAAAATATCATCGAGGGTAGCGCCCTTCTTTTGCAGTCGCTGCTTCAAAATATCAGTCTGCTTTTTCAGCTCGGCGTCCGACATCTTTGCGTATTTTTCAGCCAAGCCATTAATAACGTCTACTTTTTTGCGCAGACGCTTGAGCGTTTTTGCTTGCGGATCACCAAAAATCTTCGTGAGCGCGTTTTTACTGCTTACCATCTAGTTATAACCCCGCCTTTCAGGAATTCTCTCGCATATCAGTTACTTGCCAATAATTATACACGATTGGCGAGGTGAAAAACAGGGTTTTATCGAGGTCGCTTCCGGCAATAACGGTTCGAGGAGAGCGTTACACGCCTGTTATTTTCGCACGGGCTAAAAATAACAGGGTTGCACTTCGCTTAACTCTCCTCTCGCCATTATAGCCGGCGCTCTATCCCGATAAATCCCGGTTACATTGCTCGTTTTAATCGGCTTAAGACTCGTTTATGGGCGATATGCGGTACCGCTGTTTCTTTGTAGTGATGTAGTTGTGCAATGAGCTTCGCTTCAACGATGTCGATCGCGGCCATCATATTGACGGTTGAATCTTTGGCCGTCAGTTTTGCGCCAGGTAGTTTGAGGATAACTTCAGCTTCGTACTTATTGCCGTGGTCGCGATTAACGCGGCGCAGTTTTGCTTCGGCTGAGGCAGTTTTGCGGGCGTGCCGAGGTATATATTTATCGAGTACGGCGATTTTTTTGGTCAAATAATCGAGCGTCCTTTCATCGATGTCATATTTGATGCCAGCAATGGTGATTGCTTGAATCATGCATCCCTCCTTTTTAAGAACTCAGTTTCTCTACTTTTATTATACCAGTTAGAGGACGGCCTGGCCACCGAGATACGGCCGCAACACTTCTGGAATCGTAACGTTGCCGTCTTTATCCTGATAATTCTCAATAATCGCAATCATAATTCGGCCGAGCGCAAAAGCCGTCGCGTCGTTCGTATGCACGAGTTCGAGCTCGCCGTTCGTGCGGCGAACACGGGTCTTCAGGCGGCGCGCTTGGTAGTCGGTCATATAATCAGCCGTGTGAGTTTCACGGTACTTGTCTTGCCCTGGCAGCCACGTTTCCATATCGATGCCGCGGGCATTTGGTTTACCAATATCGGCCGTACATTTTTGAATCACTTGATAAGGCAAGCCAAGGCTCTGGAGCAGATACTCTTGCACTGCTACAAACAGAAAATGTTCGTTCAAACCGTTTTCAGCGGTGGTGAAGCTTTCCATTTCAAGCTTGTCGAACTGATGCATCCGCAGGATCCCTTCCATGTCTTTGCCGTAGGTGCCAGCTTCGCGGCGGAAACTGGTAGCATAGCCAACGTAACGCAGCGGCAGCTGTGATTCATCCAAAATTTCATCGGCGTGCTGGGAGCCAAGCACGTGTTCGGCGCTCCCCTGCAGCCACAGGTCGTCGTCTTCAAGCTTGTAGCGATCATCGCGCGGTTCCAGCCGGTCCATGGCATCATAAAGATCGGTTCGAATCATTAATGGCGGCAATACCGGCACGAACGGCTTTGTACTCACCTCTAGCCCAGCCGAACGAGCAATTTCCGTGAGCAGCGCTTCATCGCCGAGGGTGTTAATAACATGCTGAATAATGGCAAATTGCAGGCGCACCAAATTACCCTTAATGTAAGCGAAACGGCTGCCGGCTACTTTTGCGGCACGCTCTTTATCAACCCAGTCGTGATGCAGTGCAATATCCATGTGATTTTTTGGCATAAAATCAAAATGGGTAATTTCGCCAACTTTTTTTGCCACTACATTGTCGTCTTCGCTAGCACCGAGTGGCACGTCCGCCGATGCCATGTTTGGAACCTTTTTTAATAGCGTTGTAAAAGGTACATCAACATCACGGAGCTCATCTTCCAGGCTTCCTAGCTGCTCTTTTAAGTTTTTTACCTCTGTAATTGCCGCCTCGCTTGGCCGGCCACCCTTCATCTCGTTTGAGAGGTCGTTGCGGCGCTGGCGCAGCTCGTCCACCCGAGCCGACACCTCGCGACGCTTCGCATCCAGCACTAAAAGTTCAGAAATACTAACGTCATAGCCTTTTCGGGTGGCATTTT
>Ga0164242_10004501_pt1 | contig 15657 bp, 13 predicted proteins | sample OricomgcompostMG_FD_108783 | JGI IMG/M metagenome (GOLD analysis project Ga0164242, IMG submission 108783) | Miracle-Growth compost microbial communities from Emeryville, California, USA - Original compost - Miracle growth compost (MG) ... | reverse complement strand
CGGCCCAGCTCGTTCAAGGTGAAGTCGCGGGTGCGCCGGTTGGTCTCGCTGATGCGGTTGAGCCGCGTGGCCAGCATGTTGATCTCGCTGGCCATCGACGAGCTCATGATGAGCTTCTTCTTGGCGTAGGTGATCGCCGCGAAGTCCTTGGTGCCGCCGACGAAGCCGTCGTAGGCGTCGGTGAGCGCGGGCTCGGCGGTGGGGTCGACGAAGAGCCCGGTGGCGGCGCCGAGAAAGTCGTAGCCGGTCGTCCCGGAGATGGCCCACGCATCGGGCAGCGTCTCGCGGCGCGAGAGGATCTTCTCCGCGGCCACGTACACCGGACGCCGCGGAAGCTGGCCTGCGTCCTGCGCCTCCTCGATGGCCTGGCGCACCCAGGCCTCGAGCTCCCAGCTCCCGTTCGGGGCCGAGGCGCCATCGACGCCCGCCAGCAGGCGACAGCGCGCCACCAGAAAGGCCACCTGGAGATTCCGGAAGTAGGTGGCCGGGTCGTAGAGGCCATCCGGGTGATCGATGCGCAGCCCGGTCGCGGTGCCCTCGGCGAGCAGCCCGATCACCAGCCGGTGCGCATCCTGGAAGACGCGATCGTCCTCCATGCGGATGGCGGCGAGGTTGTTGATGTCGAAGAAGCGCCGGTAGTTGATCTCCTCGCCGGCGGTGCGCCAGTAGGCGATGCGGTAGGCCTGGTTGTCGAGGAGCCCATCGAGCAGGTCGAACGAGCGCGGATCGCCGGGGACGCCGTTGAAGCGCTTCACGTTGGCGTCGATGTGCCGGCACACCCGCGGGCTCGAGGCGCAGAGCGCCGCCAGCCGCCGCTTGGCGACCTCCTTCTCCCGCGCGCGCTCCACCACCTTGTCGGGCTCGGTCTCGCTCCGCCGGGGCAGCTTCTCCAGCTGGGTGACGATGGATTCGAGCTCCTGGAGGCTCGGGTCGCTGGAGCCCAGCTCGGCGGCGAGGTCGTCGAGGCCGTAGCGCAGGAGCTGGGCGATGCGGCCCGGCGCCACCGGGAAGCGGTGGTCGTAGTAGCGCAGGGTGAAGCCGCCGCCCTCGCGGAACAGCTCCAGCTCGCCGCGCTCGAGCACCGCGCCGTACTGATCCCCGAGCAGCGGCACCAGGACCTTGTTGCGCAGCTCGCCCTTCACCGGGTTCCAGTCGATGTCGAAGTACGGCGCGTGCACGCTCGAGGGGCCGTTCTCGAGCACGTCGACCCACCAGCGGTTCTGCGCGCCGATGCCCATGTGGTTGGGCACGAAGTCGACGATCTGGCCCAGGCCGTGCGCGCGCAGCGCCTCGCAGAGCCGCCGGTAGGCGACAGCGCCGCCCAGCTCCTCGTTGAGCCGCCCGTGATCGACCACGTCGTAGCCGTGGGTCGAGCCCGGCGAGGCCTGGAGGATCGGCGAGAGGTACACGTCCGAGACGCCGAGCTGCGCCAGGTAGGGCACCACCTTCGCGGCCTGGTCAAAGCCAAAGCCCTGACCGAGCTGCAGGCGGTAGGTGGCGCTCGGCCTGCGCAACAGCTCGCCGCGCAGCGCCTCGGAGAGCGCCTGGACGAGGGCCCGCGCGCGACCCTCGAAGTCGTCACCTTCGGGGCTCGCCGGCGGCTCGCTGGGGGACTCGGTGGTCATCATTGGCGTTCGAAAATATGCGATCGACGACGCCGCCCTGCATCGTCGGGTGTGAGTCAGATCCGGCCGGAGCGCTGGGCCAGGTCGCGGAGCCGGGAGGTGGTGGCCGCGTCGGCGGCGAGCGCGTCGAGATCCTGAGGCATGCGGAAGGTCCAGTTGGCCTCGGCCACCGTGCCGGGGACGTTCACCCGCTCGCGGGTGCCGAGCACGTCCTGGAAAGGAAGCAGCGTCAGGTCGGAGCCGGAGCGGTACACCAGCTCGAGCAGCGCATCGCGGACGCCGGGATCGAACCGCTCGGGCGCGCGGGCGGCGAGATCGGCCAGCCCGGGGAGCTGCAGGAACGCCTTGCGCTCCGCGGCCGCCATGCCCTCGTACCACTCGGCGAGCGAGTCGGTGTCGTGGGTGCCGGTGACCGCCACCGAGAGCGCCGGCCACTTCGCCGGGTCGCGGAAGACGGCGGCGTCCTTCTCCCAGCGGAGCACGCGGTACCCGGCGATGCCCAGCCGGGTCAGCGAGGCGCGCACGAAGTCGGGGACCGTTCCCAGGTCCTCGGCGATGACCGTGGCCCGCTCGGAGAGGGTCTTCAGCACCCGCTCGCCGTTCTCGGTCTGGTCCTTCTCGTTCTCCGGCGCGAACAGCGCGCGACCATCGGGGAAGCGGTGGTAGGTGCGGTAGAGCCCGACCACGTGGTCGACGCGGTAGTAGTCGAAGAGCTCGGCGGCGCGGTAGCCACGCGCACGGAACCAGGCCAGGCCGTTTGCGCCCATGACGTCCCAGCGGAACACCGGCAGGCCCCAGTCCTGGCCTTCGGTGCTGAACGCATCCGGCGGCACGCCCACCCGCGCGTCCAGCCGGAACTCGCCCTGGTTGGCCCAGACGTCCGCCGAATCGCCGGCGACCACGAACGGCAGATCGCCCATGAGCTGCACGCCCAGCGCGCGCACCTGCTCGCGCGCGGCGCGCCACTGGGTATCGAGCTGCCACTGGATCCAGCGCAGAAAGCAGAGCTTGTCCTCGAGCCGGGCGCGGTGGGCGGCCAGCGCCGCGGGCTCGCGCTTGGAGAGCTCGGGCTCCCACTCGGTCCAGGCGGTGTTGCGCTCGTCGTGAAGCGCCTTGAAGAGCACGAACTCTTCCAGCCACGCGCCCTGCGCCGAGGCGAACGCGCGGAGCGCCTGGGCGCGCGCGGTGTCCTTCTGCCAGTGGTTGGTGTGGAAGTGCCGGTAGGCCAGCCAGAGCGCGTGCTCCTTGAGCGGCCGGAGGTCGCGCCAGGGCACGAACTGCGCCGAGCGCAGCCGCTGGAGCATGAGCTGCTGGTCCACGGAGAGCGCCGCGGCGCCGCCGGCCTGCTGGAAGTCCTCGCAGGCATCGAGCGAGAGGTACATCGGCTCGAGCGCGAAGGCGCTCATCGCCGCGTAGGGACTCTCCTGGCCGCTGGAGGGCTGGTTCACCGGCAGCATCTGAACCAGCGAGAAGCCGGCGTCCTTGGCCCAGCGCGCGAACGGCACCAGGTCGGGGATCTCGCCCAGCCCCCAGCCTGCGGGGGTGCGAAGCGAGAACAGCGGGATGAGGACGCCAGCGCGACGGGGCATGGAGATGGAGAGCGGAGCTTCGAGGTGGGCTTCCCTAACAAGTCCCCGGCTGCAAATGAAGCGTGGGTTTCAGCGATCGCGCCGCGCCCGGGCGAGCGCGAGCTGGCCTTCCACAAAGGTGCGCATGGAGATCCCCGCCGCCGCGAGCTGCTGGGGAATGAACGAGGCCTTGGTCAGGCCAGGCAGGGTGTTGGTCTCGAGGAACACCGGGCCCTCGGCGGCGACGATGAGGTCGGTCCGCGAGTAGCCGTAGCAGCCGAGCGCGCGGTGCATCGCCACCGCGAGCGCCTGGGCCGCCGCCGCCACCTCGGGCGAGACCTGCGCCGGCGTCAGCTCCCGGGTGCCCTGGCCGAGGTACTTGCCGGCGTAGTCGAACGCCCGCCCCGCCTCGACGCGCACCTCGGAGCAGGGCAGGGCGCGGAGCCCGGAGGCCCCCTCGACCACGCCCACGGTGAGCTCGGTGCCCGGGATGAACTGCTCGAGCATGTACGCCTCACCCGAGGCGGCGATCGCCCGGGCAATGGGAGCCAGCGGTTCGCCCTGCTGGAGGTGGTAGAGCCCCACGCTGCTGCCGCCGCGGACCGGCTTGGCCACCGCGCGCTGCAGCCTCGCCAGGTTTCCTTCGAGCGCGGCGGCGAGCTCGCCCTCGCCCTGCGGCAACTCCAGCGACTCCACCGTGCGCACCCCGGCGCGTTTCGCGGCGGCCTTGGCGCGTTCCTTGTCGAACGCCTCGGCGCTCGCCTGGGCCCCGGAGCCGGTGAAGGCCAGCCGGCGGCTCTCCAGCAACCCCTGCAGCACGCCGTCTTCGACGCCCTTGCCGTGAAGAGCGAGCAGGAAGGTCTGGCCCCGCGCCTCGGCGGAATCCAGCGCGGCCTCGATGGACGGCCAGGTCGCCGGCCCGGAGAGCGAGAGCTCCCGGGTGAAGGCCTCGGCGTGCGAGAGCAGCACCTCGCGCGGGCAGCGGTGCACCGGGCCGCTCGCGGTGACGAACCAGAGCCTGGCCTCCGGCAGCAGCCCGCAGACGTTCTGCGCGGAAGCCACCGAGACCCTGCGCTCCTCCGACCCGCCCCCGAACAGAATCACCACCGGCTCGCTCATCCACGCTCCAGGAAGATCAGGCGCAGGCCGCCTCGCGCGTCGCGGTACAGGCGTGGGCACCAGCGGAGCTGGCCAGGGCCGCGCGCTGCGCTTCGTCGACGGCGTAGCGGAAACGGGGCCGGGTGTGGCTCAGATCCAGCGGCGCGCCGCAGGCCAGGCAGCGGGTGCAGAGCTTGCCGAGATCGGCGATGGGAACGAGGTGGACGGCGACGTTTTGCGTTTGCATGGCGGACTCCCCCTGGAAAGCCCGCGCAAGAAACCCCATCGACATCACCTGCGCAAGTGCAGAGCCCGCCGAGCGTCGACCGCTGGGCAGATCAGGGGCAAACGCACTCGTTGTTGTTGTCGCAGGAGCCGCCGGCATTGGCGCACGCCTGCGCGTTGGAGCCGCCGCAGTCGATGACGCAAGCCCCGCCGATGCAGTCGCCGCCGTTGCAATCCGCCTGGCTGCCGCAGCTCGCGCAGGCTCCGCCGCCCGAGGTCCCGCCGGTGCCGCCCAAGCCGCCGAAGCTGCCGAACCCGCCGCTGCCGAAGCCGCCGAAGCTGCCGACCCCGCCGCTGCCGAAGCCGCCGAGGCTGCCAAACCCGCCGCTGCCGAAGCCGCCGAGGCTGCCGAACCCGCCGCTGCCAAAGCCACCGCTGCCGAAGCCCGCCGAGCTCGAGCCATTGTTCCCGCCGATGCCGCCGAACCCGCCGGTGCCGAAGCCACCGGTGTTGTTGCCGCCGGTCGCCCCGTTGTTACCGCCGAAGCTGTTGGTCGTCGCGCCGAAACCCGCGCTCGCGCTTCCGTTGTTGCCGGCGCTGGTGGTGGGGTTCGAGGTGGTGCCGCCCGAGGCGCTGGTCGAGCCGTTCACCGAGGTGTTGCCGGTGCCGCCCACGGTTCCGCCGTTGAGGCTGGTGTTGCCGCCGCCGCTGACGCTCCCGGAGGACCCGCCGTTGGTGGTGCTCGCCTGGGCGGTGGTGCCGCCGGTGTCGGAGCCGCCGCTGGTGGTGGTCGCGGTGTGCGCAGCCTCGGTTCCACCGCAGGCCCAGAGCGCGAAGACCGCGGCGACGACGCTTCCAAAAAGAACACGGCGCATGGCGAACTCCCCTATCGAACGGCGCCAGATAGCACAGGCGTTTTGCAAAAAGCCACCGGTGCCCGCCCTGGCGAGCGACTATCGAAAAGAGCTGAATGGATTATCGACAACGAGCCGTCGAGTCAGCGCCGGAACATGAAGCGCAGCGCCTTGGGCAGTCGCCGTCGCCAGGCCTTCTCGCTGTGGGTCCCGCGGGGATCCGGCCGGTAGAGGAGCTGGCCTTTGGCGTAGTGCTTCGCCTCGAGCGTCTCCACCAGATCCTGGCAGATGGGCAGCATGCGGCCGCCGCCCTCGCGCACCCCGCAGTCCACGTAGACCCGCGAGATCGACGGCCTGGCGCAGCCCTTCACGAAGCGCACGATCCGGGCGTTGGCGAACCAGAATGCGGGCGACATGCAGATCGCGCCGCCGAAGGCATCGGGCCGCTTGAAGTGGGCGTACATCGCCGCGAGCCCGCCCAGCGAGCTGCCGCCGACCACCGCGCCAATCGGCCCGCCGATGAGCTCGAACCGGCCGTGGACGATGGGCATGAGCGCGTCGGTCATCCAGGTGAGCAACGTGTCGGTGAGGCCGCCCTTGCCGCCGGAGGCCCAGGGCGCGAGCTCGTCCATCCGCGCCTCGCCGCCATGGGCAATGCCCACCACCAAAGGCGCAATGAACGTGCTGCCAGGGAGCAGCTTGTCCACCGCCTCGTGCGCGTACCAGCCGCCGGCGAAGCTGCCCTCGTCCTCGAAGACGTTCTGGCCATCGAACAGGTAGAGCACCGGCCGCGGCATCCCCGGAAGCCGGCCCTCGGGCTCGTACACCCGGACCGCGCGGCCGGGGACCAGGCCAGGGATGTCGAAGGTGCCCAGGTCGTGGAAGGTGCCGGTCATGGGCGCGCGCTTGCGTTCGGGATTGGGCAGCGCAGCCTAGCCGTGGCGGGCGGGGCTCACCACATATATGAGGTCGGCAACCCGCCCCGGAGGCAACGTGGCCCTCATCGAATCCGACGCCGAGATCTCCCGCATCGTGCGCGCGAGCCAGCGCATCGCGGTGCTCGGGATCAAGACCGAGGCCCAGGCCGACCAGGCTGCGTTCTACGTGGCCCGCTATCTCGCCGACGCCGGCTGCGAGGTGGTGCCGGTGCCGGTCTACTACCCCGAGGTCACCGAGATCCTCGGGCAGAAGGTCTACCGCAGCCTGGCCGCCATCCCCGGCGAGCTCGATCTGGTGGATGTCTTCCGGCGGCCCAAGGACATCGACGGCCACCTCGATGACCTGCTCGCCAAGAAGCCCAAAGCCGTCTGGTTCCAGCTCGGGATCCGCAATGACCAGGCGGCGCAGCGGCTTGCCGAGGCCGGCATCGACGTGGTCCAGGACCGCTGTCTGATGGTCGAGCACCGGCGCTACGCGCGCTGAGGTTTCCTTTTGGGAAACGCGCGTTCGAGCTGCGGCGCGCGGCGTTGGCCGCTGGACATGCCAAGCTCCGCTCCGGGCGATCTTCTGGAGGAGCGATGCGCAAGGCAGCACTCGTTTTCGGAATGGCAATGGCGTTGGCGGCGTGCAGCGGGAGCTCCGCGGGCACGAGCAGCTCGGGAGGCTCGAGCGGTTCGAGCGGCAGCTCGAGCAGCTCCGCGACCGCGTCGAGCAGCGCGAGCTCCTCGAGCGGCTCCTCCTCGAGCTCCTCGAGCAGTGCGAGCTCGGCCACCTCCGGCTCCAGCGGCGGCAGCTCCGGCGGAACCGGCACGTCGTCGACGAGCTCGTCCAGCTCCTCGAGCAGCTCCTCCTCGAGCTCGTCGAGCTCCAGCTCGTCCAGCGGGAGCACCGGCGCGACCGGCGGCTCGGGCCTGGTGGCGATGAACCGCTGCGATCCCTCGACCGCGACCGACAAGACCGGTCTGAGCTCGGTGACCGTGACCTTCGCCAACTTCAGCTACTCGCCGGCCTGCATGAAGGTCTCCCCCGGTACCCAGGTGACCTTCTCCGGATCATTCGTCCCCCATCCCCTGATGCCCGGCGTGGACTGCCAGGCGGACGCGTCCGGCGACAGCCCGGTCAGCTCCACCGCCAGTGGGACCTCTGCGCAGTTCAGGTTCGACGACCCGGGCAGCTACGGGTACTTCTGCGCGAACCACTGCGGCACCTTCGACATGGAGGGCGCGGTCTACGTCGTTCCGTGATCGTCAGCGGTTCGCCTGGAACGGCAGGGGCTCGCCGGCCAGCGCGCGCGCCGCCGCGGCCCGACCGGCGACCACCGCGGAGGCGCCTTCTCCGAGCTTCCGCGGCGAGACCTTCGGAAGCTCCGAGCTCACCACGTACACCGGCAAGCCGCGCGCCTGCGCCACCTCGAGCTGGAGCTTGAAGTGCTCGCGCCGGGCGATGGTCATGCCGATGTCCAGGCCCTGGGCGTAGGCCAGGAGGCCGCCTATCGAGGCGCGCCCGTGGCTGGGCAGGTAGTGCACCAGCAGCGCGTCGAGCTTCAGCCCGTCCCAGTCGGCGAGCGCGAGCAGCGGCGCCTTGTCGACCAGGCCGCCGTCCCAGAACAGCTCGCCCTCGAGCTCGATCGCGCGGAACATGCCCGGGTAGGCGCAGGAGGCCACGATCCGCGGCGCCAGCGCGCCCGAGCGGAAGATGGCCACCTCGCCGCGCGAGAGGTTCGTGGCCGCGAGCGCCACCGGGGTGGGGCAGGCCTCGATCGAGGCCACCGGCAGCGCGCGCTCGAGCAGCGCCTGGAAGTGCCGGCCGCGAAGCAGCCCGGTGCCGCCGTGCCCGCGGCCGAGGGCGATGGATTGCAGCGCGCCGAGCGGATCCGGGTCCCAGAAGTCGGCCCGCTTGAGGTCGAGCAGCAGCTCGATGATTCGCGCCGGCGCCATCCCCGCTGCGGCCAGGCCGCCCACCAGCCCGCCCGCGGAGCTGCCGGCGTAGGCGCTCGGGCTGAGCCCCGCCTCGGCCAGCCCGGAGAGAAAGCCCGCGTGTCCGAAGAAGCCGAAGTACCCGGCCGAGAGCACCAGGCCGAACCGCTTTCCGGCGAGCTTTTGGCGCAGGGTCACGGAGCGGGTTGCTGGCAGAGCCGCAGCCGGCCGTCAATGCGAAAAGCTGCGCGGCCCGGCCCGGTTTTTCCGGTTCGAGGCATTGCGCTACCATCGAGGTCGTCTTCGTGAGGTTGCGCATGCCGTTGGACGTGACCCTCGCCGCTGCGCGCATCCCCGAGATCGATCCCCAAGGCGCGCTGGTTCGCGCGGTCTTCTCCGCGCCGCCGGCGCCGCTCCAGGAACGTCGGGCGGCCCAGTTTGCGCTGCTCATCGATAGGTCCTCCTCGATGTCGGGCGCGCCGCTGAACTCGGCCATCGACGCCGCCACCCAGATGCTGGCCCGTCTCGAGGTGCGCGACCGACTCACGGTGGTGGCCTTCGACGGCCACGCGGTGGTCCTCGCTGATGGCTCGCCGGTGGATGGGACCCAGAAGGAGGCGCTGCAGTCGCGGCTGCGCGCGCTGGTTCCAGGGGTGGGCACCAACATCGGCGCGGCGGTCACCGCGGGCGTGGCCACGCTCTCCCGGGTGTTGCTCCGCGGCGCCCAGCCGCACCTTTTGCTGCTCACCGATGGCGAGCCGAGCGTGGGCGCGCGCTCGGTGCCCGAGCTGGTGGGGTTGGCCCAGGCGGCGCAGCGGCAGGGGATAACCGTCTCCACCGCCGGCGTGGGCAGCCGCTACGACACCGAGCTGCTCGCGCGCATGGCCGAGGCCGGCGGCGGGAGCTTCCACCACCTGCCCACCGCCGATCACATCGCCTCGGTCATCATGCGCGAGATTGACGGCGTGGCCACCGCCGCGGCCTCCGACGTGGCGCTCTACGTGACCCCGGCGGCGCAGATGAGCACGGTGGAGCTGGTGCACCGGCTCCCCACCCAGCACAAGGAGGGCGCGCTGCGGGTCCAGGTGGGCGAGGTCTGCGCGGGCGCCTCACGCGCGGCGCTGCTTCTGGCGCGGGGCGACGGCGACGAGGTGGGCCAGCTCCGGGTGACGTTCGAAGAGGCCAGCGGCGGTTCGCAGCTGGTCGCGCCGCGGGTGGTGAAGGTGGGTGAGGGCGGCGAGGTCGGGCGGCGGGCCATCGCCATGGAGTGGCTGAACCTGCGCATCGCCGAGGCGCTGGATCGCGGCTGGCATCTGGCCGTGGCCCAGCGGATGAACCAGGCGGTCCAGACGCTGGAGGACGTCCTCGTTCAGGCCGGGCGCCTGCGTGGCGCGGGGCTCGGTGGTGACGAGCTGCAGCAGGCCATCGAGCGGGTGGAGGCCACCCGCGCGCTGATGGCCCGGGCCGATGCCGAGCGCGCCGAGCTCGAGGCCGCCCGCCGCGCCGACAAGGCCTACACCCACGGGACCATGGTCTCGCGCGTGTTCCGCCGCGACGAGTAGCGCTACCCGCGCCTTCGGGTGGCCAGGAAGATGACGTGCCGCCCGCCCGCGGGCCGCACCTCCACCGCGAACCCGACGCGCTTCAGCCGGGCCGCGAACTCGGGCGCCGGCGCGCCGGACCAGAGCCCGAGCTTTCCGTTTGGACGAAGCGCCGCGTGCAGCGCCGCGAGGCCTTTTGAGCCGTAGAGCGCCGCGTTCGACTTCTGGGTCAGCGCGGTGGGCCCGTTGTCCACATCGAGGAGGATGGCATCGAAGGACTTGGCGCCTAGCGCAGCGCGCACATCGCCGAGGTGCACCCGCACCCGCGGATCGTCGAGCGGCGCGCCGGCGAGCCCCGCCAGCGGCCCGCGGTTCCAGGCCACCACCTCCGCGAAGAGCTCGGCCACGCAGACCTTCGCGCTCGTGGCGAGCCGGTCGAGCGCGGCGCGAAGGGTGAAGCCCATTCCCAGTCCGCCGACCAGCACCTCGCGCTCGCGGCCGTCGAGTGCGGCTTTGGCGAGCAGCTCCTCCGAGCCGTGGCTGCGGCTGCTCATGAGGAGCTGTCCGCCGGCGCGAATCGCGAGCTCCTCGCCGCGCTGCTCGAGGGTGAGCGCCGCGCCATCCGGCGTGCGCGCCGAAGCGAGCGTCGACCAGGGCTTCATGGGCGGCGCAGGCGCGAGAGCTCGCGGTCGAGCGCGTTGGCGAACTGCTGCTTGTCGCGGGAATCGAACGACTTGGGGCCGCCCAGGGCCATGCCGCCGTCGCGGAGCTCCTTCATCAGATCGCGCATCGCCAGCCGCTCGTGCACGTTGTCCTCGTCGTAGAGCTCGCCGCGCGGGTCGAGCGCGCGCACGCCCTTTTTCACCAGCGCCGCCGCGAGGGGAATGTCGGCAGTGACCGCCAGGTCCCCCGGCTCGGCGTGCTCCACGATGTACTTGTCGGCGACATCCAGCCCGGCGCCTACCCGCACGCTCGAGACAAAGCTCGAGCGCGGCAGCCTCAGGTCCGAGTTCGAGACCAGCACGCAGGCGATCTGCAGGCGCTCGGCGGCCCGGAAGATGACGTCCTTCACCTCGCGCGGGCAGGCGTCGGCATCGACCCAGAGCTTCATGCGTACGTCACCTCGGCGGCCCGGACCCTATGCGGCGGGCCGGCCGCCGTCACTCGCGAAAGGGCGGTGAACCGTGCCGGACGCGTTAGAGTGCGGCCCGGAATGAACAACGCGTCCTCTCTCCAGCAGCTCGTCGACGATGGCGTGGTCGACGAGGTCCTTCAGCAGATCAAGAGTGGCAAGGAGGCCGACGTCTTCCTGGTGCGCAAGGGCGAAGCGCTCCTGGCCGCCAAGGTCTACAAGGCGCGCACCGAGCGCAACTTCAAGAACAACGCTGGCTACCTCGAAGGTCGGGCGGTGCGCTCCAGCCGCGATGCGCGGGCGATGGCCAAGGGCTCACGCTACGGCCGGTCGCAGCAGGAGGAGGCCTGGAAGCACGCCGAGGTGGATGCCCTCTACAAGCTCGCGGCCGCGGGCGTGCGGGTGCCTGCGCCGGACATCTTCTACGAGGGCGTGCTGGTGATGGGGCTGGTGGTGGACGCGGAGGGCTACCCGGCGCCGCGGCTGGCCGACACCACGCCGGACCGCGAGCAGGCACTCGCGATGTACACCGACCTCCTCCAGCAGGCCGGGATCATGCTGAGCTGCGACCTCATCCACGGCGACCTCTCGGCCTTCAACGTGCTGCTCGCGCACGACGGACCGACGATCATCGACCTGCCGCAGGTGATCTCCGCGGCGGCCAATCCGCAGGCCGAGATGTTCTTCCGCCGCGACGTGCAGAACCTCCACCGCTTCTTCGCCCAGTTCGCGCCGGAGCTCGGCCGCAGGCCCGATGGCGGCGCAGATCTCTGGAACCGCTACCGCCGCCGCGAGCTCTTCGCCGGCTACGTGCCCGACCTGAACGCGCTGGTCGACGACTCGCCGGTGCCGACCTTCAAGCAGCGCCCGGCAAAGCCGAAGCGGCAAGGGCGCGGGCCGCGTCCGGTGGTCGAGTTCAAGGGCCAGACGCCGCCGGCCCACGGAAGCAGTCCCCGTCCGCCACAGCAGAACGGCTCCCAGCCGCACGCGCAGCGCCACGGACAAAGCGCGCCCGGACAACGGCCGGTGCATCCAAGCGCCGGGCAGCCGCGGGGCCAGCGTCCGCCGCAGGTCGGCAACGGTCAGCGTCCGCCGCAGGTCGGGCAAGGCCAGCGTCCGCCGCAGCAGAACGGCGCCTCGTCGCACGCGCCGCGGCACGGCCAAACGAACGCGGGCCAGCGCCCGGCAGAGCCGAGCTCGCGGCCTCCGCACGGGAAGCCGGCCGGATCGCCGCGCCACCAGCCGAACCCGAATTCGCGCCCGCAGGGCTCGGGTGCTCCGCGGCCTCAGCCTGGCCCGGGCGGTCAGGTCCAGCCCAGCCACGGACATCCGCGACCGGCGAACCCGGCGGGCGGAGCGCAGAACACGGTGCGAACCGACGGCGCGCCGAATCGCCGCCGCCGCCGCCGCAGACACCGGCCCTCGCACCCGGTCTGAGCCGGCGGCGATCGCTCGGCAAGAACGACCTACGGCGCCCCGGAGTAGCCCGGCACCCGCGCTCCAACTCCAGTCGTCGCGCTCGCAGCCCGAGAATCAGGCGCCGCCGCGCACACCTGAACGCGACGAGCCGCGCCGCGTTGACGCGCCGCGTCGCCCTCGTTATACAGCCGGCCAGCCGGTTGACTCGCGAGTCAACCACCGAGCTTTTGCGAGGAGCGAGCCATGGCAACGCAGATGAAGCGGGTGGGCCGTCGGGTGGCAATTGTGAACGGGCTGCGCACGCCGTTCCTCAAGTCGGGCACCGACTTCGCCGACGCCACCGCGCTCGACCTCGCGGTGCGGGTGGTCGGCGAGCTGGTGCAGCGCACCGGCCTCGACGCCAACGAGATCGATCTCTGCACCTTCGGCCAGGTCATCCCCGGGCTCTACGCGACCATGGTGGCGCGCGAGGTGGTCCTCCGGGCCGGGCTGCCCAAGAGGATCCAGGCCTCCACCGTGGCCCGCGCCTGCGCGACCAGCGCCCAGGCGCTGACCGACGCCGCCGACCAGATCGCGCTCGGCCACGCCGAGGTCGCGCTCGCCGGCGGGACCGATTCGCTCAGCGACCCGCCGCTCTTCGCCAGCCGCAACCTGACCAAGGCGCTGATGGCCTCGCAGAAGGGCAAGAGCCTGCCCGACAAGCTCCGCCCGTTCGGCGAGCTCTCGCCCAAGGACCTCGCGCCCATTCCGCCGGCCATCAAGGAGCCCACCACCGGGATGCTCATGGGCGAGAGCGCGGAGAAGATGGCCAAGGAGAACCACATCTCCCGCCGCGCGCAGGATGAGCTCGCGCTGCAAAGCCACAAGAACGCCGCCGCGGCCTGGGAGTCGGGCAAGTTCCGCGAGGAGGTCGTGCCGTTCCACGTCGCGCCCAGTTTCGAGAAGACCGCCGAGCGCGACAACATCATCCGGCCCGACACCTCGCTGGAGAAGCTCTCCGAGCTGCCGCCGGTCTTCGATCGCAAGTACGGCAGCATCACCGCCGGCAACGCCAGCCCGCTCACCGACGGCGCGGCCGCGGTCTTGCTGATGTCCGAGGACAAGGCCAAGGCCCTCGGGATGAAGCCGCTCGGGTACCTGCGCTCGTACGCGTACGCCGCGGTCGATCCCGCCGGCCAGCTCCTGCAGGGCCCCGCCTACGCCGCGCCGGTCGCGCTCGACCGCGCCGGGCTCACTCTCCAGGACCTCGACCTCATCGACATGCACGAGGCCTTCGCCGCCCAGGTGCTCTCCAACATCATGGGCTTCGAGAGCCGCGCCTGGGCGGAGAAGGAGCTCGGACGCGCGCCGCTCGGCGAGGTCGACCGCGAAAAGCTCAACGTGAACGGCGGCTCCATCGCCATCGGCCACCCGTTCGGCGCCACCGGCGCGCGCATCGTCACCCAGCAGCTCCGCGAGCTCGGCCGGCGCGGCAAGCAGTTCGGCATGGTCACCATCTGCGCCGCCGGCGGAATGGGCGCCGCGCTGGTGCTCGAGCGCGAGTAGACCCCCATCCCCCAGCCCCTTCCCCGTCAGGCGGGGAAGGGGAGCTTTGGAACCACGGAACACCTTTTTTGGAGACGCTCATGCGCAAGCCCGAGGAGCTCAAGCAGTCGTTCCAGGTCGAGAAAATCGACGGCGTCGCGGTCATCACCTTCGATATCCCCGGCGAGCCGGTGAACACCCTCTCGCCCGAGTCGGGCGGCCAGTTCGCCGAGCTCATCAGCTCGCTCGACGCCGACTCCAGCGTCCGCGCCGCCGTCCTCATCAGCGGCAAGCCCGACTCCTTCATCGCCGGCGCCAAGATCGAGATGCTCCAGACGGTGAAGACCGCCGCCGAGGGCGAGTCGCTCTCGCGCAACGGCCAGCAGGGCTTCGATGCACTGGAGAAGCTCCGGCTGCCGGTGGTCTCGGCGATTCACGGCGCGTGCCTCGGCGGCGGCCTGGAGTGGGCGCTCGCCACCCGCTACCGCATCGCCACCGACTCGCCCAAGACCCAGCTCGGCCTGCCCGAGGTGCAGCTCGGCCTTCTGCCCGGCGGCGGCGGAACCCAGCGGCTCCCGCGGCTCATCGGCGCCCAGGCCGCGCTCGATCTCATCCTCGCCGGCAAGCAGGTCAAGTCCGGCAAGGCGCTGCGGCTGGGCCTCGTCGATGAGGTCGTGCCGCCCTCGATTCTGCGCGACGTCGCCCTCCGCCGCGCCCGCGAGCTCGCCGACGGCAAGCTCACGCCCAAGCACAAGCAGGTGGGCCTGCGCGCGCTGGCCCAGCAGAAGAAGCCCGGCAAGCTGCTCGAGAAGCTGCTCTCCCAGCAGACCTGGCAGGAGGCCGCGCTCGAGGAGAACCCGCTCGGGCTCAGGGTGCTCTTCAGCCAGGCGCGCAAGAAGCTCCTCGCCAAGACAGGCGGCCACTACCCGGCCCCGGAGAAGGCGCTCGAGGCCATCCGCATCGGCCTGGAGAAGGGGATGAAGGAAGGGCTCGCCGCCGAGGCGCGGCTCTTCGGCGAGCTTTGCGTCGACGAGACCAGCAAGCGGCTCATCGAGATCTTCTTCGCCACCACCGCGCTCAAGAAGGACAACGGCACCGATGACCCGAAGGTGAAGCCGCTGCCGGTGAAGAAGCTCGGCGTCCTCGGCGCGGGGCTGATGGGCGCGGGCATCGCCGCGGTCAGCGTGGACAAGGGCTACGACGTCCGCATCAAGGACAAGGACGCCGACGGCCTGCGCCGCGGGCTCTCGCAGGTGCGCGGCATCCTCGAGGAGAAGGTCAAGCGCAAGAGCCTCTCGCGCACAGACCGCGACGTGCTCATGGCCAAGGTCACCACCGCGACCGACTACGCCGGCTTGCAGAACGCCGACGTGGTGGTCGAGGCGGTGTTCGAGGATCTCGCGCTCAAGAAGCGCATCCGCGACGACGTCGAGGCGCTCGGCAACGCGCAGGCCATCTTCGCCTCCAACACCTCGTCGATTCCGATTACCAAGATCGCCGAGGGCGCCAAGCGGCCCGAGCGCATCGTGGGGATGCACTACTTCTCCCCGGTCAACAAGATGCCGCTGCTGGAGATCATCACCACCAAGAAGACGTTGCCCGAGGTCACCGCCACGGCGGTCGCGGTGGGCAAGAAGCAGGGCAAGACGGTCATCGTGGTGAACGACGGCGTGGGCTTCTACACCTCGCGGATCCTCGCGCCGTACCTGCACGAGGCGGCGCTGGTGCTCTTCGAGGGCGCGGCCGTGGAGGACATCGACGCGGCGCTGGTGGACTTCGGCTTTCCGGTCGGGCCGATGACCCTGCTCGACGAGGT
>Ga0164242_10004500_pt1 | contig 15658 bp, 16 predicted proteins | sample OricomgcompostMG_FD_108783 | JGI IMG/M metagenome (GOLD analysis project Ga0164242, IMG submission 108783) | Miracle-Growth compost microbial communities from Emeryville, California, USA - Original compost - Miracle growth compost (MG) ... | reverse complement strand
GAGCCGAACGCGGTGGCGCGCGGACTGCGCACCGGCCGCAGCGGGCTGATCGGCCTGATCGTGCCCGGGCTCGAGGCGCCGTACTTCGCCGAGATCACGAGCGAGCTCGTGCGCGCGATGGCGGCGGAGGGGCTGACGCTCGTGGTCGATCAGACCGACGGCGACATCGAACGCGAGCGTGCCCTGCTGGTCGGCGGCAGCCGAGCATCCGCATTCGATGGCTTGATCGCAAGCCCGCTTGCTCTGACGGCGGATGACCTTGCGCACCGTCACCGCTCGGCGCCGATCGTGCTGCTGGGTGAGCGGCTCGTCGACGAGGAACACGACCACGTTCTCATCGATAACGTGCAGGGCGCGTACGACGCCACCCGGCATCTGATCGACTGTGGATACCGTTCGATCGCGTTCCTCGGGCGCCAGGAGCAGCCGCCGTCCGGCACCTCAACACTGCGTTTCGAGGGGTATGTGCGCGCTCTCGCCGAGGCCGGTCTCGAGCCGGATCGCACGACGGCGCCTGTCCCGGACTTCGGGCGTGCCGCCGGCGCGCGGGCGATGTCTGATCTGCTGGATCGTGACGCCTGCCCGGACGCCGTGTTCTGCGTGAGCGATCTGCTGGCGCTCGGGGCGATACGCGCCGCGCACCTGCGCGGCGTATCCGTGCCGGGCGATCTGGGCATCGTGGGGTTCGACGACATCGAAGACGGACGGTTCTCCACGCCGACGCTGACAACGGTGAGCCCGAACAAGCCGCAACTGGCCACGCGTGCCGTCGAGCTGTTGCTGTCTCGGCTCGCCGGATCGGATGCGCCAGCGTCCACGGTCATCATCGACCACACAGTTGTCGTGCGCGAGTCGACGCGAGCGCCGCAGCGCGGCTGACGACCGCATCGAAAACAGGAGTGATTGTCGTTCCGCCACGGAAAACAGGATGAAACGGCACTTTTACAAGGCGCACTCCTGTTTTCGTGGCTAACAGGACGGGAGTGCACTTCAGCGGCTGACAGGACGGGAGTGCAATTCAGTGGCTGACAGGACGCAAGTGCACTTCGCGATCGAAATGGCCGGAGTGCGTGCTTGTGCAACGTTGCGATCGCTGTTATCTTCATCGAATGCCTCAGACGACGACCTCCAGCCAGACAGCGGTTCGTGACGACAGCGCAGCCGGTTCGATCCCTCGTTCCGAATACCCGCGCCCACAGTTTCGGCGCGATCGGTGGCTGAACCTCAACGGCCGGTGGCAGTTCGAGTTCGACGCAGCGGACAGCGGATTCGAGCGCGGACTCGCCGCCCGCGAGCTGAGTGATTCGATCGTGGTGCCGTTCGCTCCGGAGTCCGAACTGTCGGGCATCGGCGACGTGGACTTCCACAACGCGGTCTGGTACAGGCGCCGCGTCGCGGTCCCGGCCGAGTGGGCGGACGAGCGCATCCTGCTGCACTTCGGCGCGGTCGACTACGACGCCACGGTCTGGGTGAACGGTCTCGAGGTGGGTCGCCATCGCGGCGGCTTCACGAGCTTCTCCGTCGATATCACCGACGCCGTCGCGGATGCCTCGAGCCAGTCCCGCGAGCAGCCCACCGAGGCCGTCATCGTCGTGCGCGCCCGCGACAGCAAAGACGACCCGCAGCCTCGCGGCAAACAGTCGTCGCTCTACGCGAATCACGATTGCGACTACACCCGCACCACCGGCATCTGGCAGAGCGTCTGGCTCGAGCCTGTGCCGCAGATTGCGATCCGGCGCCCGCGCATCACTCCGGAGCTTGCCGGCAATTCGTTCGCGTTCGAGGTGCCGCTGACGACGAATCTCCCGGGCGGCTCGCTCGTGGTGACGGTCAGCGATGACGCAGGCACCGTCGCATCCGGGCGCACGCGCACCGACCTCGATCTGGCCCCCCGTCTGAACCTGACGCTGCCGGAGGATCGCGTGCGGCCGTGGAGCACGACCGATCCTCACCTCTATTCCGTGCGATTCGAACTGACGGATGCCGCCGGCAAGGTCATCGACGTCGTCGACAGCTATGCGGGCTTGCGCAGCGTCGCGATCATCGGCAAAGCCGTGCACATCAACGGCGAACCGGTGTTCCAGCGGCTGGTGCTCGACCAGGGCTACTACGGCGATGGCATCATGACGGCGCCGAGCGATGAGGCGCTTGTGAATGACATTCGCTTGTCGCTTGCCGCGGGATTCAACGGCGCCCGGCTGCACCAGAAGGTCTTCGAGGAGCGTTTTCTCTACCACGCAGACCGGCTCGGCTACCTGGTGTGGGGCGAGTTCGGCGACTGGGGCTGCTATTACGACGGCCGCTCTGACGAGCGCCAGCGCCAGAGTGCAACGTATATCACGCAGTGGCTCGAGGCGCTCGAGCGCGACTACTCGCATCCGAGCATTGTCGGCTGGTGCCCGCTGAACGAAACGCGACAGGTGATCAGCGACCGTGTCACAGCGCTCGACGATGTGACACGCGGCATGTTCCTGGCGACGAAGGCGTTCGACACGTCTCGTCCGGTGCTCGACGCATCCGGTTACTCGCACCGCGTGGCTGAGACGGACATCTACGATTCGCACAACTACGAGCAGGATCCGCAGAAGTTCGCCGCTGCAATGGCCCCGTTGGCGCAAGGCACCCCGTTCACCAACGCGGAGGACGACGGAAAGGCTGCAGAGCGCGGGTTCGCATGGTCGGTGCCATACGCCGGGCAGCCGTATTTCTGCAGCGAGTTCGGCGGCATCTGGTGGAATCCGGATGCTGCCGGCGCAGGCCGCGAGGAATCGTGGGGGTACGGCGAGCGCCCGCGCACCGAGAACGAGTTCTTCGAGCGCCTCGATGGCCTGGTGTCCGCACTGCTCGACGATGAGAACATGTTCGGCTACTGCTACACGCAGCTGACGGATGTGTTCCAGGAGCAGAACGGCATCTACTTCTTCGACCGCAGCGCCAAGTTCGATCTCGAGCGCGTTCGAGCGATACAGTCGCGCCCGGCAGCGATCGAAAAGCGGAGCTAACGGCCCAGCCTCAGCCCAGGTACTTGTGCAGGAACGCAGCGACGGCCGTGCGCATAGGAGCGTTCAACGTCGCGATCGAGTGCCAGTGCCCGGTATCGACATGCAGCGTGTGGGGCACGCCGGCCGCCTGGAGCGTCGCCGCGAACTCCTGGTCCTGTTCGACGGGCACCAATTCGGTTTCGGATGCGCCGATGAACACGGGCGGATCGCTCGGGTCGACGTACGACACGGCGGATGCGCTCTTCGCAGCCGGGCAGTTCTCGAAGCTTGTGCAGTTCAGGTAGGCGAGTTCGACGCCGCGCAGGTAGTCGATGGGGTTGCCGAGAGTCTGCCCGTGTGCGGTGAGATCAACCGGTCCTGAGAGCTCGGCGACGGCTGCGACACGCGTGCCGGTGTGGATGTCGCCGTGCCCGCGCATCCCGAGCAGGGCGGCGAGGTTGCCGCCTGCAGACCCGCCGAACACACCGATGCGTGTCGGGTCGATGTTGAACCTTTTCACATTCTCAGGTTCGCGCACCCAGGTCAGCGCGCGGGTCACATCGTCGATCGGCGCGGGAAAGTGCACCGTCGGGACGAGTCGATAGTCGACCGAGTACGTGACGAAGCCTTCCGAGGCGAGCCATTCGCACACCGCGTGCCAGTCGCTGTTGGCCTTGTCGCCGTGCGACCAGCTGCCGCCGTGGATCGACAGCACTGCGGGCAGGGGCGACGATGACGCGACGGCCGGCGAGCACACATCCAGCCGCAGGGCCTGGCCATCCGATGCCGTTCCGTAGCTGATGTTCGACGTGACCTGGATGTCCGCAGGAGCGACGAACGTGCGAATGCCCACCCGGGGGCGGATGGGCGCACCACGGCTCGCGCCCTTTGCTGCGGCCACGGCGTGTGGTGTCGCGGTCGGCGCGGATGCGGCAGACGTACTGGTTGCGCTCGCCGCGGCCGATGCCTGGGCCAATTGCGGCGCGCCGTAGAGCACGGTTCCAACAACGGCAATGGTCAGCGCGCAGGCGGAGGCCGCGATCAGCAGAAGCGTGCGGCGCGGTCCGAACCGGCGCGCCGATCGAGGCGGATGATGGCGCACGAGCGTGGTCCATTTCGTGAAGGGCAGAATGCGAATTCGATGAAGCTGAGATGAGAGTAGATCACAATGCTGAATGTTCCGAATCGGCGCACCGACTGGCACCTCAGGGCGGCGAGGGCCGGGGCGGGACGCTACAGATCCGCGAACGCGTCGTACGGATGCTCGATCGCATCAGCGATCATCCGCAGAAAGCCTGCAGCAACTCCGCCGTCGCACACCCGATGGTCGAAGACGAGCGACAGTTGCGCGATCGTGCGTGGCACGATCTGGCCGTCCACGACCCACGGACGCTCCAGCATCCTGCCGATGCCGAGAATCGCCACCTCCGGGTAGTTGATGATCGCGGCGCTCCCGTCGACGCCGAGTGTGCCGTAGTTGTTGACGGTGAACGTCGACCCCGATAGCTCGGTCGGCGTCGCTGTGCCGCCGCGCGCAGCCGACGTGAGCCGCTCGGCCTCGGCGTCGAGCTCGCGCAGGCTGAGCGCATCCGCGTGTCGCACGACCGGTACCACCAGCCCACGTGCCGTGTCAGCAGCGATGCCCAGGTTGACGCCGTCGAACTCCGTGAGCTCGCTGCCGTCCGCGCTGAGCCTTCCTGCCAGCATGGGGTACTTCGCGAGCGCGGTGATCGTGAACCGGCCGATCAGGCTGGTGAATGACGGATGCTTATCGCCGATCCGGATGCGTCGCCGCAGCTCGCGCAGGTCGGTCGCGTCGACGTCGACCCACACGGTCGCCTCGGGAATCTCCGCCCGGCTGCGCGTCATGGTGGCCGCGACGGTTTTGCGGAACAGGGAGAGCGGAGTCGTCGCGTACACGCTCAGACCGGTGCGAGCGTCTGTGCCGGGTGCCGCTGCCGTGGTTTCGTCTGCCGTCACAGCCGTGGGGTCGGCCGTCAGCGCTGTTTCGACATCCCGCCGGGTGATCACGCCGCCACGGCCGGATGCGTGCACGGTGGCAAGGTCGAGTCCGCGCGTCTTGGCGAGTTGACGGACGACAGGTGAGATGACGGCGATGGAACCGGTTCGGCGAGCATCGGTGGTCGAGTAGCGGGCGCCAGCGAGTGTATCGAGACCAGGCGAGCCGGTCTCCGCCGCGGGCGCTACCCGCCGCCCTCGGCGTCGGCCGGTGTGTGCCGTTTCACTGGTGCCGTAGCCGACGAGCACGTTGCCCGAACCGGTGCCTGCTGGCTCGGTCGCCGAGCTCTCGGCAGCGATGGCTTCAGCAACGGTCAGCAGCGGTTCGCCGACCACGAGCGCGTCACCCTCAGCTCCGTGCAGCGTCTCGACGACTCCGGCGTACGGCGACGGTACTTCGACGATCGACTTGGCTGTTTCCACTTCGGCGATCGGCTGGTCGACCGTGACGTCGTCGCCGACGGAGACCATCCATCGCACGAGCGCGGCTTCGGTGAGACCTTCGCCGAGGTCCGGGAGCGTGAAGATGCGTGACATGGTCACTCGTCCCATTGCAGGTCGTCGACGGCATCGAGGATGCGGTCGACCCCCGGCAGGTAGTACTTCTCCAGCTTCGGCGGTGCGAACGGCGTATCGAACCCGGTCACTCGGCGCACCGGCGCTTCGAGATAGTGGAAGCACCGCTCCGAGACGCGTGCAGCGATTTCGGATGCCACGCTTGCAAAGCCCGGTGCCTCTGCGACGACAACGGCGCGACCGGTTGCACGCACGGCATCCGTCACGGTCTGGTCGTCGAACGGGGTGATCGAGCGCAGGTCGATGACCTGCAGGCTGCGTCCCTCCGCCTCTGCGGCGTCGGCTGCGGCCAACGCGACGGGCACGCTCGGGCCATACGCGATGAGCGTTGCATCCGTGCCGTTGCGCGCGATGCGAGCTCGTCCGATCTCGGGCCATGGCGCGGACACGTCCACCTCGCCGCTTGCCCAATACAGTTTCTTCGGCTCCATGAACACGACGGGATCCGGGGAGGCGATGGCCGCGCGAAGCAGTCCGTATGCGTCCTGCGGCGTGGCAGGCGAAACGACCGTCAGCCCGGGTGTGTGCGCGTAGTAGGCCTCGGACGAATCGCAGTGATGCTCCACGCCGCCGATGCCGCCGCCATACGGAATGCGGATGACCATCGGCAAGCGAATGGCGCCCCGGGTGCGGTTGCCCATCTTCGCGACGTGTTCGACGATCTGCTCGAACGCCGGATACGCGAACGCATCGAACTGCATCTCGACGACTGGGCGCATCCCGTTCATGGCCATGCCGACGGCGGTGCCGACGATGCCGGCTTCGGCGAGCGGTGTGTCGAAGCAGCGGTTCTCGCCGAAACGGGCGGTGAGACCGTCGGTGATGCGGAACACGCCGCCGAGGGTGCCGACGTCTTCGCCGAAGATGAGAACGGACGGGTCGGCCTCGAGCGCGTCGGCGAGAGCGCGGTTGAGCGCTGCAGCCATCGTCATGGCGACCGGGCCGGTGGCCGTCGGTTGCGGTGCATCGTGCAGCAGCGTCATCTCAGTGCTCCTCGCCTTCGAATTGATCACGGGACAGCTCATCGGCCAGCAGCGCTGACTGCTCGCGCAGCTGCGAGCTCGGCGCGGCATACACGTGCTCGAACAGGTCAGACGGATGCGGCTCGACGTCGGCGTTCATGCCGTCGCGAAGCGTCGACGCGACCCGCTCCGCATGGGCGTGCATCTCGGCGTCGTCGCCATCCGACAGCACCCCAGCGCCGCGCAGGTACGCGCGCATGCGGTCGAGCGGATCGCGCGCGAGCCACGGTTGCACCTCGTCGTCGCTGCGGTAGCGGCTGGCGTCGTCGGCATTCGTGTGCGACTGGATGCGATACGTCACGGCTTCGACGAGGGTCGGGCCGCCACCTGTTCGGGCGGATGCGACGCTGTCGCCGAGGACGGCGAGCAACGCGGCGAGGTCGTTGCCGTCGACGCGCTGGCCGGGCATTCCGTAACCGACGGCTTTGTGCGCAAGCGACGGGGCGGCGCTCTGCCTGCTGAGCGGAACCGAGATGGCGTATCCGTTGTTCTGCACGAGGAAGACGACCGGCAGGTGGAAGACGGCGGCGAAATTCAGTGCCTCGTGGAAGTCGCCTTCGCTGGTGGCTCCGTCTCCGCACATCGCGAGCACGACCGTGTCCTCGCCGCGAAGCTTGGCTGCGTGCGCGAAGCCGACGGCATGCAGCAACTGGGTCGCGAGCGGCGTGGACTGCGGTGCGACGTTGTGCCGGTGTGGGTCGTAGCCGGAGTGCCAGTCCCCGCGAAGCAGCACGAATGCCTCGACCGGGTCGACACCACGTGCGAGTACCGAAACGGTGTCGCGATAGGTGGGGAACAGCCAGTCAGCCTCGTCGAGCACGAGTGCTGCCGCGACTTCGCCCGCCTCCTGACCGTGCGAGGACGGGTAGACGGCGAGGCGGCCTTGTCGCACGAGTGCGTTGGCCTGGTCGTTGACGCGTCGCCCGATCACAAGCTGGCGGTAACCCTCGATGAGGCGATCCGTTTTCGGCATCGCGTAGCGTTCGTCGGCGCGAGCCGCGCCATCCTGATCGATCAATCGCACCGGTTCGTCTCGCGGCAGCAATTCGGCGACCTCTCGTGTCACACTCGGGGCGGGCATCCGTTCTCCTTTGAAAGACGACACTCGCTCTCAGAATGACTTTTCGCGACTGATTGCGCTACTGCTCGCGCGAAGTCTGGATCATGCGCGATCTTCCCGCGCCATTGGTGGCAGAATGTCCAGCAACGCATCGATGCGGGAGGGATGGCGAGACACAATGGCTGACGGTCTCGACGAGGTGGACGCGCGGATCGTCGCGGAGTTGCAGCGCGACGGGCGGGCATCCATCGCAGCGGTCGCGCAGGCCGCGCATATCTCACGGGCGAACGCCTATGCGCGACTGGCTCGGCTGGTGGAGTCCCGCGTGATCACCGGCTTCACCGCCAAGGTGGACCCCGTGCGCGTCGGCCGGGCGTCATCGGCTTATGTGACCATGCGGGTGGATCAGGCCGGGTGGCACGAGCTGCGCGATCGGCTGGTCGCGATTCCCGAAGTGGAGCACGTTGCGCTCGTCGGCGGCGATTTCGACGTTCTGCTGCTGGTCCGGGCGCGAGACAACGAAGATCTTCGCCGCGTCGTACTGGAGGAACTGCAATCGATTCCGTCGATCCGTGACACCAAGACGGCGCTGATCTTCGAGGATCACGATACGCGGTGAGGGTCCAGCAGTCGAAAAGTACATTCGAGAGCGTATTTGGACCCAGATCAACTTGACGCGCTATTGGACAGGACTGCAGAGCAGACCTGTCCGGGCCTGCTACGGACCTTGGGGGTCGTCCTTGTCTGCAGAGTCCGCTTCCGCGTCCCGGCGCTTGTTCTGGTCGTCGCCGATGAAGACGGCCGGCGCGAGTCCTGGCCGATTCCCTGCGCTGCCACCTACCGGGACAACGGGCACAGTGGACTCGTCGTCCATCCGGTCATCGGCATTTTCGGGGCTGCCTGCGTCGCCGTCGAGTCCGTCGACGATGCCATTTGTTTGGTCGAACGGATGCGCAGCATCCTGAGCAAGGGCGCTCAGGCCTCCACCATCACGGCCCTCGTCATCGCCGGCGGCGTGCCTGCCAGCGAATCGGCCGTCCGCGTCCTGCGTACGTTCGCTCCGAGCGCGCTCGTCGTCATCGCGTTGGTTTCCATTGTCTTCACTCATGGTGCGACGCTACGCCGATGGCTACCGAACTCAAGGGGTTGACGACCGGCTCACGCTCGCATACGAATACGCCGCAGCGCCGATCGGTGGCAAACTGATTCGGTGCCATCGCCTGTGTTCACTCCCTATTCCACGCCTGTCGTCGAAGCGGTCAGTCGCGACCGTGCGCACCGCTTCAGCAAGCCTGTCACCGACCACATCGTCTTGATCGAAGGCATCGGCGTCGAAGGGGACGCCCACGCCGGCACCACGGTTCAGCACCGCTCGCGAGTCGCCCGAGACCCGACACAACCCAACCTGCGTCAGGTGCATCTGATCCACTGTGAGCTCTTCGACGAATTGGCGATCAACGGCTACGGCGTCGCGCCCGGCGAACTGGGTGAGAACATCACAACACGCGACCTCGACCTGCTCGGCCTCTCACGCGGCACTCGCTTGCGCATCGGTGCGAATGCCGTTGTGGAGATCACTGGATTGCGCAACCCGTGCAGCCAGATCAATGGGTTGGCCGATGGCCTGATGAAGCAGACACTCGGCCGCGACGCCGACGGAAACGTCGTGCGCAAGGCTGGGGTCATGGGCATCGTCCTGCGTGGCGGCGTCGTCAAGCCAGGCGATGGAATCCGCATTGAAGCACCTGCAGAGCACGTGCCGCTTCAGCCTGTTTGAGCCCCAACGGCACGCATCACGTGTCACGCGGTCCGCTGGTAGCTGCGGAACGCAACGGTCGCCAACGCCTGATACCGGCGACGAATGCGGAGCCGGAATCGGCACGTGAGAGCGTCGAGAGGATTGGTGGTGTCAGTTTCGTTCGGTGTTGGTTCCCTTCTTCTCGGACGGAAACAGCATGCGTGCGAGCACGAACATGAAGACGGCCATGCCAATGAGAAGCGCGAGCGATGACCAGACGAAACCGACAACGATGCTCAGCACGACGAATGCGGCGAACGCGAGAATCCAGATGATCACGGTGTAGATGCCAAACCGTGCCGCTGCGACAGGGTCTTGCGAGAATCGGTCATCAGACTGGTAGTGGCGAGCGGCCTCACGGACCCACGGTTTCTTACGGTTCGTCTGGGTGGCACCGAGGAAGGCGAACAACACGATCCCGGCCACAACGCCGAGCGCCGCGAATGCCACGAACCAGACGGCAAGGGTTCCGATGGCAACGAGCGCGCCGATCTCTAGGCCGAAGACCGTGAGGAGGGTCGCAAGGAAATATCCGGCTGCCCGGTTGGTGGGCACGGGATGATTTGTGGTCGTCTCGTGCGCGAGCGAGTCGCCGACGATCCAGGCGACCCCGGTCGCGGCGATGCCGGAGGTCAGGATGATGACCCCTGCCGGCAGCGCGAGAACGTCGAATGCGCCCAGAGCCGCGAGCACGAGGCAGACCGCAGCGGCGGCGGCCGCGACGACGACTCCGACAACGAACGCGGGCTTGGGGCGCACGCGATAAACAGCGTATGCCTCGGCGTGCGCGGCGCTGGCCGATCGGGCTGCGCCGGTGCCGCTCCGATGCGCCGGATCCACATCTGGTGCACCGTGGATCTGCGCGACCAGCTCGCGGATATCACCGAGCTCGTCGATCGCTTTCGTCGCGGCCGTGTCGGCATCCACCCCGGACTCGACCAACTCGCTCACACGTGCGGCAAGGTCGCCCCGGATCTCTTCCTTCAAATCCTGGATCTCGGGCGTCATCGGCACGGCGGCAAACGCTTCATCCAGATACCGATGGATGTTCGAGTAGTCGGCGGTACTCATCACAGTGTGCCTTTCACGTTCAGAAGTGTGTTGATGATCTGTTGCGTTGCCGTCCAATCGCGCACGTTCTGCTGGTAGACGGCACGGCCGGCATCCGTGATCCGGTAGTACTTGCGCCTGCCACCCTGCGTCTCGTCGCCCCAGTACGCTTCGACCAGTCCGTCTTTCGCCAAGCGCCGAAACGTCGCGTACAGCGTCGCCTCTTTGATCTGGTACCGGCCGCCTGTGGCATCGCGGATCGTCTTGTAGATCTCGAAGCCGTAGCGGTCGGTGGAACGGAGCACGCCGAGAACGATCGTGTCAGTGTGGCCGCGCAGCAGGTCGGACGCGAACGGTTCGGACCGCGCGGCATCCGCAGCGTCGCTTCGAATGTCCGGTGTCATATCTCGTACTATATCAGGCATAGTAATGTCATATCAATACATTCGTTTGGAGCGTGCCTGCCTCGCCACAAGCTAGACCGGGCTCGACGCCTCCGTGAGCTGAGCGAGAATGTCGAACTGGTGTGTGGTGAGCCGCTTGGTCGCAATGCGGCCGAGCGCCACGGCGAGCACGACACCGGTTGCCGCCCCCATCGGCACTGCGAGCCACTGCACCGCCGTCGACTGGATGACCCCACCCGCCACCAGAACCGCGGCGGTCGGGCACGCACCAACGAGTGTCAGGATCAGTGCCGCGTACACCTTCACCGGCCATGCGGGGGCGGGACCGCCCTTCTCATCAAGCGGCAACACCGCTACCAGCGACGCGATCGGGAGCAGCCCGACGGCGCCGCCGACCACCGCAGGCAACAGTCCGAGCACCCACGGCCACGCCCACGCCTGGCCGCTGATCAAGGTCAAGGCCACGGTCAGGCACAGCGCATACGGCCCGATTAAGAGCGCAAGCGCGCACTGACGCCCGCGAACATCTGCACGTTCGCTTTCGGGAGTCATCACGGTCAGCCGCATCGGCAGTCCGTCCGAGCCGTACAGGTTGCATCCGCCCGCGCCCGCGATCACGGCTGTGAGCACGCCGGCGAACGGCAGGAGAAGGCTCGTGCCGTGGCTGATCCCTGGAACAACGCACACCCCGAGACCGACGATGGCCGCGATCATCAGAAACGTCAGACGCAGCGGGTCGCGCACCCACAATCGCAGTTCCTTCGCGGTGACACCACCGGTCGGTGTCTGCGGCAGCAGCGGTCGACGAGCGCCGTGTGAACGGATGCGCCGCGATGACCCGAGCGTGCCGTCGAGGCGGCGCGACAGCACCGCAGGCCAAATGCGCGCAGCAACAACCGTCAACGCAATCAGGCCGACCAACGGCAGCGCGGCCAGCAGGAGGTTTCCCGCCGTAGCGCCGGCGACCGCATCGGCCGCCCACCCGGACGGCAGGATGCGCACCACGATGCTCAGCGCAGGAATGGTTTCGCCGGTCAGCGCTGCCACGAGCGACGGCAGGAGTGTTCCTGCGATGGCAACCAGGCTGATCACGACCGCAACGATCATGGTGCCTGCGTCCTGGCGGCGACGCGAAGCGGCAGGCATCGCCGCCTCGACGATGGAAACCAGGATGCTCGTGAGCAGCACAGACAACAGCGCGCCCACAGCGCCGGTAACGACAGCACCGACGCCCTGCTGTGCACCCAGCGCAACGAGTGCGGCGAACGCGGCCGCCATGAACAGCAGCGCCGGATCCAGCAGTCCGACGATCAGGAGCGCCCGCCCGAGCTTCGCGCGTGGGATGGGCTGCAAGCGAAAGAGCTCAAGCCGCAGAACAGACCCGCCACTGAACGCTGCGTATGCGACGCGCGCGATGATCCACACCGCCATGACGAGGCCGACGACGTCCGCGGCGGCGGCCGGGGTCGGGTAGTGTGCGAACCCGAGCAGCAGCGTGCCGAGCGCAGACACAAGCCCGAACAGCGAGAGCGCCACCAGCGAGACGATCCCGAACCTGCTCGAGCGCTGGTGGGCGATCATCGCCGCCCGCATGTGAATCAGGATGCGAACCATGACAACAGGCTCCCTTCGTGCCCGGAGCCGACCAGTTCGGCGAACGCGTCATCCAGCGTTCCGCCGCCGCGGACATCGTCAAGCCGCCCGACCGAGACGATCCGACCCTTGTCCAGGATGGCGACATGGTCGCAGAGCTGCTCGACCAGCGCCATCACGTGGCTCGAGAACACCACGGTGCCGCCGGTGCCGGTGAATCCGTGCAGGATCGAGCGAATCGTCGATGCCGACACGGGGTCGACCGCCTCGAATGGCTCGTCGAGCACCAGCACATCGGGGCCGTGCAGCAGAGCGACCGCTAGCGCGATCTTCTTGCGCATGCCCGTCGAATAATCGGCAACGAGCCGGCCACCGGCATCCCGCAGGCCGAGCACGGTCAGAAGCTCGTCAATGCGCGAGCGCACCAGGCCACCGCTGAGTCCGCGCAGCAGGCCCATGTATGTCAGCAGTTCGATTCCGGTGAGGCGCTGCGGGAGTGATTCGCCATCCGGAAGCACGCCGAGCCTGCTCTTGGCCTCGACGGGATGGCGCCAGACGTCGTAGCCGAGCACGCTCGCCGTGCCGCCGTCCGGCCGCAGGAGCCCGACGGCCATCGACAGCGCCGTCGTCTTCCCTGCTCCGTTCGGTCCGACGAGTCCGAAGAACGAGCCCCTGCCGATTGTCAGGTCGATGCCGTCGACCGCTGTCTTGTCGCCGAATGCCTTGCGCAACCCGTGCAGCGCAAGAGCGGCCGGGTCTGTCGTGTCTGTCATGCCTGCCGCCACGTCATCGCGCGGTCGCGCGTTCGTACAGTGCTGCGAGTTCGGTGCCGAAGCCTGCCACGTCGAAGTCGGGCTCGTCGCGAAGCGCGTTCGTGGCCGAGTCGATCGCCGCACGCAACGAAATCGCCGCGACACGAGGCGAAATATCGCCGAATTCGTTCGTCCGCTTGCCTCCCGCAAACAGCGCCTCGAGCGCCGTGACGGCTGCCTGCTGCGATTCCCGGAACATTTCGGTGACCCCCTGGGTCGTGCGTGCGTTGGAGAGCACTTCCGTCAGGGCGAAGATGTCGTTCCTGTGCGCGTCGAGAAACTCGAGATTCGACGCGATATAGACGCCGAGGGCTTCTGCAAACGATGTCGCCTCGCTCACCCTGGGCGTCATCCATGCCGCGGCTTGCGCGAGCACGGTGCGCACCACCTCCAGCAGCACCTCTGACTTGCCGGCGAAGTGATAGGAGATGACGCCTTTGCTCATGCCGAGGTGCTCGGCGATGGCCGCGAGCGATGCCGCGTTGAAGCCTTTCTCGGCGAGAACGACGATGGCGCCGCCGACGATCTGCTGGCGTCGCGCGTTCTCGGTGAAGGATCCAGAGCGCTGACCAGTTGGACTAGAATCTGACCGCATGGCCAAATAGTAGCACAGGCGGCCAGGCATGATCCAGTGCAGTCACGGGATCGCTTGATATCGCGAAGCTAGTGCGGCGAGGGGTGCTCCAACGGTGTCGGTGAGGTTCACCGCTACGGCGTCGTCAGGCCAGTGGCGACGCCCACTTCAGGCCGGGAAAGCGAGCGAAGTCGCGGTCGAGCGTTATCCACGTGGCATTCGCTTCGATGGCCGTCGCGGCGTGAGCCGCATCCGCGACGAGGTTCCCCCGTGCATTTCCGTTCGTGCAGAGCGCCTGGAACGTCGACCAAAACGTCGTGCCCGGCCGAACGAGGAGCACGCCAACAGCGTCCCGGAGCGCCGAGGCCTGCGCCAGTGCTCGACTCGGCGGCGTTGGCTCGGCAAAGACGCGTGGATGTGTCACCACGCGCACAAAGCCCGTGAGCACAGCATCCGAGATCCCCACCGGCTCAGGCGCGTTCACCGCGGTCGTGAGCCATGCCGTGAGAGCCGCGTGGTGAGGAGCATCCGTTCGATATGCACCGACCAGCACGTTCACGTCCGGCATGAACACCCCTCAACCCTCCATGCGTTCGAGCAGATCCGCGGAGTCGGAGAGGTCAACGCCGGCCACCGTGCCGGTGCCTGCGAATGGATCGATTACGAACGGTTCCCGTTCACTCGCCGCGGGCGATGTCGCAAGCTGCTCGCGGAGCGCGTGGGCGATGAACGCCGTCACAGAGCGTCCCTCTTCGGCCGCGCGCTTTTGCACCGACCGGTAGAGTTCGTCCGGCAGCCGGACAGTCGTTCTCATGTGGCTGAGCATACGCCTCCATATGTCAACATGTCACAGATGTGCTCGGCTTCGATCAGCCCGCGACTCGCGCACGGATATCGAGATACTCGCGCTCGAGGACGGTGCCGACGGGCCACCGCAGCGCGAGCATCCGCGCATCGTGTGCATAGCGCGTCGCGCAAGCGGCGCAGATGCCGCGCCGTTTCAATCCGTCTCGGAATGCGCGCTCGTAGTCGCGTAGGCCAAAATCGAGGTCCGCGACCATAACGGTCGTCGTTTGTTCACCGGACGCGACGCCGCGAAATGAGATGGAGCACGGACAGTCCGGATCCTGCTCTCGTATCGCCCGTTCGCACGGACCGGCATCGAACGCGAGCTCCCCCTCGACGGTTGACGAAAAGTCATCGATTCGCTCGCCCTGAGTCGTCGTTGTTGCAATGAGTACCTTCACACTGTCCTCCTGAATGAGATGAGTGATCTGGCACGTCTCACAAGGTAGTTGCAGCCTCCGACATTGGGCGGTTGCCGGCGTCGGACGCGGGCATCCGGGGACGAGCTTGCCGGGTAGCATTCGATCTGCAAGGATTACTATCCGAACGGTCGGTAAATAAATGCCGCCGTCAATGCAGCAACGGTGCGGTCGGGAGCGAACATGGCGGATGCGTATCTCGTCGGTGGAGTGCGCACCCCGGTCGGCCGCTATGGCGGCGTGCTTGCGGCGGTCAGGCCGGACGATCTCGCAGCCCTGGTCGTCTCTGAGGCTGTGCGCCGCGCAGGGCTCGACCCGCACGCGATCGCCCCCGACACGATTGACGACGTCATCCTCGGCGCGGCGAATCAGGCCGGTGAAGACAACCGCAACGTCGCGCGGATGGCCGTGCTGCTCGCCGGGCTGCCGGACGAGGTGCCCGGCATCACCGTGAACCGGTTGTGCGCTTCGGGAATGGCGGCCATCACGATGGCCGCCCAGGCG
>Ga0164242_10004499_pt1 | contig 15660 bp, 15 predicted proteins | sample OricomgcompostMG_FD_108783 | JGI IMG/M metagenome (GOLD analysis project Ga0164242, IMG submission 108783) | Miracle-Growth compost microbial communities from Emeryville, California, USA - Original compost - Miracle growth compost (MG) ... | reverse complement strand
CGGAGCAGGTCGACGCCGTCGAGCCGGATGCTGCCGCCGAGGATGCGCGCCGATGCCGGCAGCAGGCCGAGGATGGTGAGCGCGGTGACCGTCTTCCCGCTGCCGGACTCGCCGACCAGGCCGACGACCTCGCCGCGACGCAGCTCGAAGGAGACGCGCTCCACGACGGTGGTCGCGCGGCCGGTGTCGCCGAAGGCGATGCTGAGATCCGAGATGGACAGCAGCGCGTCGCTCGCCTCGCCGCGCTCCGGCGTCGCCTCCGTCTCGACGAGGCGGGAGCGGCCGCGGCGGAGGTCCGACTTCGCCGGCTGTCCCCCGGCGCTCGCCGACCAGGTCGCGACGGTCAGGTCGCGGAAGGCGTCGCCGATGAAGGCGAAGCAGACGATCGTGATGGCGATGATCCCGCCGCTCGGCACCAGCAGGAAGGGGTTCGCGGCGAGCAGCTGCGCGGCCTCGGCGACCGATCCGCCCCAGCTCGGGGCCGGCACGATGATGCCGAAGCCGAGGTAGGCGAGACCGGTCTGCACCGCGAGCGCGATCGCGGCGAAGATCGAGAGCTGCACGATGAGCGGGCCGGCGATGCGCGGCAGCACGTGGAAGAACACGATGGATCCCTGCCGCACCCCGGAGACCTTCGCCGCCGAGACGTACAGCTCGCCGCGGACCGCGATCGTCGTCGCGCGCACGATGCGGATGAGTCCGGCGGAGCCGAGGATGCCGAAGGTGATCATCGCCGCGAGCATCGACCGGCTGACGACGGAGAGCACCGCCATGATGACGACGATCGACGGGATCGCCATCACGATCTCGACCACGATCGAGATGGCCCGGTCGACGATGCCGCCGAAGTAGCCGGCGACGAGCCCGAGCGGCAGGCCCACCAGGAGCAGCACGACGAGCGCCTGCACGACGCCGAGCAGCGACGTCTGGCCGCCGAAGAGCAGCCGGCTCAGCACGTCGCGGCCGAGCGCATCGGTGCCGAGCCAGTGCAGCGCGCTGGGCAGCTCCTTGACATGCAGCAGGTCCTGCTCGAGCGGGTCGTAGGGGCTCAGCAGCGGCGCGAACACGCAGGCGAGCACGATGACGAGCAGCACCGCGAGCGGGATCACGAGCGGCGGGAAGACGAGCGCCCGACGGACGAGGCCGCGGCGATCGGCGGTGCGCAGGTCGACGGAGGACGTCGCGGTGGCCAGTTCGGCGGTCATGCGGCACGCACCTTCGGGTTGAGCCAGCCATAGGAGATGTCGATGAGCAGGTTCACGATGACGACGATGATCGTGAAGGTCAGCGCGACGCCTTCGAGCACCTGGATCTCGGCCCCGTTCACCGCGCTCACCACGAGCGAGCCGAGGCCGGGGAGGACGAAGACGGACTCCACGAAGACCGTGCCGGTGAGCGCGCCGATGAAGTTCAGGTTGACGACGGAGATCACCGGGATCGCGGCGTTCTTCAGCCCGTGCTTCCAGATGATCGATCCGCCGCCGAGCCCGGCCGCGCGGAGGGTGCGGATGAAGTCGCGATTCATCACCTCGAGCATCGACTCGCGGGTGGTCTTCGCCACCGTGGCGATGCCGCCGAGCGAGAGCGCCGCCACGGGCAGCACGAGCGACAGCGCCCATCCCACCGGATTCTGCGTGAACGGCACGTAGCCGCCGGATGGCAGCAGATGAAGGGTGACCGCGAACACCGCGACGAGCGCGAGGCCGAGCCAGAAGTTGGGGAGCGCGAGGCCGGCGAGCGAGACGAAGTCGAGCAGCTTGCCGAAGAAGCCGCCGCGGATGGCGCTCGCGGTACCGAGCGCGACGCCGACGACGGTGCCGACGAGGACGCCGAGGATGATGAGCGCGAGGGTCACCGGCAGCCGGTCGGCGATGAGGGTGGTGACCGGGGTCCCGGTCCGGTACGAGCTCATGAAGTCGCCCTGCAGCACATGCGACATGTAGTTCAGGTACTGCTGCCAGAGCGGGAGGTTCAGCCCGAGCTTCTCGCGCAGCGCCTCGAGCTGCTCCTGGGTGCCGCCGGTGCCGAGCAGCGCCTGGGCCGGGTCGGTCGGCGACAGCGACTGCAGCGCGAACACGAGCATCGACACCACGAAGATCAGCGGGATCGAGATCGCGATGCGACGGAGGATGAGTCGGACCACCGGGGCTCCTTTGCCGTGGGTTGGCGGGTCGTCCCGGCCGCCGATGGCGACCGGCGGCCGGGACGACGAGGGATCAGTTGCTCTTGGTGAGCAGGAGCGGATCCATGAGGGCGGTGGACGCATTCAGCGCCGCGCCCTGGATGTCGGTCGCCAGGTAGTAGTACTGGTAGGAGGCCGCGACCGGGATGGTGTAGGCCTGGTCCACCAGGTACTCGTTGACCGCCTGCCAGGCCGGGTCGGCATCCGCGGACGGGGTCGCCGCCGCGGTGTCGACGAGCGACTTGAGCTGGGCGTCGACCTCGTTGTTCCCGTTCAGGTTGGCGTTCTCCTTCCAGTTCTGCCCGTAGGTCGAGTAGAGCGAGGTCGTCGAGATGGGGATGTCGAATGCCGCCACCTTGCCGGAGGAGAGATTCCCGAGGAACTCGCCGATGTTCGCCGCCGGGACGAACTCCAGGGAGACGCCGATCTTCTGCAGCTGACCGTCGACGGCCTGCATGAGCCGCTCGAGCCACGTGCCGGAGAGCACGGTCACCGGGATGGTGAAGCCGTCCGGGTAGCCCGCCGCGGCGAGCAGCGACTTCGCCTTGTCCACGTCGTAGGGATACGTCGAGTTCAGCGACTCCTCGTAGCCGGCCTGACCGGGCAGCGCGGGCTGCTCGATCGGGACGGCGTCGTCGCCGAGGACGGCCTTGGCCACGGTGGCCCGGTCGATCGCATAGGACAGGGCCTGACGGACTCGCTGGTCGGCGAGCGCCGGGACGATCTTGCCCTGCTGGTCGGTCAGCTGCAGGCCGTTCCAGTAGGCGGTGCCGCCCATCACGTTGAGCCCCGCCGACTTCGCGGCGTCGATCGTCGTCGAGGATCCGCCGGTGTAGACGTCGACGGCACCGGTCTGCACCGCGGCGAGCCCGGCGTTCTCGTCGTCGTAGACCTTGATGACGACCTTGTCGAAGTGGATGGCCGACTGGTCCCAGTAGGTGTCGTTCGCGACGTAGGTGTAGTGGTCGCTCGCGACGGTCTGCGAGGGGTCGAGCGTGTAAGGGCCGGCGCCGTAGCTCTGGCTGGTGAGCTTCGACGGGTCCTTGATCCCCTCGGGCGCGATGATGTCGCCGCCGAGGTAGAACTGCGAGAACAGCTGCTCCATGTTCGGGTTCGAGACCTCGCTCGTCACGGTCACCTGGAGGTCGCCGGTCGCGGCCGCCGTCATCTGGGTGTACGAGCCGGCGGTCGGGCCGGTGCCGGTCTTGAAGTAGTTGATGGAGTCGGCCACCGCCTGGGCGGTGAGGTCCTCGCCGTCGGCGAACTTCACCCCGCTGCGGATGGTGAGCTGGAACACCTTGTTCTCGTCGTCGGTGTACTTCCACTCGGTGGCGAGCCCGGGCTCCATGGTGTTGTCGTTCGTCCAGTGGATGAGCGAGTCGTAGGCGAAGTTGATGTAGTAGCCGGGGACGTTGAACGCGGCGCCCGAGGGATCGAGGCTCGACGGCGCGCCCATGCCGATGACGAGCTCGTCGGCGCGGCCGTCGCTGCTCCCCGTCGGGGTGGTCGAGCCGCCGGCGCATGCCGACAGGACGAGCGCGGCGGCCGCGCCGAGGGCGAGCGCGATACCGGCTCGCGGCAGGCGCCGGCGCTTCGCGCCGACGCGGTTGGCCAGATGCTTCACATTGACTCCTTTGTGACTGTGAACCGCAGGGATGGTGGATCAGGACTCGGCGGGGACCACCATGGGGAGGTCCGCGGCGGGGTCGGCGTAGAAGGCCTCGACGATCTCGGTGACGGCCTCCGGCCGGTCGCCCTTGAGGTCGTGCGCGGCCTCCTCGAACACGACGACCCGGCAGTCGGGCAGTCGCGACGTGTAGTGCGCGCCGTTCTCCGGCGCGAACATGCCGTCGTGGCGGCCGAAGATCACGAGCGTCGGGACGGGACAGTCCGCCATCGCGGCGGCGAGCGGCTCGTCGACGGGGTCCGCGGCGAGCTTCATCATGAAGGCGCCGTGATGCGGCGCGAGCACGCGCTCGCGCTGCTTCGCCGGGTTCCGGTTGAAGGTCGCCGGGCTCGGCGGGCCGCTCGCGCGGCGCGCGTTCTGCCGGAACGCGGCGGGTGACTCGAGCACGTGGGCGATGACCCGCTCGGGATGGTCGACCGCGATCCATAGGCTCACCGCGGTCCCGATCGAGGTCGCGAAGAGCCGGAAGCGGTCGATGCCGATCTCGTCGATGACGGCGACGATGGTCCGGGCGAGCTCGTGGAAGCTCTGCGTCCGCTCGTTCGGCTCGGTGCTCCAGCCGGGCATCTCGACGGCGATGACCCGGTGATGCCGGGCGAGGAGCGCGTGGGATTCGTCGAACTCGGTGTCGAGCCCGCCGCCGCCGTGGAGCATGACGAGCGGCTCGCCGGTCCCCGCCTCCAGGTAGCGGACCCGGAATCCGTCCGCCGTCGCGAAGCGCTCGGTGAACGCCGCTCTCGGTGTGGTCATGGCGATCGCCCTCTCTTCGCTAGCCCTGCTCGACATGAGCGCGGACGTGGGTCTCATCGGCATCGAGCCAGGCGTTGCGTGCCGCGTAGGCGATGAGCCGGTCGAGCTCCTCCTCGCTCGCGCCGGCCTCGGCCGCGTCGTGACGCAGCGCCGCGATGTCGAGCCAGGCGTGCTCGCCGTCGGCGTCCATCCGTCCCCAGGGCCGCTCCGCGAGGAGCTCGGCGAGGCGCCCGGCGAGCTCGGGGGCCACCATGACCGAGAGGTGGAAGATGTTGGTTCCGTCTTCGAGCTCGGCGAGCGGGCCGCCGCCCTCTTCGTGGACGTGGAGGTACATGCTCAGTCCCCGACCGTCATGCGGGCGCGATGCACGCTGGGGGCCTCGACCTCGTCGAGCACGGCGATGGCGAGGTCGGCGAAGCTGATGTGGCTCTCTCCGTCCGGGGCGACGATCACATCGTCCGTGCCACGACGGTAGGCGCCGGTGCGCGGCCCGGCGGCGAGCCGTTCGGCCGGCGAGATGTTGACCCAGTCGACCTCGGCGCTCTGCGCTCGCATCCGCTCGAGGGCCTCGGCGTGGGCGAGCGGGATCCAGCGCCACTCGTCCGGGATGGTGTCGAGCAGCCGGCTGCCGTCGGCGCGGAGGCTGCTGCCGGCGCCGCCGACCACGACGACGCGGCTGATGCCGGCCGCGGCGGCCGCCCCGATCACCCCGTCCAGCAGGTCGCCGAACGCGTGGTCCTTCGAGGGCGACAGCGCGCTGATGACCGCCTCGGCCCGCTGCTCGACGAGCGCCGCTCGCAGCGCCCCGGCGTCGCGCACGTCGAGCGCGAGGCTGCTCGCGCCGTCGACGACACCGCCACCGCGCGTGATCGAGACCGCGTCATGGCCTCGCCGCAGCGCCTCGGCGACGATCTCGCGGCCGACACGTCCCGTGCCGCCGAGTATTGCGACTCGCATGTCGCCTCCACTCCGTTCGCGGCCCCGTCGCCGCGTTCATGAAATATCACCGTATAGATCTCCGTATGTCAAGTCTTGTTTGTGAGATGCCGTCACCGGAGAATGACATGGATCAATCGCCCCCGTATCGCAAAGGACCGTGCATGCTCACCGCTGAACCGGAATTCGACGTGATCGTCGCCGCACGACGCGAGATCGGCTCGCGAATCAGCGTGCTCGACCTCGTCGCCCGAGACCAGGACGCCCCGCTCCGCACCGGCACGCCCGGCGATCACGTCGACGTCGTCGTCGACGACCTCGTCCGGCAGTACTCGCTCACCGGCGCCCCCGAACCGGGCCGCTGGCGCATCGCCGTGCTCGAGACGGCCGACGGCCGGGGTGGCGCACGCGCCCTGCGCGCTGCCGCGACGCTCGGCGCCGTGCTGCGGCTGCGCGGCCCGCGGAACCACTTCGGCTTCGCGCCGGCCGACCGCCTCGTCTTCATCGCGGGCGGCATCGGCATCACGCCGATCCTCCCGATGGTCTTCGAGGCGCAGCGTGCCGGCGCGGACTGGCGGCTGCACTACGCCGCGGCGAGCCGCGCCGACATGCCGTTCCAGGAGGAGCTCGCGCCGTACGAGGACCGGATCACCCGGTATCCCGGCGACGAGTCCCGGCGGCTCCCCCTGGCGGAGCTGCTCGACGCCGCGACCCCCGGCACCGCGGTCTACTGCTGCGGGCCGGAGCGCATGCTCGACGCCGCGGAGCAGCACGCCCGGGCCCAGTCCGACTACACCCTCCACCTCGAACGATTCGAACCCAGAACGGACACCGGCATGCATGAGAACCACGCCTTCGACGTCGAGCTCGCCGACCGCGGCACGACCTACCGGATCGAGCCCGAGCAGTCGATCCTCGAAGTCCTGAACGCGGCCGGCGAACCGGTGTTCTACTCCTGCTCGGAGGGGACCTGCGGCACCTGCGAGACGCGGGTGATCAGCGGCATCCCCGATCACCGCGACTCGGTGCTCACCGACGAGGAGCACGAGAGCAACGAGCTCATGATGATCTGCGTCTCGCGCTGCGTTGGCGACCGCATCGTGCTCCAGCTCGGATGAGACGGGAGATGGACACCGTGATGCGCGCCGCCGTCTATCGCGAGTACGGCGAAGCGGAGGTGCTCGCCGTCGCCGAGGCCCCCGTCCCGTCGCCCGGCCCCGGCCAGGTGCTCGTCCGGATCGCCGCCTCCGGGGTGAACCCGGTCGACGCGAAGCTCCGATCCGGATTCATGGCGCAGCGCGCCCCCGCCGACTTCCCGGTGACTCCGGGCCAGGACCTCACCGGCACGGTCGTCGCCCTCGGCGACGGCGCCGCGGCGGAGCTGCTGGGCGCCGAGGTCGTCGGCTTCGGCACCGGGACCGCCGCCGAGTACGCCGTCGCGGACCCCGCCCTGCTCGTCCCGCGGCCCGCCACGGTCCCGGCCGCGACCGCCGCCGCGCTGCCGACCGTCGCCGAGACCGCCCGCCGGCTGCTCGACCAGCTCGAGCTCGGGGCCGGCGAGCGGCTGCTCGTACTCGGCGGCAGCGGGGGCGTCGGCGGCATGCTGATCCGATTCGCGATCGCGCGCGGGGCGACCGTGACCGCGACGAGCGGCGCGGATTCGCTCGCCGGGGTCACGGCGCTCGGCGCCCGCGCCCTCGACCGGGAGGGCGAGTGGTGGAGCGAGGCGGGCCCGCAGGACGCCGTCCTCGACACGGCGGGCCACGGCGGCATCGAGCAGGCGCTCCGACTCGCAAACCCGGCACGGATCATCACCATCGCCGACTACGCCGCCGCCGCGGCGCACGGCCTGCAGACGAGCCCGCGTCCCGGCCACGTCCGCGAGATGATCGGCGTCCAGCAGGCCCTCGACGCGATCGCCGGCGGCGCCGTGCTCGAGGTCCGCGACTTCCCGCTCGACTCGATCGCGGCGGCGCACCGCCTGATCGAGTCCGGGCACGCGCACGCCCGCGTCGTCGTCACGCTCTGACGCCGCCGGGCCGGGCGCCGCACACGCGCCCGGCCCGGCGGTCCGGTCCCATCAGCCCTGCGGCAGGGTGACCGGGATCGACTTGTACTGCACGAGCGTGCGCTGCCGCTGCGGCACCGGCTCGCCGGCCGCCACCAGATCCGGCATCCGCTCGCGCAGCGCCTGCAGCAGCACCATCATCTCGAGCTTCGCGAGCGGGAACCCGACGCAGGAGTGCACTCCGGTGCCGAAGGTCATCGACGGGCCCTGCCGGCGCGTGAAGTCGATCTTCTCCGGCTCCGGGAAGACGCGCTCGTCGTAGTGCGTCGAGCCGATGATGACGAAGACCTCGCCGTCCTTCGGGATCGTCACGCCGCCGATCTCGATGTCCTCGTTCGCGTAGCGGACGCCGTTCGCGGTCTTCGTCGTCATCCGCCAGCGCAGGATCTCGTCGATGAAGCGCATCGTGGAGCGGTCGTCGGCGATCTGCTCGCCGAGCTCGGGATGCGCCAGCAGCGTCGTGATGAGGCTGTCCATGCAGGAGACGGTGGTGTCGTAGCCGGCGAGCTGGATGATGTAGCACATGTTCCGCGCCTCCTCCTTCGAGATGGCGCCGGCGTTCGCGCTCGCCACCATCATCGTGATGAGGTCGTCGCGGGGCTCGATCTCGCGCTGCTCGATCAGCCGGTCGAAGTAGTCGCCGATCTCGCGGAACCGCTGCGAGGCCGCCGCCCGCTTCTCCTCGGAGGCGGTGAAGTTCATCGCCATGCCCATCGAGCTCGCGATGTCCCGGAGGTGGGCGCGCTCCTCGACCGGCACGCCGATGAGGTCGCCGACCACGGCCTGCGGCACCTCGAGCGAGATCGCCTGATGGAAGTCGATCACCTCGCCGCGACGCATCCGCGGCTCGATGTCGTCGAAGATCTCGTTCACGACCTGCTCGACGTAGGTCCGCATGGTCTTCATCCGCGCGGGCCCGAAGACCGGGATGAGGGCGTCGCGGAGCCGCCGGTGGGTGTCGCCGGTGGTGTTCAGGATGGAGAGCGCGAAGATCTTCGAGATCTCGGTGCGGAACAGGTCGGGGTGCCGGGCCTCGAGCTCGCCGTCGCGCGGCGAGCGGAAGGCCTCGACATCGCCGAGGACGGCCCGGGCCTCAGGGTAGCCGCTGACGACGTAGCCGCCCTGCCGCTCGTCGTAGAAGACGGGCGCGTTGCCTCGGAGCCAGGCGTAGTGGTCCTCCGCGAGATCCGATGGCCCTTCCAGCGAGGCCTCCGCCTCGGCGGCCGGGTCGCGGTCGAGAGTGATCGATGCTGCAGTCAAGATTCCGCCCTTCGTTGCGCGTTCCGTGACATATTAACTTGGCAGATTTGCTATGTCTATCTATCGGAATACGAATACGAATCGTCGCGACATCGGCACGGACAGACGCACGACGACGCCGACCTCGTCCATTCCCGACACCAGACGCCCACCTGGCGGCGGTGGATGTCGGGAATGGACGAGGTCGGCGTCAGTCAGGGTGTCCGGTCAGGCCGCGACGGCCGCCACCTGCTCCCGCACCGCCGGGATGACCTCGCGACCGAACAGCGTGAGGCTGTTCACCGCGTCCGCATACGGCAGCTTCGCATCATTCAGCGTGACCTCGATCCGGCCGATGCCGGTCTCGCGCACGAAGTCGGCGATCTGCGCCGCGACCGTCTCCGGGCCGCCGAAGAACATCGGTCTCGCCGGCATGCTCGGTCCGCCCGGCGGCATCTCGGCGTTCGCCGGGATCCCCGCCATGCCCTTGGCGACGGTGAACGCCGCCTCGAAGTTCACCGGCTTGAACAGCGTGTTCATGTCCCCGTATCCGGTGCGCTGGTAGATCTCCTCCGCCCGCTCGTCGCTCTCGGCGACGAGCGCGATGCAGCGATAGAGCATGTCGTCGGGGGTCGGCTGCCAGCCGTAGGCGGCCGCGGTCTGGCGGAACGACTCGGCGAACTTCGCGGCCACCGGCTGCGGCGCGAAGGAGAAGCCCGCGATGAAGCGGTGGCGCGCGGCGACCTCGAGCGACTTCGGCGAGTTCGCCGCCGCGAGGAACTTCGGCCTCGTCGCCTCGTCGAACTGCGGCCACACCGAGACGGTGCGGTAGTCGAAGTGCCGGCCGAGCCAGGCGAAGGGCTCCGGCTCGCTGAACGCGGCCATGATGAGGTCGACCGCCTCCTCGAAGACCTCGCGCGTCTCATACGGATTCGTGCCGTAGGTGAGCAGCTCGTTCGGCGTCCCGCGGAAGAAGCCGACGAGCAGCCGGCCGTGCATCAGCGCGTTGATCATGCCGATCTCCTCGGCCGCGCGAATCGGGTTCAGCAGCGGCAGGGTGAGGCCGAGCAGATTCAGGTCGGCGCGCTCCAGCACCGGGGCGACGATCGCCCCGGCGAGCAGCGGGTTCGGCGAGAGCTGCATCTTGCTGTAGTGGTGCTCGGCGACCGACACCGCGTCGAAGCCGAGCTGATCGGCGAGCCGGGCGAACTCGACCGCCTTGTCGAGCCCGTCGGTGACGAGGCCGTGGGTCCGGGCGAACTTCGCCGGCGTCGGCCAGTAGTCGGGGACGTCGTTGTAGGTGGGGAACGGGTGGAAGACGGAGAACTGCATGGCTCGCTCCAGTCGGGTCAGGCGTAGATGAGGGTCGAGCGGTCCTGCACCACGAAGGTCCGGCCGCGCTCGATGAAGTCGGAGACATAGGCCGCGAAGGCCTCCGGGCGGTCGCCGGAGATGTCATGCGCCGCGTCGTAGACGATCGTGAACTGCGCCCGCGGCTGCAGCCGCTTCAGCTCCCGGCCGGGCGCCACGCCGAAGAGGCCGTCCCGGCTGCCGCAGAGCACGAGGGTCGGGGTCTCGAGCGACGCCGCGCCCGCGGCGAGCTGCTCGTCGTAGGCCGGCCCGACGAGCCGCTCGACGAGCGGCCAGCTCCGCGCCATGCGCTCTGGGTCCGGCGGGGACAGGTGCTTGCGCTCGGGATGCGCGTGGAAGGCGGCGAGCTGCTCCTCGGGGCTGAGCTCCGCGGGACTCGGGCCGTCGGGCCGGAAGATCGCCGGGGCATCGAGGATGAGCCGGTCGAGCCGGTCGCCGGCGGCGATCGCGGTCCATAGCGCGACGACGCCACCCATCGAGGTGCCCCAGAGCGCGAAGCGGTCGAGACCGAGCGCATCGGCGAAGGCGAGCACGATCTGCGCCGCGTCGACGCCGCCCTGCGTCCGGTCGTTCACCTCGTCGCCGAAGCCGGGCAGCTCGACCGCGATGACGCGGTGACGCTCCGCGAGGAGCTCGGCGCCGCGGGTGATCTCCGGGCCGCCGGCGCCGTGGACCCAGACCAGCGGCGAGCCGGTGCCGGACTCCCGGTAGCGGATCGACCACTCCCCCGCCTGCACCACTCGATCGGCGAACCCCTGCCCGGCGGGCTTCGAGGTGTCGTATTCGCTCACCAACGCCTCCTTGCGTCGTCTCGACGTCGCCGCGCAAGCCGCCGCGAACGTTCACTCACCATATCGCTGACATGTCAGATATGCAATCACTGCCCTGGCAGCTCGCGCCGACGCTCAGACCCAGTCATCGACGAGCGCCGTCGCGTGCCGCCGCAGCGACCACACCTGGATCGTGTTCGAGGAGTCGTCCCCGACCACGAGCACCTCGACGCCGCCCTCGGCGAATCGCGGCACGACCGTGTCCTCCGGATCGTCGACGTAGGAGCGCGGGAACGGCGCCGGCATGCCCGGCCGCGGCTCGAGGATCGCCGCCCGCGTCATGTGCCAGAAGCCGCTGCGCCGGATCTCGCCGAGCGTCGTGGTGCAACGCGCCTCGAGATACGCCTCGACATCGGCCCGGCTCATGCCCCGCTCCTCGGCGAGGAAACGGGCGCGCTTCAGCGAGAGCATGACGACCGCGCCGTTCGCCGGGGCCTCGAAGGCGTTGAGGTAGGCCGCGACGTCGTCGAGGTCGCCGTAGTAGAACGAGCCGCCGTGGTTCTGCCCGCCCGGATAGAGGGACGACGTCGTCTGCCCGGGGGTGAACCCCGCCGGGATGCGAGGACCCCACGGCGAATCGGGATGCTCGGCGAAGACGAGCGACCACGTGCTGTTCGCACCGATGGTGGGCGTCGACGTCGGGCCGATGAGAGCACCGCCGCCGTTCCGGACGACGAGGCCGAGAGCGCGGCCCGTCGCGGCGTTCGCCCGGCGCCCGGGCGAGAGCGCGCCGAGGCCGCCGTTGAAGCCGGCCTCGGCGGCGAGCGGCCCGCTCACGAGCTGCGCGAAGGAGAAGGAGTTCACGGAGCGCGTCATCGACTCGAACGCGGGGTGACCCATCAGCCGGCTGGCCGCCAGGATGAACGGCAGCAGCTCCGGCGTCGCGCCGGCCATCACGGCGTTGAGCGCGACCGTCTCCACGGTGAGCGGCCGGCCGAGGGGCCGGATCGTCTCGGTCACGATCTCGTCTGGCGCATGCGAGGTGCCCGCGAGCATGCGGGCCAGGCGCGCCTCGGAGGGCAGCACGACCGGCAGGCCGTCGGTCAGCGCCGCCGCGTAGCAGCGCTCCTGCAGCTCGTCCTCGTCGCCGCGCGCGAAGACGCGGGGACGCGCCGCACCGCGACCCGGCGACGCGGACTCCTCGGGACGCAGCGGCGCGATGGCGACGGCGATCGCCGCGTCGACCCCGTCGCGGGTCGCCGATTCGGACCGCGGCGGCGAGGCGATGCGGCTCGTGCGCACCGGCGCGCCGACCGGCTCGAGTGCCGACTCGATCGTCGGCACGACCGCGTCGAAGACCACGACCGTGGTCGGCAGCCCCGCGGCCTCGAGGCCGCCCGCGTACTGCATCCCGACCGCGACCATCGTCGCCGCGGGGCCGGCGACGTAGATCGCGGCGTCGTAGGCGCTGACGAGGCTCGCGCGCTCCTCGGGATCGTCGGACATGATCTGCGCCCGCAGCATGACCTCGACGACGGCATCGGGATACCGGTCCCGCAGGCCCGTGGCGATGGCTTCGGCGACGCTCCCGACCCCGGAGCCGGGCGCCATCGAGCGGATGACGATCCATCGGGCGGCGGCGGGATCCGGGCGGGGCGCGAGCGGGACGAACGGCGGGTCCAGCGGCGCGCTACGGGGGTCGAGTGCCTCGATCATGCGACGTCCTTGTCTGCCCCTCTGCCGCCCCGCGATATGCAGTCGGCCGGGCTGCGGTGTCATGCTAACCAATGGCCGTCTGACGTGTCAGCTTCCCCGCGGATGTCCTACGCTGGCCCTGTGGCCACCCGATCCGACGCTGCAGCGACGAGGTCGCTCTCGGAGCGCGCCTATCAGGAGCTGCGCCGGCGCATCCTGTACTGCGAGCTCGAGCCCGGCGAGCTCATCAGCGAGCGCGGCATCGCGGCGGAGATCGACCTCGGGATCGCCGCCGTGCGCTCGGCGCTCGTGCGCCTCTCCGCGGAGGGGCTCGTCACGACCATCCCCCGGGTCGGCTACCAGGTCTCGAGCTTCACGATCGAGTACATCAACCAGTTCTTCGAGACGTGGCGCATCCTCGGCCGCGCCATCGTCCGGCTCTCGCATGCCCGGATGACCGAGGCGGACCGCTCCCGCATCCATGCCCTCCGCGAGGAGAATCGCGGCGGCGACCCCGCCGATCCCGAGGCCGTCATCGTGAACACCGACCGGCTCTGGGAGGAGATGGTGGCGACCGCGCGGAATCCGCTGCTGCAGGACTTCTTCGCCCGGATGGAGGTGGACATGCGCCGGCTGTTCATCCTCGCGCTGCGCGCCGACCACGACCGCCAGGGCATCACCGCGCAGATGCTCGCGGCGCCAGGGACGAACGAGGCGGACACCGTCGAGGACGGCCTCGCCCGCTTCGACGCCTTCGTCGACATGTCGCAGCGCTACATCATGCGCGTCATCGTCGGCCTGCCCGCACTGTCCAGGGTGTCGCTCGACTTCGTCTGACCGTCGGCGGGCTCGCCGCAATCTGACATTGCACATGCATCACGATGCTGTTTCAATGGCTCTGGTTCGACGACGAGCTTGGAGGACACCGTGACGGCGAGCGAGACGACCATTCCCACCCCTGACGGCGCGATGCCCGCGCATGTCGCCGAGCCCGACGCGGCGCCGTCCGCCGCGATCATCGTGCTCCACCAGGCCGGCGGCCTCGGCGATCAGGTGCGGGCGCGCGCCGATCGCTTCGCCGCCGACGGCTACCTCGCCGTCGCCCCCGACCTGTTCCACCGGAAGCAGGGCGAGCCGATCCCCTTCCCGAAGCGCCCCGAGGACTTCGTCGTCTTCGACCGCTGGCTGAGCCCCGACGCGCAGCTCGTGCCGGACATCCAGGCCGCGCTCGACTGGATCGTCGCACGCGGCATCCCGCTTGAGCGGATCGGCGTCGTCGGCTACTCCTACGGCGGCCGCGCCGCCTACCTCGCCGCCGTCACCTGGCCGATCGGCGCCGCCGTCACCTACTACGGCAACGGCGTCCAGGGCCGTAGCTTCAGCGGCAACGACGACCTGCTGCCACTCGGCGACCGTCCCCGGATCGCGCCGTGGCTGGGCCTCTACGGCGAGCTGGACGGGCTCATCCCGCCGGCGGAGCTCGACGCCTTCCAGACCACCGTGGCCGGCGCCGACGTGCCCGGCGAGCTCGTGCGCTACCCGGACGCCGGCCACGGCTTCGACGTCGAGACCGGGCCCGCGGGAGCGAATCCGAACTACGCGCCCGAGGCCGCGGCGGACGCCGCCGCCCGCACCGACGCGTTCTTCGCCGCGCACCTCGGAGGGCGGGGAGCATGACCGACGACCGCGAGGAGCTCATCGCCCGCGCCGAGCAGCAGGCCTGGATCGACGACCCGACCACTGGGTTCACCGCACCGACCGAGTGGACCGTGGGCTCCCTCGTCCATCCCGACGCCGGCTGGGACGGCGTCCGGATCATCCACCGCACCGAGGGCGAGCGTCGCGACGTGTGGGAGTACGAGTTCACGCGCGACTCGGCGCCGGCGGGGCAGGCGACCACCGTCCCGGTCGGCATCGTCTGGGACAAGACGAACGAGGACCTGCGAGCTCGCGTCTACTACAACAAGGCGCTGTTCGGCATGAGCGAGCCGCGCCGGCCGCTCGTGGCCCCCGAGGACCTGCCGCTGCCCGAGGAGATGGCGCGCTACGGGACCGCGATCCGCGCCGGCGACCGGGCCGGACTGGAGGCGGTCATCCACCCCGAGGCGCAGCTCAACTCCCCGTTCGGCCCGATCGAGCGGGAGCAGTTCATCGGCGGCTTCTCCACCCCGGACCAGTACGGCCGCAAGGGCGTGCCGGTGCAGTTCTGCACCATCACCGGCGTCGACGGCGGCTTCGCGACCGAGTTCATCAGCTGGCGGCGCCCGCCGCACGGCGGGCTCAGCGTGTACCTGTTCCGGGACGGCCGGCTGTTCAGCATGCGGATGTACGAGGGCCCGGTCTACCGTTGAGGCCACCGGTGAAGAAGGGACGGCGATGACCGAGAAGACGATCCAGCTGCGGCGCTACGACGTGAAGCCTGAGGAATGGGACGCGTTCCTCGCCTGGTGGTCGGAGGAGATCCCGCCGCTGCGCGCCGGCTTCGGCTTCACCATCGAGTTCGCCTACGCGGACGTCGAGCACCATCAGTTCGTCTGGGCCGTCTCGCTGCCCGGCGACGCGGATGCCTTCCGCGAGATCGAGCAGGGATACATCCACTCCGACGAGCGGGCTCGGGTCTTCGAAGGCGTGCCGCAGCGCGTCGAGCGTCAGACGGTCTCGCTCATCGAGCCCTTCGTCGGCTGAGCCGGCGCGTCACTGGAAGGACAGCGACACCTTCGAGAGGGCGGGCAGGCCGAGCACGACGCTCATGATCTGCCACTGCGAGCTGTCGACGAACTCCTCGAAGTAGTGCAGCGCCTCCTCGACCGTCGGCAGGTCCTCGAAGGCGGGGGCGCCGTTCATCCGCTCCGCGAGGCTCTCGCCCTGCCCGGAGCGCACCACGAGGGTGTACAGCCGGTGCATGTCGGCCTGCATCCGGTTGAAGAAGTCGCCGAGCAGCGGGTTCCGCGCGACGTGGATG
>Ga0164242_10004498_pt1 | contig 15662 bp, 13 predicted proteins | sample OricomgcompostMG_FD_108783 | JGI IMG/M metagenome (GOLD analysis project Ga0164242, IMG submission 108783) | Miracle-Growth compost microbial communities from Emeryville, California, USA - Original compost - Miracle growth compost (MG) ... | reverse complement strand
GGCCTGATCCTCGAAGGCGACGAGTTCGCCGTGCTCTCCGACATTCTCGGCGACGAGGATCACCTCGGCGACATGGACTTCAAAGTCGCCGGCACGTCCGAGGGCATCACCAGCCTGCAAATGGACATCAAGATCGCCGGCATCACCGAGGAGATCATGCGTGTTGCGCTCGCGCAGGCGCATGAGGGCCGCGCTCACATCCTCGGCGAAATGGCCAAGGCGCTGGGCGAGACCCGCTCGGAGCTGTCGGCACATGCGCCGCGTATCGAGACGATGCAGATCGACAAGTCTAAGATCCGCGACGTCATCGGCACTGGCGGCAAGGTGATCCGCGAGATCGTCGCCACCACCGGCGCCAAGGTCGATATCGACGACGAGGGTGTCATCAAGATCTCCTCGTCCGATCTCTCGCAGATCGAGGCGGCGATGAACTGGATCAAGGGCATCGTCGAGGAGCCCGAGGTTGGCAAGATCTACACCGGCAAGGTGGTCAACATCGTCGATTTCGGCGCCTTCGTGAACTTCATGGGCGGCAAGGACGGCCTCGTCCACGTCAGCGAGATGAAGAATGAGCGGGTCGAGAAGCCGACTGACGTCGTCTCCGAAGGCCAGGAAGTGAAGGTCAAGGTGCTCGAGATCGATCCGCGCGGCAAGGTTCGCTTGTCGATGCGGGTCGTCGACCAGGAAACCGGTGCGGAACTCGAAGACACCCGCCCGCCGCGCGAACCGCGCGGTGATAGCGGCGACCGTGGTCCGCGCGGCGATCGTGGTGGCCGTGGCGACCGCGGCCCTCGCCGTGACCGCGGCGACCGCGGCCCTCGCCGTGAGCGCGCCGAGCGTTCGGAAGGCGGCAAGGACGAGGGTGAGGCACCCGAATTCGCGCCCGCTTTTCTGACCGGCGACCGCGACTGAAGTCTAGCGCTCGCGCTAGGAGAGAACGGGGCCCGGTGATGAACCGGGTCCCTTTTCCTTTTTTCAAAGAACGGAAGTCATTTCAGTGGCAGGCCGCCTCACATCCTGCCGAATGGCAGGATCAGTAGGATGGACGCAGGCCGTCGCCATGCCGGCTTCATCGCGCCCGGGCGCGACGGTCTCGGGCGTGTAGTCACCCAAAGTCGGTTCGCCGCTCTTTATAGACTTCAATCCAGCGGCCCATAGGCGTGAATCGGTTCATCGCTGCCAAGCGGTGAACGCCACGAATACCCCGCCGAGGATACGATCGATAAAGCAGGTGCGGGTGTCGGTGGCCTATGGCCCGCCGTTCGTTCCGGTCGATCGTGCCGGGGGCGGCGCCTCGCTCATGAAATCGTCGAAGGCGACTGGACTTGGCGATATCGGTCGGCGAGCGGGGTAAGGCGCCGCCTCTTCCATGAAATCGCCGATCGCACTAAATTTGGCCGTGATCTGCGCGGTGGGAGCCACGTGCGCGGCGGCGGAGGGCGGTTCGGCCGCGCGCCAGGCGATACGCAAGCCGCGCGGCGGTACTTGCCAGCCGTCGAGCATCGAGCGCACGAGATCGCGGCCGCAATGTTGGCATTTGGTGAAGCCATAGCCGCGGTTCCACGTCTCGCCCGGTGCGGCGGCATGACGGCCGAAAGCACAGAGGAGGCGCGCATAACCGCCCATGCCTTGTTGCTGCTCCCTTCGCGCGCATCCCGCGCCCTTGGCTAGTTCAGACTACAGCGTCCATTCGCGGCTGCCGCTCGGTCGCGGCGGTAACTGCCGCGCGGTCTCGCGCTGGTCGAAATAATTGCGGCACCGCGCCATCTCCGAGCGGATGAACGCCTCGCGCGCCGACGGCCGCCCGTCGTAAAGCGAAATGAACTCCCGAAACTTCAAGATCGAGGTGCACTGGAAGCAGAAACCCGGCAGCCGATCGCGGTAGGCCGATTCGAGCAGCCGCGACTGGCATTGCGCATAAACCATCGCGTCGGAACGGGTGAAAGACAGCCCCCGCGCAATAGTCATCAGCAGGGCATCGAACATCGCATAGGCTTCGTGCGCGTCGATCGGCGTTACATCAACCATCACTCCAACCGTTGCCCTTTACGCGCGTCGGTCGCGCCGATCGCCAGTCACTCGCCGTAAACGCGGCGCGGCTGCTGCGGCTCGGGCGGTTCCACCAGCTTGAGGCTGGTGCTCTCGGCGGCGGGTTCTTCCGCGGCGCGCTGCTTGAGATTGCCCTCGATTACCCCGCCCGCCGTCACTTTAAGGCGCGTGTAGGCAATCTCGCCGGCGACGTGCGCCGTCGGCTCGATCGCCAGATCGCCAGCAATGATCGCGCCATCGACCGTCCCAGAAACGCGCACCCGTTCGGCCTGGATCGTCCCCTCGATATAGCCACTCTCGCCCAGCAGCAGCGTGCCGCAGCAAATCTCCCCCTTGATCCGGCCATCGACCTGCAGGTCGGTTGAACAACTCACTTCGCCCGCAATCGTGATGCCCGGGCCGATCACCGCAATCGCGTCGCGGCCATGATCGTCGCGCCTATCCGACCGGTCCATAGTCCATCTCCCCCGTTACGACATCCAGTAACCGGCCGCCGCCAAATAGCGGTCGACTCCACTCCAGTGCGACTCCGTTCGATATTAGTTTCGAAACTGCTTTTATCAGAAATGCTCAAGTCCCTCAACGGGACGAGCAACAGTAAACCTGGCCAGAATAGATACAATCTACATCAGTTTTTTTACGGATCATCGAAGCAAGCGAACCCCGAAACGGCCGATCACGATGGGCCGAGCGCCCGTTGCAGAAAGTGGAGCAGTCGAGCCGTCCGCCCAGGTGAAGCCGGGCCTAGGATGCTGCGGGCATGGTCGGGTAAATGTTCGGCCGGCCGCATCACGGCATTGTCGGCGAAGACATAGTGGTCGAACCACGCCCGCCAGGCAGCTTTTTCGGGCGCGGGCAAGTCGCGTACCGCCATCAGTGCATGGATCAACGCCGGAAAAGGCGACACGCCATCGGAGGGTTCCGACCAGTAGTTGACCAGCACGTTTAAGGAGCCGAGCGCCTGAACATCGTGCCACCACAGCGCGGGGATGAAGATCGCATCACCGGGCTCCAACTCGGCGCTGAGCGCATGGCGCATCGCTTCGATGAAGCGTGGGTAGCGCTCAAGATCGGGCGCGGTAAGGTCGACCATGCTGGCAGGCTGACCCGCGACCGTCACGTCGAGGGGGCCGATATAGAGATTGTCAATCTGTTCGGGCGGGAACAAAGTGAAGCGTCGCCGCCCGGCAACCACGCAAGCGATATTGTCCGACACGTCGTAATGCGTCGAGATATGGCTCTTGTTACCGATCCACACGCGGGCTCGCGCACCGGGCAGCGGAAGGCCGAGCCCATTCTCCCCTGCCCAGCCCGGCAGGTGATCGTCAGCCGCCGCGGCGCCGGCATAAAGCGAATAGCCATCCGGCTGGTCGGCCAGCTTCATGAGCTGCGCGATCAGTACGGAAAGGGGCACCTGCCGTCGCGCGAAATTAAAGCCACGCACGTCCTCGGCATAGAAGAAGCGGCCAGCGACCTCCGGCGGACCAATCATCACGTCAGCGGCCTTCTGCCCGGCAAAGCGGGTGAGATAGGTTGCCGCAGCACGCGGCCCGCGGCTACCCGCCGCTACCGCCGGCCAGTTAGCCACCTGCCTTCGCAGCACCACCGGGCGATAGCCTGGAAGCACCTCGCGTGCGAAGATTTCGGCGTCGACGGCATCACGCTCCGCGATTGGCTGCGGCCCGGGGAGCGCCGCGGTAATCACACGACGTTATATTTCTGGATCAACGGATCGAGCACGCTTTCCATCACTGTATAGCCTTGGGCGGTCGGGTGAACGCCATCATAGGACATGCCGGGCTTCATGCCACCCTTGGCGTCGGCTAGGACCGGCGTGTAATCAACCCAGGTCGCGCCGGCACGCTGCGCATAACCCTTGATCCAGTCGTTGAGCCGCTCGATCTTGTCGGTCACCGCGAGGCCGGGCCGCCATGGAAACGCCGCCGAAGGCGGAATCGATGCGAGCAAAACATCGATCTTCGCCGCCTGCGCGACCTCGGTCATCATCTGGAGATTGTCTTGCGTTTGTTCGGGCGTCATCGGACCAGTGTTGCCGGCGATGTCGTTGGTACCGGCCATCACGTGGACCGCCCTGGGCTTCAGGTGGACGACGTCGGCCATCATTCGCAATACCATCTGAGGCGTCGTCTGACCGCTGATGCCGCGACACACGTGGCTGGTATTGACGAAGAAGTCCGGGTGTTTCGATTGCCAACCCTCGGTGATCGAATCGCCCATGAAGACAGTGCCAACCGGCTTGCCCGAGGCAATCAGCGTTGCATTGGCGGCAGCATAGCGCGCTAGCCAAGGGAAATCGTCGCGCATCTGCGCGTCATGTGCCGCGCCTGCGAGAGCCGGCGAAACAAGTGTGAGCGGCATCAAGGCGGCGGCGGCGAAGAGAGAGCGGCGGCTAACGGCAATGGTCATAAGCGATCCATCCATTGGCATGGGTTCTGGCGGAGGTGATCTTCGGGCGTGAGACCGCTTGAGTCGATCTCGGCAAACCGCTGGCCTGCGACGGTGAAGGCCGGCCAAGCCGGCGCGCCTACGGCATTAGGGTCGCCGGTTCTGACAAAGGCAGTCCAATAGTCGCTCAGCGTATAGCCGGAGGCCACCAACGCAGTGCCGAGGACGTATGGGATTTCGGCTGTGTGGCTGGAAATGCCGCCATCGGTCGAGAGGTCGAACTGATAACGCCATATCGGCCAGCCGTTGGCGGCGAGCAGGTTGGCGAAATTGTTCGAAGGACACCGGAAGATAATGTCGGTCCCGACCATCAGGTCGCGGTCGCCGAGCCGCGGATCGGGTGGCGGCGCGGGTTCGCCCAGATGATAGAAGGCACGCGCCTTTTTCCGCGTTGCCGCCGAACGCGGCATCTACCGCGGCATCGAGATGGGTGATGCCGCCATCGACACCGAACTCGGCACGGTTGGTTCCGATGATCACCGGTCGCTTGGGTGCTTCGGCATAGAGCGCGCGCGGATTCCTCGGGAGCACCTTGCCGTCGATCGTGGCGTGCAGCCAAAGGAAGCTGTGCGTCTGCACGCCCGGATCGTGGAGTTTCAGGTCGGCGGCAAGCAATGCGGCGACCGAATCGTGGCGCAGCTTCTCGATATCGCCACCCGAATGCAGCAACGCGTCGAGCTGGTCGCCGAGGCGGAAAGCGTCGCCCAGGCTGCGGAATGGCAGACCGAAGCCGGGCGTGCCGCTCTCCATGATCGCTTTCGCGAACAGGCCCTTGGTCTCCGGGCTGGCGAGGAGCAGCGAAACGTCCTGAGACCCGGCGGATTCTCCGAATATGGTAACGTTGCGCGGATCGCCACCGAACTTGGCGATGTTGGCCTGCACCCATTTGAGCGCGGCGATCTGGTCCATCAGCCCGTAATTGCCTGACGCCCCGCCCCGCTCTTTTGCCAGCGCGCGATGCGAGAGAAAACCGAGAATGCCAAGCCGATACTGGATTGCAACCAGCACCACGCCTTTCTCGGTAATAGGCGACTGCACCGTGCCGCCAGCACCGCCGGCATAATTGCTGCCGCCGTGGATCCACACCATCACTGGTCGTTTGCCGGTCAGCAAGGTCGTGCGGACATCGAGCGTCAGGCAATTTTCACTGGCATAAGTGTAATTTTGTGTGTTCCAGCCGTAATCGTTCTGGATGCAAGCAGGAGCTTCGTGCGTGGCGTCGCGGACACCCGTCCAGGCAATCACCGGCTGCGGGGGCCGCCACCGATTCGCGCCGGTCGGCGGCGCCGCAAAGGGAATGCCCTGGAAAATCAGCGCGGTGTCCTCGGCAATGCCTTCTACGGCGCCCCCGGTAATGGCCACGCGCGGCGGCGATGCGGCGGCGGTCGTCACAAGCGCGCTAACGAGGACGATCGCGCGTTTTAGTATTCCCGCCAAGGCGGGAGCAATGGAACGGCCGAACCCGATCCTACTCACCCGCCTTCTCCGTTTGCGGTGCGATATTCCACCCGCGCAGTTCGACCCTCGGACCGTCGGCTGGCGTCGTGGCGGCATATCGGATGGCGATCGTCCGGCTTTCACCGGGTAGCAACGACACATAATTGTCGTCGTAAAATGCAGGCAATATGCGCTTGCCCGCCCGATCGACCAGCGTCAGCTTAGCCTCGAGCGCGGGCACCTCACTTTGATTGGCGAGCGTCACGCGAACCAGCATGTCGCCGCCGTCGCGCGTGGGCGCCTGTGCCGTCATCGCCAGCGGTGTCTGTGCAAGCCCACCCAGCGCGCGATAGGCGGCCTGGTCCTTGCCTCGCCAATAAAAATTGCGATCGACCGTTCGGCCTTCGGGACCTTTGAGCGTCAATTCGACCAGCGCCATGCCGTGCGCGCTGAGCACCGGGGCGAGCGGCACGCCTGGCAAGTCGGTCGCGCGGTCTGCCAGCGCATCGACCTTATCGGTCCGCGCGAACAGCAGCGTGTTGTCGAGCCCCACCACGCGCGTCTCGACTGTCATGCCCTTGTGATCGTCGCGCGTGGTGTTGAGCACCACCAGCTTGTTGTCGGGCAAATTGAGCTGGACGTGAAGCGGCCGATTAGCCTCCTTCGCGCCGAAATAAGCGGCCGACATGTCATAGTCCCAGCTGTAGAGCTGCCATTCGTTCGATGGCCACGCCGGCTGCGACATCCACAGCAAACGTCCGCTGTTTTTCGTCCACAAATGACCGAGGAAGCCTTCGTACATCGCCTTGAAGGTTTCCATGTTCATCATCTGCGCCTTGCGCTCGAAATCGGCGAGGCTGGTACCAGCACCGAACATCGTGTCGAGCGCGGCCATGAACGGCTTGATGCTGCCATTCCCGTCGAAATGCCAATCGTGATAAGCGAGCGTATCGCTGATTGGCCATCGGTCGGCCTTGGGCACCCAGCGCTCGATCGATTCCAATGTCGACAGCGAGGCCGAACCGGTTTCGACGGAAAAGCCGGTGGCGAGATCGGTGAAATAGCCGACCGGCGGGCGGTAGTCGTAGGGGCCCGAGCCTTGCAGCTCGATGGTATTTGATGAGCCGGTGTACCAGCGCGTGCCGTCGAGCTTTGCCACGAGATCATCCAACCCCTCGTTGAGCGTTGGATAGGGCACGCCCTCGTTACGGCCGAACCAGACAACGATCGAGGGATGGTTGCGATAGCGGCTGATGACGTCGCGCGCGTTGGCGAGAAACAACTGCGGGTCGTCTGGCTCGATCTGCGAATTTTGGGTCGATTGCCAAAAATCGTTCAAAATCATTATGCCGTTCTCATCGGCAAGTTCGTAGAATTGCTCCTCGTCGTTATTGCCCATCCAGTTGCGGATGACGTTGAGGTGCGCCTCGCGCTGCAACCGGAAATAAGGGGCGAGCCGGGCGCGGCTCGACCGTTTCATCGCATCGTCCATGCCCCACGAACCGCCGCGCACCGCGATCCTGACGCCATTGACGCGCAGAGTGAGGTGCGGCTCGGGTAGTTTTTCGTCGGTATCGATTACAGCGGGTGAGCTCTCGCCGGCCTTGGTCAGCGATTCCACCCAGCCGTTCGGCGTTTCCTTGATCGCCTGGTGCCGCACGTCGATCAGCTTGACGCCATCGAGCCAGCCGTTGGTCGGCTGCACCGTAACGCGACGCAAAGTGCCTTTCGAATCGAACAGCGACAAGTCATAGCTGACCTCGCGGATGCCGAAACGAAGCGACTTGGTGTCCGACACCGCGCCGTTGACCGCAGCCGAGAGCGTCAGGTCGTGGAGGTTGGGCACGCCATAGCCATTGGGCCACCACAATTTGGGGTGAAGGATGTGAAGCTGCGGGAAGGTCTTTGGCGCGAAGGCGACCTCAGATTCGCCCGGCTTGACCGTGACGGTACGCACGACACTGACATTGTCAAAACGGGCACCGACCGTCACCTGCTGGGAGGCCTCGCTGGTGTTTGCAACCGGAACTGTCAGATAGATATCCGCGCTGTCGGTGCGGGGCAGAGGCAGGTCGGTGACGACGTGTGGATCACCGATGGTGACGGTGCCGTGCGCTTCCAGTTCGACCGGCAGCCAGAGGCCTGTATCGCGGTCGCGAATGCCGGGAATCCAGTCCCAGCCCTCAGTTGCGATAAAAGTCGGGCCGTCAATCGCCAATTGCCCGCCGTTCAAGCCGGCGCCCGCCTTGATCGATTCCTCGTGCGGAATACCGGGATGGGGCGGCGGTGAGACGCGCACGGCAATCACATTCTCGCCAGCGATCGGGGTGATTGGGAAGCGACCGCGGATGAAGGCACCCTTGGTGGTCCCGACGTGCACGCCGTTAATCCAGACTTGCGAGGCGAAATTGATACCGTTGAACACCAACGTCAGCTCTTTGCCGGCGGCTTCGGGCGGCACCGTGAAACTGGTGCGATACCAATAATCCTGCCGCGCCAAGCTTTCCGGAATCGCGAGGTTGTCGAGCCCGTAATAAGGATCGGGATAGACGCCGCCATCGACTAGCGTCTGCAGCACCGTTCCCGGCACTGTCGCCGCATACCATTTGCCCGCATCATAATCCGGCCGCGACAGCGTCGCGCCGTCGGTCTTGACGTCGTTCGCGGCAGCGAGGCGCCAGCCGTTGATTTGCCAACGATCCTGCCCCTCGGGCTGAAGCACCGGCACCTCCGGAAGTGCCTTGGCCACCGGCTTTTCATCGGCGCCATCGCCGTGCGGTAGGGTCCAGGCCGGCTGTTTGTGGGTGAGCCCGATCCAAGCCTCTTTCTGAAAGGGCCAACCGACGCCGACCTCGTCAATCTGGATCAGCGCGAAATCGGGCCGCGCGGCAACGACAGCCTTGAGCGCGGCGGCATCGAGCGCGCTGTCATTTGCCTGGGCATAGACCAAGGTGCCGCCGAAATGCGGCCGGCCATTGAGCGCCGGCGCCACGGCGATTTTCGGCGCAACCGCGATCGCCTGGGCCGCACCGCGGGCGACCCGCTTGCCATTAAGGTAGAGCGTCACGGTCGACCCATCGGACACGGCAGCGACATGTTGCCACATCCCCGGCGCGACCGAAGCGTTGCTGGTAATGACAGGGCCGGCGCCCTGATAGGCGAGTTTGCCGTCGATCAGCTCAAGCCGCCGGCTCTGCCCGGCCGGATCGCCCAAGGCGATCAAGGTGACGGCACCGCTCTGCTGCTCGACCGGTCGAACCCAGCTCAACAGCGTGAAGGCATGGCCCGGCGCAACGATCGGCGTTCCTGCCGGCAGATCGTTCAAGACGCCGATGCCCCCGGCCAAGAAACCGGCGTTATACGGCCCGGCGCGATCGGGCACGCTCGCCGAAGCGGGCAAGGCCAAGGCAGCAAGCCCCAGCGTTAAGAGCCAGCTGCGATCGCGCATCCCGTCCCCCTCCTGTTTGGCCGCCCTTGATGGTAGCGCGACCATTGGGCTTGCGGGATTAATACATCAATTTTCCCTAATTCAAACTGCCAAGCTAGGCGCGGGCTGGACGCGACTCGTCGGCGATGCCTAAGCGCTGGCGAGCCTAGCTGAGGAGCACCCTTCCATGCCGCACGAAACTACTAGCGTCACCACCGCCGACGGTATCTGCCCGCTGCACGTTTTCACACCCGAAACTGGTGACGCCCCTTGGCCGGCGGCAATCATCTACATGGACGCGCTCGCCATACGGCCGGTTCTGTTCGAGATGGGTCAGCGCCTCGCCGATGCCGGCTACGTTGTGTTGCTGCCCGACCTATTCTATCGCTACGGGCCCTATGATCCAATCGATCCCAAGCAAGTGTTCGCACTGGCCAATCCGCGCGAGGTGCTGGGGCCGCTGATGGCAACGACCAGCAAGGAGAAAGTGGTCGAGGACACGCGCGCGCTGCTCACCTGGCTTGACGGACGCGACGACGTCGCAGGCGAAAAAGTTGGCGTCGTCGGCTATTGCATGGGCGGCGGCATGGCGCTCACCGTCGCCGCCGCTTTCCCCGACCGCGTTGCGGCGGCGGCAAGCTTCCACGGCGGCAATCTTGCCACCGACGATTCCGACAGCCCTCACAAGCGCGCCGGTGAAATCAAGGCCCGCGTCTATGTCGCGGGCGCCGACCAGGATGCGCATTATCCGCCCGAAATGGAAGCAAGGCTTGACCAAGCCCTGACCGAGGCCGGCGTCGATCACCGCTGCGAAATCTACGCCGGCGCACGCCATGGTTGGACGATGAAAGACGTGCCGGTTTACGACGAAGCCGCCGCAGAGCGGCACTGGCGTGAACTGACCGCGCTTTTGGCCGCGACCCTAGACTGACCGTCAGGCGGCTCCGGCCGGGACGACCGCCTCGGCCGGCTCGGCATTGGTCGGCTTGGCGCCCCACAACGCGTAGAACAGCACGTAGAGCTCGCAAGCCGCGGTCAGCAGGAATGAATTCTGCAGGCCGACGGTGTCAGCCAGCCAGCCCTGCACGATCACCAACGCACCGCCGGCGATCGCCATGATCAGCAGGCCAGAAGCTTCCTCGGTCAGGGGCCCCAGCCCACGAATTCCGAGCGTGAAGATCGTCGGGAACATGATCGAATGGCACAGCCCGACGAGGATCAGCGCCCACATCGCGACATGGCCGGAGCCGAACACCGTCACCATCATGACCGCGAACGCTGCCACCGCAAACCACGCGAGCACCGTCTCGGCGGCAATCCGCCGCATCAGGCCGCTGCCGACAAAGCGGCCTACCATCATTCCGCCCCACAGCAGGAAGAGATAGTTCGACGCGCGCTCCGTCGTCATGTTGCCGATGTGCGGCGACGAGATGAAGTTGATGAACAAATTCGAGACCCCGATCTCGGCGATCAGGTAGATGAAGATCGCCGGCACGCCGAAAACCAGGTTCCGGTGTCGCCACAGCGAGTGACTGTGACGCTCCGAGGCCGCGGCACGTTGCGTGGCAGCGCCGAGCGCCGGCAGGCGGAAGCGGGCGATCACCACCGCCAGCACGACGAGTACTGCGGCGATGATGAGATACGGCAGCTGCACCGTCTGCGCATCGGCGAGCCGCTCGGCAGTTGTCAGGTGCGCGGCGCCACCGACGTGGGTGCCCGAGGCGCTGCGGCCGAGGATCAGATAACCGCCGAACAGCGGTGCCAGCCACGTTCCCATTGAATTGAACGCCTGGACGAGATTGAGCCGCGACGAGGCCGTCTCCGGCGGACCGATCACTGCGACATAAGGATTGGCGGCAACCTGCAGCAGCGTAATGCCGCTAGCGACGATAAAAAGCGCGGTCAGCACGACGCCGTAGGAGGGAATTCGCGCCGCCGGGATCATCAGCAGCGCACCGACCGCCATGATTGTCAGGCCAACCACCATCGACTTGCGATAGCCAATCCGCTCGATCAGCTTGGCGGAGGGAATCGAGGCGAAGAAATAGGCGATGAACCAGACGAAATCGATGAGTGTCGCCTCAAGGTAATTGAGGTCGAACACTGCCTTCAAATGCGGCAGCAGCGTGTTGTTGATAACGGTGATGAAGCCCCAGATGAAGAACAGCGAGGCGAGCACCGACAGCGCAGCGCCATACGTGCGCCGTGGCCCGTCGGCTGCAGGCGTCGTGGCCATGTTCGGGATTGACGGCATCGATCCTCTCTCTCCTCTGTCGCTTCGCTCGCCTAGATTCGTATATTTGTCTGGTCAATATGAGAAGTGCCGAGCCATCCATCGCTGGCGATTGCGGGCCGACCGCTGCTTGTCGCCAAGCAACGCCTCGCGAAGCAATTAACTCATACATAATGCCGAGATCAACAGCGCGTTTTTGTGCCGGCGGCAGGACCATGCAAAGCAGGTTCACCTGCCGAGCGTGTCACGATTAGACGCGCGACAACCCCACCCTATTCAGCCCCAACCGCGGACAGCTCAGATCGCAATTCGCCCTGGCTCAGGCGGCGTCGGAGGCGAGGCTGCGCAACGTCGCGAGCGCGTCTTGCAGATCATCCGCCGGCGCGCGGGCCGGCGACGGCGGGTTGCGGTGGCGAGTGACGCCGCGTTCGAGTCGATCGAGGAGCGCGTGAATCGTCGCGGTGGGCTCCTCAGAAGCTGCGAGCGGGGCGGGATCGAAGGTCTCGAAGCGGTCGCCCGGGTCGATCAGTTGCGGCCGCGCGATGCGGGCGAGCGGTGCGACAGCTGGCACCGACTTGCGCGGTACATCAGGAATGGCACTGGGATCGAACGCTGCCAGCGGCAGATCGAGGTCGGCCGGCAGCGGAATCTCGACCGGAAGATCGAGCAAGGGCGCGCCTAAGTCACGATGGGCCAGTACAGGTGGACGCGGCGGGGCATCGGGATGCGCATCGGCGCGGCGCAGCACCGGCACGCCTTTGTTTGGCTCGCGTGTGCCGCCGATTGCGACCGTCCGGGGACCGACGAGCAGGTAAAGAGCAAGCCCCACAATTGCAGCCAAGCCGCCGCCGCCGATCAGCACCAGCAACATTCGCGCAGTAGCGCCGAGCGGCGGCGCGGCTGCCGCGACGACAGCAGCGATGCGGCTAGCGTCGACCGCGCGGCTCAGCAGCGCCGTTGGCATTACCGCGACCGCCAAGGCGAAAGTGAGCCCGGCCGCCCCGCCAATTGCAGGCGCGAGCGGCAAGATCAGGCGGTGGCGGTGGAAATACGCGAACATGATCGACCCATTGCTGCGGCGTCGAGAAGCGCCCCATAGACCGGGGCGTAGCGCGAAATATTTGACGACCAGTTACGCTCCGCCTCCACGAATGCGCGGGCGCGGTCGCGCCTCGCCTCCCAGCCCGATTGATCCGCAAGAACCTCGGCAAGCGCCGTCGCGATGGCCGGCGGATCGTCGGGCGCAAACAGCGTACCGGTGTCGCCATCGCGGATCAGCTCGCGATGGCCGCCGACGTCCGAGGCGGCAACCAACCGGCGCTGCGCCATTGCCTCGAGCGGTTTGAGCGGCGTCACCAACTGCGTCAGCCGCATCGATTTGCGTGGATAGGCGAGCACGTCGACAAGGCCGTAGTAGCGCTCGACCTGGTCATGCGGCACGCGGCCGACGAAGTGAATGCGGTCCGCCGCTGGCGATTGGGCGACCTGCGCGCGAAGCGCTGCCTCCGCGGGTCCGCCGCCGACCAACAGTAAATGAGCGTTGGGCCGCACCGCGACCAGCGGCGGCATCGCGGCGACTAGATCGTCGAGTCCTTCATATTCGTAGAAGCTACCGATGAAGCCAATCACCTCGGCGTTGCTCAATCCCAGATCCTCGGCAAGCGCTTCATCGCGCGCAGCCGGGATACCGAACAGCGCTAGGTCGACGCCATTGGGCGAGACCATGATCTTGTCGGGGTTTAGCCCACGCCCGATTAAATCGTCGCGCAGCCCGCCGCAGATCACAGCAACGGCATCGGCGCGGCGGACCGCCCAGGTTTCAAGCCAACGCGTCATGCGATAGCGGAGCGAGCCTTCGCTCCCGGTACCGTTGCCGACCGCGGCATCCTCCCAGAAAGCGCGGATTTCGTAGAGCAGCGGCAGCTTGCGTCGACGCGCGACACGCAAGGCCGCCAGCGCGTCGAGCACCGGTGAATGAGCATGGAGGATGTCGGGACAGAAAGTGTCGACCACCGACTCGATTCGCTCTGCGAACGCGGAAATCTCGGCGAGTTCGGAAACACCCGGCCAACGCTTGCGCCGCGGCTTAGTGCGGTGGAACGTCAGGCCATCGACGGTTTCGGTCTCCGCGGGCGCGGCGCCGTGGCGGGGGCCGGTGACCGAAGCCACGGTCCAGCCCCGCGCCTCCTGAGCCTTCAGGATCGCTCGGGTGCGGAAGGTATAGCCGCTGTGCAGCGGCAGGCCGTGATCGAGAACGTGAAGGATCCGCATGGTTCACCGCCCCATGCGCCCGGATTGTTTAACGCCGCGTCAACCCGCTGGGGATAGGAAGGTGCGCAATATCGCCCGTTCGCCCTGAGCGAAGTCGACGAGCCGTTCACCCGCCTCGAAAAAGGGAAAGACGACGCTTCGATTTCGCACAGCACGAACTGAACTCGTTGGCTGGGAAGGCAATGGCATGATCGACAATTTTGCGCTCGGCCTGACCCATGCGCTCATGATGATCGCGGCGATCATACTGATGCGCCGCCGCGAACTCGACGACGAAGCGCCCGCCGCGCGGAAGGGCGACCAGCCCGGTGCGTGACCTCGCGTTCATCGGCTTTCTCGTCGCGCTGCTTGGCATGGGGCTGCGCAAGCCGTTCCTATTCGTACTTGCCTATATCTATATCGACATCGTCTCGCCGCAGCGGTTGACGTATCTGCTGCTCAACTCAGTGCCGATTTCGCTGATCGCCGCGGCCCTCGCGGTCGGCGGATGGGCGCTGTTCGACGACAAGCGCGACGTGCGAGTCGCCCCGCGGCAGTTCCTGCTGCTGATCCTGCTGGTCTATTGCGGAATCAGCACGATCCATGCCGATTTTCCGCTCGCAGCTCTCGATAAATGGAGTTGGGTCTGGAAATGCCTGGCGTTCGCGATGTTTCTGCCGCTGACGCTGCGAACGCGATTGCGCATCGAATCATTGCTGCTCTTCATGATCCTGTCGGCGGCCTCGATCATCATCGTCGGGGGGATCAAGACGCTCGCGTCGGGCGGCGGCTATGGCGAGCTCAACTTGATGGTGACTGACAACAGCGGCATCTACGAAGGCAGCACGATTTCCACCGTCGCGATCGCAATTATTCCATTAATCCTGTGGTTCACTCGCCACGGCACGATTTTTCGGCCCGATTGGAAGGTGAAGCTGTTCGGCTATGCGCTCGCCTTTTCGTGCCTGCTCATTCCGATTGGCACCTCGACGCGCACTGGCCTGTTATGCATCGGCTTGCTCGCGGTGCTGCTGCTGCGGGACACCAAGCGCCGCCTGCTTTACATCACCGGACTAGCCGCCGCCGCGGCACTGGCCATACCGCTGCTCCCCGCCAGCTATACGCAGCGGATGAGCACGATCCAGAGCTATCAGGCCGATGCATCGGCTTCGACTCGCATTGCGGTCTGGGAATGGACGCTGGATTATGTGAAGCAGCATCCGTTCGGCGGCGGCTTCGATGCCTATCGCGGCAACCACATCCGCTACGATACCGTTGAAGTGAAGCAGCACGGCGACCAGGCAGTGGTCGACAAGACGCTGCAGGTCGATGCGGCGCGCGCCTACCACAGCGCCTATTTCGAGATGCTGGGCGAGCAAGGCTGGCCAGGCCTCTTCCTGTGGCTCGCAATCAACCTTGGTGGTGTCGCGCGCATGGAGGTAATTCGCCGTCGTTACCGCAAGTTGGGTAATCCCGATGAGGCTTGGATCGCGCCGCTCGCCAGCGGCTTACAGATGGCGCACCTCGTTTACTTGCTCGGCGGCGCGTTCATCGGCATTGCCTTCCAGCCATTTGTCTATGAACTGATCGGCGCGCAGATCGGTCTCGACACCTATCTCGCGCGTCGGCGCAAGGAGACGGCGTGGCGGCCGATGCGGCTGCGCAGCACGACGCCGCGACCAGCATTGTCGTGAAAGAAAATCGTCCCGAACTGCGCGCGCTAACCAGCGTTCGCGGCATAGCCGCCTGGCTGGTCGTGCTTTATCACATTCGCCTTTCGATGGCCTTCGCGCCGCATTG
>Ga0164242_10004497_pt1 | contig 15663 bp, 16 predicted proteins | sample OricomgcompostMG_FD_108783 | JGI IMG/M metagenome (GOLD analysis project Ga0164242, IMG submission 108783) | Miracle-Growth compost microbial communities from Emeryville, California, USA - Original compost - Miracle growth compost (MG) ... | reverse complement strand
GCCGACGCCGCGTGGCGGGCCGCGTACGACTTCGACAAGCCGGCCGTAGCGATCATCAAGCACGCGAACCCGTGCGGCATCGCGGTCGCCACCGACATCGCTGCAGCGCACCGGGCCGCGCACGAGTGCGACCCGGTGAGCGCATACGGCGGCGTGGTCGCATCCAACCGTCCGGTGACGATGGCGATGGCCGACCAGCTCGGCCCGATCTTCACCGAGGTCGTCGTGGCGCCCGGCTACGAGGACGGCGTGCTGGAGCGCTGGGCCAAGAAGACCGACCTGCGCGTGCTCGTCGTACCCGCCCGTCCGGCCGGGCCGGCATTGGACACCCGGCCGGTCTCCGGCGGGCTGCTCGTGCAGACGGCCGACCGCATCGACGCGTCCGGCGACGACCCGGCTTCGTGGACCCTGGTGACCGGCAACGCCGTTGATGACGCGACGCTGGCCGACCTCGCGTTCGGCTGGCGGGCACTGCGCGCGGTGAAGTCCAACGCGATCCTGCTCGCGAAGGGCGGCGCGACCGTGGGCATCGGCATGGGCCAGGTCAACCGGGTCGACTCCTGCCGCCTTGCGGTCTCGCGGGCCGGCGACCGGGTGAACGGTGCGGTGGCCGCGTCCGATGCGTTCTTCCCGTTCGCGGACGGGCTGCAGGTGCTGCTGGACGCCGGTGTTCGCGCCATCGTCCAACCGGGCGGCTCCAAGCGCGATGACGAGGTCATCGCGGCGGCAGCGGCCGCCGGTGCCACGATGTACTTCACCGGGACGCGCCACTTCGCGCACTGACAGTTGCCTGCTGACTGGTCGTTGTCGGTAGCGCAGGGTAGACCGGTGGCATGACGCAGATCTCTGGGATAGCCCGCTTGGACACCGTCGTGCTGGACGTACCCGATCCGGTGGCAGAACGCGACTTCTGGGTGGCGCTGCTCGGCGCGTCCGTGACGGAGGAGGAGCCTGACTGGATCACGCTCGACCCCGGCGCCGGCTGGAACCTCGCGTTCCAGTTGGCGCCGGACCTCCTCCCGCCGCGCTGGCCGGGGCAGGACCAGCCGCAGCAGCTGCACATGGACGTCCGGGTCCTCGACCTCGCCGAGGCCACTCAGCGGGCGGTTGCGCTCGGGGCGAGCGTGCTGCGCGAGAACGCCGCATGGAACACCCTCACCGACCCGGCCGGCCATCCTTTCGACCTCTGCGTGAACGCCGAGGTCGGCGATCCGTTCGCCTGGGCGGTCACAGTCGATGTCCCGGACGCCTCCGCGGCGGTCACCTTCTGGTCCGCAGTGCTCGGGCAGGATGTGGCGTACAACCAGGACAACATCGCGATGCTGGCCGGTGAGCGTCCCATCCTGTTCCAGGGCGTCGAGGACTACGTCGCGCCGTCCTGGCCCGATCCGGCCAGGCCTCAGCAGGGGCACTTCGACCTGCGGGTACCGAACGGCGATCTGGACGCCGGTGAGCGGGCTGCGCTGGCGCTGGGAGCGACCCGGCTGGCCGGCGGTGAGGAGAGCTTCCGGGTCTTCGCCGATCCGGCGGGCCACCCGTTCTGCCTGTGTCGGTGAGCGTCGAGTTCATCCAGTCCGGCCCGGGCGACACCGACTTCCGCGAGATCGACGCATGGGGTCAGCGCTGGGAGCGTCGAGTCTTCGAGCACTGCGACTTCAGCGGGGCGGGCCTGGAGGAGCTGAAGACGGCCGGCTGCGCGTTCATCGGCTGCGACTTCACACGGGCGGACCTGTCGCTGTCGCGGCACGAGGGCAGCGCGTTCGTCGCCTGTCGCTTCGTCGAGACGCGCCTGCGTGACGCATGGTTCGGTGACTGCAAGTTCTCCGGCTCGACCCTTGACCGTATCGGCGCGCGAGATATCGCCTTTGTCGGCGGTGATTTCTCCGGTGTCTCCTTCGGTGCCACGAAGCTGCGGGAACAGCAGCTGAGCGGCGCCCGCCTGGCTGACGCGAATCTCGTCGACACCGACCTGACCGGCTCGGATCTGTCGGGTGCGGACCTATCCGGCGTCCGCCTCGGCAACACCACGCTGCGCGACGTCGACCTGCGTGGGGCGCGGGTCGCCGGGCTGGATCCTCGCCTGGCCGATCTGCGTGGCGCCCGGGTCGACGTCGAGCAGGCCCTCGCGCTGGTGGGAGTCTTCGGGGTGGTCATCGGCTGAGCCGGCGAAGCCGGCCATTGGAACAGTGCCTGATGCTGGCAGGATGACTGCCGTGACTGCGGTGAAACTCGACGGCAACGCGACCCTGGCGGCGATCAAGCAAGAGCTGAAGGTGCGCGTGGCCGCGCTGACCGCAGCGGGACATCCTGTCGGCCTGGCGACCGTGCAGGTCGGCAGCTTCCCGGGCAACCAGTGGTATGTCAACGCCAAGCACAAGGACAGCGCCGAGGTCGGGATCGCCAGCTTCCGGCACGACCTGCCCGAGGACACCACCCTGCAACGCGTGCTTGACATCGTTGCCGACCTCAACGCCGACCCGCGGGTCTCGGGCTTCCTCGTGCAGCAACCGACCGGTCTGGACGAGCACGCGATCCTGGCCGCCGTCGACCCGGTCAAGGACGTCGACGGACTGCACCCGACCAACCTCGGCTGGTTGGTGCTCGGCAAGCCCGCGCCGACCCCGGCGACCCCGACGGGCATCATCGAGCTTCTGCGCCGCCACGACGTCCCCATTGCCGGGGCACACGTCGTGATTGTCGGGCGGGGTATCACCGTCGGGCGTCCACTCGCGCTGATGCTCACGCGGCGTAGTGAGAACGCGACCGTCACGGTCGCGCACACTGGAACACGTGACCTCGCTGCGCACGTACGCGAGGCGGACATCGTGATCGGTGCCGCAGGTTCTCCGCACCTGCTCACGCCCGACATGATCAAGCCGGGTGCCGCGGTTGTCGACGCGGGCGTCAGCCGGGTGGACGGCAAGGTGGTGGGTGACGTGCACCCGGATGTGGCCGAGGTGGCGGGCTGGCTCACACCGAATCCCGGCGGCGTGGGGCCCATGACCCGCGCGGTGTTGCTGCGGAACATCGTCGATGCGGCAGAGCGGGCCGCTCGCGGCCCGGTCAGTGAGGCAGAGCGGGCCGCTCGCGGCCCGGTCAGTGAGGCGGAGCGGGCGTCCGGGCGCTGAGATGCCCTCTCTGCTCGCCGCCCGGCTCCGTCGGCAGGTCCCGTACGTGCTGTGCCTGGTGGTGCTGGCGGCGTCCCTGGCCTACCTGCTCGTCGAGCCGGGGCACTGGCGTCGGGGCACCTGCGGGATCGCGGGGTCGCTGCTGCTGGCGGCCGTACTGCGGCTGAGCCTGCCGGCCGCGAAGGTCGGCATGCTGCATGTGCGCGGCCGGGCCGTCGACACGACGCTCTACGTGGTCGCCGGTGGCCTGATTCTCGGCCTGGCCATCCGCCTGGGCTGAGGTTTTCGGGGAGTAGTAGCGTCCGCGGCATGCCTACTCCCGTGAACGTCACCGTCACCGGCGCGGCCGGCCAGATCGGCTACGCGCTGCTGTTCCGCATCGCCTCGGGCCACCTGCTCGGCCCGGACGTGCCCGTGCGGCTGCGCCTGCTCGAGATCACCCCGGCGCTCAAGGCCGCCGAGGGCACCGCGATGGAGCTGGACGACTGCGCCTTCCCGCTGCTCGCCGGCATCGACATCACCGACGACCTCAAGACCGCGTTCGACGGTGCCAACGTCGGCCTGCTGGTCGGCGCCCGTCCGCGTACCGCGGGCATGGAGCGCGGCGACCTGCTCTCGGCCAACGGCGGCATCTTCGGCCCGCAGGGCAAGGCCATCAACGACCACGCCGCGTCCGACATCAAGGTCTTGGTCGTCGGCAACCCGGCCAACACCAATGCGCTCATCGCGCAGCAGAACGCGCCGGACGTCCCCGCGAACCGCTTCACCGCGATGACCCGCCTGGACCACAACCGCGCGCTCTCGCAGCTCGCCGCGAAGCTGTCGGTGCCGGTGACCGCCATCGAGAAGATGACGATCTGGGGCAACCACTCCGCGACGCAGTACCCGGACCTCTACACGACCCAGGTCAACGGTCAGTCCGCCGCCGCGCAGGTCGAGGAGGCCTGGCTGAAGGACACCTTCATCCCGACCGTCGCCAAGCGCGGCGCCGCGATCATCGAAGCGCGTGGTGCCTCTTCGGCAGCCTCGGCCGCGAACGCGGCGATCGACCACGTCTATGACTGGGTGAACGGCACGTCGTGGACGTCGAGCTCGGTCGTCTCCGACGGCTCATACGGCGTGCCCGAGGGCCTGATCTCCTCCTTCCCGGCCCGCGCGGTCAACGGTGAGTGGGAGATCATCCAGGGCGTCGACATCAATGAGTTCAGCCGCGGCAAGATCGACGCCTCGGTCGCCGAACTCGCCGAGGAGCGCGACGCGGTGAAGGCGCTGGGCCTGATCGGCTGAGCGCGCGTCAGCCCGGCTGCGCGGGGGGCCGCGGGCACGGAGTGCGGCGTCCTTGTGGGTGTCGTACTTGAATTTCGAGCGCACCTCGCGCACGTCCAGGCGTAGCCCGCGGATGCTGTTCAGCAGCCGTCCGTGCGAGGACGGGTCGAGAATTCCGGAGCCTGGCTCGGTTACTCCGAGCTGCGTCCGCAGGATCTCGGCCTTCTCGTCGAGCTCGTCCGTGTACGTGGCAGAGCTGAGTGCTGCTCGGACGTGCCCGCGTCCCAAGGATGGATCAGCACGTGCCGAACCTAGCCGGGCCAGCCCCGTTGTTCTCGCGGCCGGACCCAGCAGGTATCTTGACGTCAAGAGATTCGCGCCGATCGCAGGGAGAGCTCGATGAAGATCATCTACACGTACACGGACGAAGCGCCCGCACTGGCAACCGGCTCCTTCCTTCCGATCATCGAGGCATACGCCAAGCCCGCGGGCGTCGAGATCGAGCTGCGCGACATCTCCCTGGCCGGTCGCATCCTCAGCGCATTCGGCCTGGCCGAGGACGCGCTCACTGAGCTCGGCCAGCTGGCCAAGACGCCCGAAGCCAACATCATCAAGCTGCCGAACATCAGCGCCTCGATCCCGCAACTGAAGGCCGCGATCAAGGAACTGCAGGACCACGGCTTCGCCGTTCCGGACTACCCGGAGGACCCGCGGACCGACGAGGAGCGAGCCGCGCGAGCGAAGTACGACAAGGTCAAGGGCTCGGCCGTCAATCCCGTGCTGCGCGAGGGCAACTCCGACCGGCGCGCGCCACTGAGCGTGAAGAACTACGCCAAGAAGCACCCGCACACGAACAAGCCGTTCGCCGCGGGCAGCAAGACCAACGTCGCCACGATGGGCGAGCACGACTTCCGCAGCAACGAGAAGTCGGCCCTGATCGCCTCGGACGACACGCTCAAGATCGTCCTGGAGACCGAGGGTGGCGAGACGATCACGCTCAAGGAGGCGCTGCCGGTGCTCGCCGGCGAGGTCGTCGACGCGACCGTGCTCCAGGTCGCACACCTGCACGGCTTCCTGGCCAACGCGCTGGCCAGGGCGAAGGCCGAGGACGTGCTGTTCTCCGTGCACTTGAAGGCCACCATGATGAAGGTCAGCGACCCGATCATCTTCGGCCACGTGGTACGGGCGTACTTCAAGGACGTCTTCGAGAAGTACGGTGCCGACCTCGACGCGGCAGGCCTGAACGCCAACGACGGCCTCGGTTCGATCCTCGCCGGCCTGGGCAAGCTCGGCAACGGCGCTGAGATCAACGCCGCCTTCGAGGCGGCGATCGCGGCCGGTCCGCGATTGAGTTACGTCAATTCGGACAAGGGCATCACCAACCTGCACGTACCCTCCGACGTCATCGTCGATGCGTCCATGCCGGCGCTGATCCGCAACGGCGGCAAGCTCTGGGGGGCCGACGGCGGTGAGGACGACACCCTCGCGGTGATCCCCGACAGCTCCTACGCCGGCGTCTATCAGGCCGTGATCGAGGACGTGAAGCAGAACGGCCCGCTCGATCCCGCCACCATCGGCACGGTCCCGAACGTCGGCCTCATGGCGCAGGCGGCCGAGGAGTACGGCAGCCACGACAAGACCTTCGAGATCCCGGCCAACGGCACCGTCCGCGTGCTCAACGGCGCCGGTGAGACGGTGCTCGAGCACGACGTACAGGTCGGCGACATCTGGCGCGCCACGCAGACCAAGGACGTCCCGATCCGCGACTGGGTCAAGCTGGCCGTCACCCGCGCCCGCGCCACCGGCGACCCGGCGATCTTCTGGCTGGACGAGACCCGCGCCCACGACGCCAGCATCATCGCGAAGGTACGGCAGTACCTGCCCGAGCACGACACGTCCGGCCTGGAGATCCAGATCCTCGCGCCCGCGCTGGCCACGGCGTACTCACTCGAGCGCATGCGCAGGGGCCTGAACACGATCTCGGTCACCGGCAACGTGCTGCGCGACTACAACACCGACCTGTTCCCGATTCTCGAACTCGGCACCAGCGCCAAGATGCTGAGCATCGTCCCGCTGATCGCCGGCGGTGGCCCGTTCGAGACGGGCGCCGGCGGCTCGGCGCCGAAGCACGTCGAGCAGTTCGTGGCCGAGGACTACCTGCGCTGGGACAGCCTCGGAGAGTTCTTCGCGCTCGCCCCGTCGCTGGAGGCGATCGCCACGGCCACCGGCAACGCCAAGGCCAAGGTCCTGGCCGACACGCTCGACCGCGCCACCGGCACCTTCCTCGACGAGGACCGCAGCCCGGGCCGTAGGCTCGGCACGATCGACAACCGGGGCAGCCACTTCTACCTTGCGCTCTACTGGGCCGAGGAGCTGGCCCAGCAGGCACAGGACGCAGCGCTGGCTGCCGCCTTCGCCCCGCTGGCGGCGACGCTGCGTGAGAACGAGCAGAAGATCGTCGAGGAGCTGCTCGCCGTGCAGGGTTCGCCGGTGGAACTGGGTGGGTATTACCACCCCGACCCGGACAAGGTCGCCGCGGCCATGCGCCCGAGCGGCACGCTCAACGCGGCGCTCGGCACCCTCGGTTGACGTCGGAGCCTGCGCGGCTGTGGTGCGACGGTCCCGGCCGCCTCGCTTACCGCCGCCTCGTAGCGGCTGCCCGTCCGGTGGTGGCGCCGCCTTCGTAGACTGTCCGCCATGGCCGGCGATGTGGTGCTGAACGTCGGCATCGTCCTGCTGCTGATCCTGATCGAGGCGATCTTCGTCGCGTCCGAGTTCGCCCTCGTCTCACTGCGCGAGGGACAGATCCGGGCCATGGCCGACGATGGTCGCGGCGGAGCGGCGGTCGCCCGCCTGGTGGCGGACCCCAACCGTTACCTCGGCATCGTCCAGATCCTGATCACGCTGACCTCGCTGCTGTCGTCGGCGTTCGGCGCGGTAACGCTCTCGGATCAGGCGGCGACCGCGCTACGCGAGCAGGGAATGAGCCACGGGGCGGCCAAGACCATCGGCTTCCTCGGCGTCACGTTGATCATCGCATTCGTCACGCTCGTGATCGGCGAACAGCTGCCCAAACGCCTGGCATTGCAGCGAGCAGAGGGTACGGCGAAGTTCGTCGGCCCGTCGCTCGATCGGCTCGCCACGCTGCTGCACCCGGTGCTGTGGCTGATCTCGGTGTGCACGGACGGGCTGGTCCGCGTCGTCGGCGGCAATCCGGGCCTGGCCCACGAGCCGATCAGCGAGGAGGAGCTGCGCGGTCTGGTCGCGGCACACGAGTCGCTGACTCCCGACGAGCGGCGCCTGATCGACGAAGTCTTCGCCGCCGGCGGCCGCAGCATCGGTGAGGTCATGGTGCCCCGCACAGAGGTCGAGTTCCTCGAGGGCTCGCTCACGATCAGCCGCGCCGCCCGCCTGGCGGCGGAGAGTCCGCATGCGCGCTACCCGGTGATCGGTGAGGGTCAGGACGACGTGGTCGGCTACGTCAGGCTGCGCGAACTGCTGCTGACCGACGCCTCCCGCGAGGTGACCGTGCGGCAGGTCGCCCACGAGATCAAGGTGCTGCCCGGCACCAAGCCGGTGCTTGCTGCGATGAGCGAGATGCGCCGCGAGGGCCAGCACATCGCACTGGTCGTGGACGAATACGGCGGCACCGACGGCATCATCACCCTCGAGGATCTGGTCGAGGAGGTTGTCGGCGACGTCCACGACGAGCACGATGCCCCGGGTCGGGCGCCGCGGGTGGTCGGTGGTGCCGTGGAGATCGACGGCAAGGCCAACCTCGACGAGGTGGCCGAGGTGTCGGGCCTGGAGCTGCCGGAGGGCCCGTATGCGACGGTCGCCGGGTTCGTCATGGCCGAGCTGGGACGCCTGCCTGCGCTCGGCGACGAGCTGATCCACGACGGCTACGAACTCGTGGTGACGGCGGTGGACGGGCGTCGTGTGGCACGCGTGCGCATCTGCAAGGTCGCGGCCCCGGCGTTGCAAGCTCCCGCCGAGCCGGATGGAACAATCGGGAGCCGTGGGTAACGAACGTCCTCGCGTCCTGTCCGGCATCCAGCCGACGTCCGGCTCCTTCCACCTCGGCAACTACCTCGGTGCGGTACGCCAGTGGGTGGAGATGCAGGACGACTACGACAGCTATTACATGGTCGTCGACCTGCACGCGATCACGCTCAACCCGCCCTCGCCCGAGGACCTGCGCCGGCGCTCACGGGTCTCGATCGCCCAGCTGCTCGCCGCGGGCCTGGACCCCGAACGCTGCACGATCTTCCTACAGAGCCACGTCCCCGGCCACACGCAGTTGTCCTGGGTGCTTGAGTGCATCACCGGCTTCGGTGAGGCGGGCCGGATGACCCAGTTCAAGGACAAGTCCGCGCGCCAGGGCCAGGACCAGATCAGCGTCGGCCTGTTCACCTACCCCGTCCTCATGGCGGCGGATATCCTGCTCTACCAGGCCGATGCCGTGCCGGTGGGTGAGGACCAGCGCCAGCATCTCGAGCTGACCCGCGACCTCGCGCAGCGCTTCAACGGCCGCTACGGCGACACGTTCACCGTGCCGGGCGCCTTCATCCCGAAGGAGGGCGCGAAGATTCTCGACCTGCAGGACCCGAGCGCCAAGATGAGCAAGTCCCTGCCTGAGGCTGGCCGTATCGACCTGCTCGACCCCCCGAGCGTGATCGCGAAGCGGATCAAGCGGGCGACCACCGACTCCGGCAGCGAGGTGGCGTACGACCCCGAGAACAAGCCGGGTGTGTCGAACCTGCTGACGATCCTCGCCACAGTCACCGACCGGACGGTGGAATCGCTGGTCGAGGAGTTCGCGGGGCAGCAGTACGGCGCGCTGAAGGTCGCCACCGCCGACGCGGTGGTGGCGTTCGCCGAGCCGTTCGCGAACCGGACCCACGAGCTGCTCGCCGACCCGGCCGAGCTGGACAAGATCCTGGCAATCGGTGCGGAGCGGGCGAACGAGGTTGCTGCCAGGACCGTCGCCGAGGTCTACGACAAGGTCGGCTTCCTGCTCGCGGCCGGCCGATAGGCGCATGGCTTTGGAGCAGGTCACGTCCGATCGGATCACGCTAGGTGTGGTCGTCGCGATCCCGCAGCCGCACGCGACGGTCCTGACCAAGTGGCGGCGTGAGTCGGGTGATCTTGCGGCCGACCTGATCTGGCCGCACGTCACGCTGCTGCCGCCGACCGAGGTGCCCGTCGCGGCGTTGCCCGAGATCGAGGCGCACCTGTCCGCCGCGGCGGCCGCGGTCGAACCTTTCGAGATGCACCTGTCGGGGACGGGCACCTTCCGGCCAGCTTCGCCGGTCGTCTTCGTCCAGGTCGCGCGCGGCGTCGCCGACTGCGAGGCGCTCGAGGACGCGATCCGGCGCGGCCCGGTCGCCCGCGAACTCGACTTCCCCTACCACCCGCACGTCACCGTCGCCCAGAACGTGGACGACGTCGCGCTCGACGCGACCTACGAGGGCCTGGCCAGCTTCGTGGCGCGGTTCCGCGTGAGCCATTTCGTGCTGTTCCACCGCGAGCCCGACCAGCGCTGGCAGTGGCGCACGGAATTCCTGCTCGGTTCACCGAGCACCTGAGCGCCGGGACGCTAGCCTCAGGTGCCATGCAGCTGCCCGCGCCCGTACGTCGCGTGTGGGACCTGATCTCCGCTGTGATCGACTGGCTGAAGCGCCTGTGGCACGCGGCCGAGCGCCGGTGGCCGGCCGTCCGGCGTGCCGGCGCCGCGTGGGAGCGGATGAACGTCCACCACGGCAGCCAGTACGCCGCCGCGATCACGTACTTCTCGTTCCTGGCGATCTTCCCGTTGCTGCTGCTCGCCGTCTCGATCACCGGGTTCGTGCTGCACGCCCAGCCGTCCGCACAGCAACGCCTGCTGGACGCCATCGCCGACAACATCCCCGGCGACTTCGGCAGCACGCTCGCCGACTCGGTACGCACCTTCATCGGCAACCGCACCAGCGTCGGACTCATCGGTCTCGGCGGTCTGTTGCTCACCGGCCTCGGCTGGATCGGCAACCTGCGGGCCGCGGTCGAGGTGATGTGGGGACGGTTTCGGGTGCGGCGAAACTGGTTCCTCGGCCGAGCGGCCAACCTGCTCGTGCTCGTCGGGCTCGGCCTCGCAGTGCTCGTCTCGATCGGCCTCACCGTGGCCGGCTCCGTGGTCACCGATCAGATCATCCAGGCGTTGGGTTGGCATGACGGCCATGTGCCCCTCAAGATTGCCGGCATCGCGGCCGCCCTCATCGGCGACCTGTTGATCTTCCTCTGGATCCTGGTGCGGTTGCCGGGTGAGAAGGTGCCCCGTGCAGTGGCGTTCAAGGGCGCGAGCTTCGCCGCGGTCGGCTTCGAGATCTTGAAGCTCGTCGGGACGTTCACGATCGCCCGGACGACCCGGTCGCTGACCGCGGGGCCGTTCGCCAGCGTGATCGCGATTCTGGTCTGGCTTCAGCTCGTCGCGAGGCTGGTGCTGCTTACCGCGGCCTGGATGGCGGTCTCGACCGAGGAGCGCGCCGAGCCGGCAGCCGACAGCGCCGAGTCCGGCGAAGGACGCGTGGGGCCGGACGCGGACGACCCGGGCGCAGACGAGGCTGCGGCGAACCCGGCGTAGCCCTGGAAGACCGCCGCGGCGCGATTGGTGACACCGAGCTTGCGATAGGCGTGTTCGAGGTGCTTGGCCACGGTGCGGGGACTGATGCGCAGCGCGTGCGCGATCGCCGTGTTCGTCCACCCCGAGGCGACCAGGTCGAGGATCTCCCGTTCGCGTGGCGTCAGCACATCCATCTCTGCCCCCGGTGCGCGATGTGCGTATCGACCGTCCGCCGCGTCGGTGGTGTTGTCAATGTGCGTGCCGCGACCGCGGCATGAAATGGCCTTTCGACGCCGGGGGTGCTTGGTGAACAGAACGGTCGACGAAGACAGACTGATGGAGTTCGTGCACAAGGCACTCGGTGACATGAGTGCACTCGCGGCCGGACCGATGGTGGTGCTCGGCGATCAGTTGGGGCTCTACCGGGCGATGGCCGACGGCGAGCCGGTGACCTCGGCGGAGCTGGCGGCGCGGACGCACTGCGACGAGCGGTACGTGCGCGAGTGGCTCTCCTCGCAGGCGGCCGGTGGCTATGTCGCCTACGACGGTGACGGGCGGTTCCACCTCGAGGCCGAGCAGGCGGTGGCGCTCACCGACGAGAGCAGCCCGGCGTGCGTGCTCGGCGGGTTCGAGGCGTTCCTCGCCGTGGCGCGGATCGTGCCGCGCATGATCGAGAGCTTCCACAACGGCGGCGGCATCGGCTGGGGCGAGCAGGATCCGGGGCTCTTCCACGGGACCGCGCGCTTCTTCCGGCCCGGCTACGAGGCCAACCTCGTGTCGGCGTGGTTGCCCGCGCTGGACGGGATGGTCGAACGGCTCGAGACAGGCGCCGCGGTGGCCGATGTCGGGTGCGGCTACGGCCACTCGACGATGATCATGGCCGAGGCGTACCCGCACAGCCGGTTCGTCGGGTTCGACGCGCACGCCCCGTCGGTGGAGGCCGCCGAGAAGCTGACCGCGGGGCGTGGCGTCGCCGACCGGCTGCACTTCGAGCAGGCGACAGCCAAGACGTTCGGCGGCGAGTACGACCTGATCACCTACTTCGACTGCCTGCACGACATGGGCGACCCGGTTGGCGCCCTGTCGCACGCACGCACCGCGTTGACGCCCGACGGCACGGTGATGCTCGTGGAGCCATTCGCGAACGATGAGCTCGGTGACAACATCAACCCGCTCGGACGCCTCTTCTACTCGGTGTCGACCCTGGTGTGCACGCCGGCATCCAAGTCCGAGGAGGTCGGCCGGGCGATGGGAGCGCAGGCCGGCCCGGCGCGGACCGAGGCCGTCGCGCAGGAGGCCGGCTTCACGCGCTTCCGGCAGGCGACCGAGACACCGTTCAACCGGATCTACGAGCTGCGGCCATGACGCGCAAGGTCGCGGACTGCCGCGACATGCCGAGTGAAGTGGGTTGCACGTTGTCGATCTCCGGAGAGGAGGACGAGGTCGTCGCCGCGGCCGCACAACACGCGGCCGCGGTGCACGGCCACGAGGACAGCGCCGAACTGCGCGACCTGATCCGGCGTGGGCTGAAGGACGAGGCGGTGGTCCGGTAGCAGCGGGGCGCCGTGGATACTTGACGGGTGCTGCTGTCTCGCCGGATCGCCTGGTTCCTGATCGCCTTCGGGGTGTGGAGCTGGATCATCTGGCCGACCTTCCTGAAGAACATCTGGAAGGACTCCCGGTCTTGGCACGACGGCATGACCGGCTTCTTCGCCGTACACCTGGCGCTGGTGCTCGTCTCGCTGGCGCTGGGGACGCTGATCGCGGCGCTTGGTGTGAGGGGGCTGCTGGCCCACCGGCGGTCCGCATGAGTTCGTTCGGGGCGCTGACCACGCTGCGCGTCGGTGGCCCGATCGCCTCGCTGGTCACGGCGTCCACCGCGGACGAGTTCGTGTCCGCCGTCGCCGATGCGGACGCCGCGGGCCAGGATCTGCTCGTGCTCGGCGGCGGGTCGAACCTGCTCGTCGGCGATGAGGGCTTCGAGGGGGTCGTGGTCCTGTCAGCGTCGACATCGATGAGCCGCTCCGGCAGCACCGTGACCGCGCAGGCCGGGATGGGCTGGGACGAGCTCGTCGTAGCCACGCTGGACGCCGGGCTCTCAGGGCTCGAAGCGCTGTCGGGGGTTCCCGGCACCGTCGGTGGGGCGCCCATCCAGAACATCGGGGCGTACGGCGCGCTTGTCTCGGACGTATTGCGTTCGGTCACGGTCTACGACCGCGAGACGAAGGCGGTCGAGACCTGGCCCGCCGAGCGGTGTGGCTTCGGGCGGCACCGGACCTCGATCTTCAAGCACAGCCGTCGGTGGGTGGTCCTGGACGTCACCCTCGAACTGTCGACCTCCTCGCTGGGCGCGCCTGTGGCGTACCAGGCCCTGGCTGACGAACTCGGCGTGCCGATAGGGCAGCGAGTGCCTGCCGCGGACGTGCGGAACGCGGTGCTGGCGCTGCGGCACCGGCGGGGGATGGTGCTCGACGAAGCCGACCACGACACGTGGAGCGTCGGCTCCTTCTTCCTGAACCCGGTGCTCGCCTCGGTGCCGGACGCCGCGGCGTCGGCGCCACGGTGGCCCGACCCGGTCGGGGTGAAGCTCTCGGCGGCGTGGCTGATCGAGCACGCCGGGTTCCCGAAGGGGTACGGCCACGGGCGGGCCGCATTGTCGACCAAGCACACGCTGGCCATCACGAACCGGGGCGGCGCAACGGCCTCGGACGTATTGGATCTGGCTCGCGAGGTGCGTGCCGGTGTGGCGGAGTGCTTCGGAGTCACCCTCGAACCCGAGTGCCACCTGATCAACTGCTCCCTCTGAGCCCCGCCGGGTCAAGCAGTCGACATCTTGGTCGCCATAGCGCTCAGGGCGTCGACTGCTCGGAACGACGGGCTCACACGCGGCGGAAGAGCAGCGCCTTCTTCACCTCGGCGATGGCCTTGGTGATCTCGATGCCGCGCGGGCAGGCCTCGGTGCAGTTGAAGGTGGTACGGCAGCGCCAGACGCCCTCGCGGTCGTTGAGGATCTCCAGGCGTTCCTGCGTGCCCTGGTCGCGGCTGTCGAAGATGAACCGGTGCGCGCCGACGATGGCCTGCGGCCCGAAGTACTTGCCGTCCTGCCAGTAGACCGGGCACGAGGTCGTACACGCCGCGCAGAGGATGCACTTGGTGGTGTCGTCGAAGCGCTCGCGCTCCTCGGCGCTCTGCTTCCACTCGCGCGTCGGCTGGTTGCCGTACGTGATCAAGAACGGCTTGATCGAGTGGTACGCCTCGAAGAACGGCTCCATATTGACGACCAGGTCCTTCTCCAGCGGAAGGCCCTTGATCGGCTCGATGGTGATCTCGGACGGCATGTCCTTGACCAGCGTCTTGCAGGCGAGCCGGTTCAAGCCGTTGATCCGCATCGCGTCCGAGCCGCAGACGCCGTGCGCGCACGAGCGGCGGAACGTCAGCGTGCCGTCGATCTCACCCTTGATCTGGATCAGCAGGTTGAGTACGCGGTCGGTCGGAAGCGCCTCGAGCTGGTAGCTCTCCCAGTGGGGCTCGGCGTCGAGCTCCGGGTTGAACCGGCGGATCTTGACGGTGACGGTCCGCCGCGGGATGACGACCTCTTCCGCCGTCGGGGCAGCGGTGGGCTCAGCTACAGCAGTCATCAGTACTTACGCTCCATCGGCTGGTACCGGGTCTGCGTGACCGGTTTGTAGTCGAGGCGGATCGAGCCGTCCTCGGTGCGGTACGCCATCGTGTGGCGCATGAAGTTGACGTCATCGCGGTTCGGGTAGTCCTCGCGCATGTGGCCACCGCGTGACTCGTTGCGCGCGCGGGCACCGACGACGAGCACCTCGGCGAGGTCGAGCAGGAAGCCCAGCTCGATCGCCTCGAGCAGGTCGGAGTTGAATCGCTTGCCCTTGTCCTGGACCGCCACGTTCTTGTAGCGGACCTTCAGCGCGGCGATGTCCTCCTCGGCCTGCTTGAGCGAGGCCTCGGTACGGAACACCTGGGCGTTGCGGTCCATCGAGTTCTGCAGTTCGCCGCGCAACACCGAGACGCGCTCGGTGCCCGTCGACTCGAGCACCGAGGAGACCATGCCCTCCACCAGCTCGGACGGGTTCGCGGGCAGGCCTGCCTGCGTCGCGTTGGCGGCGTATTCGGAGGCATAGATCCCGGCGCGCCGCCCGAACACGTTGATGTCCAGCAGCGAGTTCGTGCCCAGGCGGTTCGACCCGTGGACCGACACGCAGGCGCACTCACCGGCGGCGTAGAAGCCCGGGATCACCGCGGTGTTGTCGGCGAGCACCTCGCCCTTGATGTTGGTCGGGATGCCGCCCATCGCGTAGTGCGCGGTCGGGTAGACCGGCACCGGCTCGGTGTACGGCTCGACGCCGAGGTAGGTCCGCGCGAACTCCGTGATGTCCGGCAGCTTTGCGTCGATCTGCTCCTTGGGCAGGTGGGTCAGGTCGAGCAGCACGTAGTCCTTGTGCGGGCCGGCGCCGCGTCCCTCGCGCACCTCGTTGGCCATCGAGCGGGCGACGATGTCGCGCGGCGCGAGGTCCTTGATCGTCGGGGCGTAGCGCTCCATGAAGCGCTCGCCGGAGGCATTGCGCAGGATGCCGCCCTCGCCGCGGGCGGCCTCTGAGAGCAGGATGCCCAGGCCGGCCAGGCCCGTCGGGTGGAACTGGAAGAACT
>Ga0164242_10004496_pt1 | contig 15664 bp, 13 predicted proteins | sample OricomgcompostMG_FD_108783 | JGI IMG/M metagenome (GOLD analysis project Ga0164242, IMG submission 108783) | Miracle-Growth compost microbial communities from Emeryville, California, USA - Original compost - Miracle growth compost (MG) ... | reverse complement strand
GTTGTTCCGCACATCACCGGCATCGCGGCGCAGGGCTTCTTCGTAATAATCCACCGGCGAACAGGTGGCATGGCGGTACTGCTCCAGGTGCAAGCCGTTCAGGTAAAGCAGCTCATTGCTGCCAATGTCTTTCGGATCCGGGGCTGCTTTGGCGGGCGGCGGTATTTCTTTTTCCTGGCCGCATTCCGGTTGGTACGACACAAGCAGCCGTCCCCCGGCAGTGCGTATTTCCAGCCTGAGCGTTTCATGCGCAATGCCTGCTGCAGGAAGCATCGCTTCAAAAATTTTCTCCGGCGAAATGTTTGTTTCTTTTTCAAAAAGCTTTTTGTCCTTTGCATACAGCAGCACCTTTGCATTTTCATACAGCGCCGTTGCATAAGCGACGATGTGCAGACTACCGTCCTTCTCTTCCAGGTTCACCATGGCTTCTCTGGTGGCATTTTTCACCAGCCCCACTTTGCTGTACGGCATGAAGTATTGTGTAAATGTCTTTTCTTCATTGGGCTGTATCCAGGAAAAGTCCGGCTGGTTGTCGGTAAAGACGCCTGTCATGATCTCGATATAAGGGCCGTCTTCATCCGTGAGGTTGCGATCCCAGGCCTGTCCGAAATCGCTGTTGCCCCAGGTCCATTGCTTTTTGCCGGTGGAAACGTGATGATCGGCCACATGCAAAACACCGGCCTGCGTATCATGCTCATAGCCGCCGATAAAATCATATTCCGAACGGATCGCCATGTACGAAGTGGGCACCGGGATATTCTTATACCACGAAATATCCGTGCCCGGAGCATAGTTGACCTTATAATACTCGCCGGTTGCAATGGGAAAAGAGGATACATCCCGTTTGCCATGGTCAAATACGGCATGTACATCGGGCGGGAACACTGACTGGTAATGATCGTTCACTTTCACAGCGGGATTGGCCCACCACAAAAAGGTTTGCGGGAAAGGAGTGCGGTTGTACAGCTTCCCATTGATCTCCAGGTAGGCCCTGCCGGGATAAAGGGTAAACCCGGCCATGCCTTTTGTATGGAACATACGTTCCACTTCATTCACCCATACTGTTTTGCTGCCGTCCGCATTTTCTGCGATGGTGTAATCTATGCGTTCAAAAGTGCTGGGACGGTGGTGCTGGGGCCAGTTGAACTCGATGCCGCCGGAGATCCAGGGCCCGGCAAGCCCTACCAGCGCAGGCTTGATCACCTGGTTGTAATAGATAAAATGCCGCTCCTGCACCTTGTCATAGGCCATTTGTATCCTGCCGCCCAGCTCCGGCAGGATCATGATCTTCAGGTATTGGTTTTCGAGAAAAACGGCTTCGTAAAAGACATCTTTCTTTTCATCCAGGATCTTTTCGATGATCGGATAAGGATATACCACGCCGCTGCTTCCCTGGTAAACCCTTTTCTCCAGGAAGATGGGATTTCTCTCCGGCGCCCCCACGCCGTAGGTGGGAATGGCGATTTTTTCTGTCCAGGCTTTGACACACATGTCGGGATAATTTATAGCAACAAATATATAAGGTGGCGTACAAGGATATGATGGAGGAAGCATCTGAAAACATGGATTATTTTATGGCACCCAGTTTCTTGTTATCGTCAAATCAGCTATTTTAGAGGGCCGATGATGGTGACAAATACAGATGCAGCAGCTTAAAAATACAGCGGCTTAAAAACAAACCCGCATGAAAAAGAAAGAAGGATTTGCCGGCCAGCAAGCCATTGTACTGCCGCACAAAGTCCTGCAGCAATGCAGGCGGCATCCGCTGATCCGCAACCTTTACATCACTGATATCGGCTATTATCCAAAAGCCGCTTTTCATTACCGTGAAAGAAAGCACGGCAGCGAGCAGCACATCCTTATCTACTGTACAGACGGGAAGGGAGAGGCGGTGATCAACGGCATTCCTTATCACATACAGCCTTCGGAGTTTCTCATTTTGCCTGCAGGATTGCCGCATGCTTACTGGGCCCATGAACAGTCGCCCTGGTCTATTTACTGGCTGCATTTCAATGGAAATACAGGTGGCTTGTTAAGCCGGATGCTGTATGAGCGTTTGCAGGAAGGAGATCATTATATCAAGTTCAACGAGGAACTGATCGGGCTGTTCAGGTCCATCTACCGGCAACTGGAAAAAGGATACAGCACCGACAACCTGGTCTTTTCCAGCCTGTGCCTGCATTATTTCCTTTCTTCGTTCATCTACCCGGAAAAATTCAGCCTTCTTAAGCGCCACGAAAAGCAAAAAGAGAGCATCTCCGACAAAGCCATTCATTACCTGAAAAACAATATTCACCAGGCGCTTTCCCTCCGGGAAATATCTGCTGCAGTCAATCTTTCGGCTTCGCATTTTTCCAGTGTCTTCCGGCAGGAAACCGGCTTCTCGCCGATCGAATACTTCAACCACCTGAAAATGCAGAAAGCCTGCCAGTTGCTGCAGTTCACCCGGCTGCGCATTAGTGAAGTGGCCATGGCCGTCGGTGTCGAAGACGCTTATTATTTTTCGCGGCTCTTCCGCAGCCTGATGGGCGTTTCCCCCCGCGGATATCGCAACCGGAAAGAAATAAAGCCGCAATCTGATCATGCTACAGCATAAGAAAATCCATCTTTATCCATCAATATTCCATGCGACCCTTGCTTCTTTGTCGCTATTTTTAAATTGAATTTAAAGCAACACATTATTTTTAAGATCACTACTGTGCAGAGATTTGCTCCCTGCCCGGGTATCCAGCCGCTATGAACAAAAAAATATACATCCTACTCATTAGCCTGGTCGCTGCATTCGGCGGCCTGCTTTTCGGCTTCGACATTGCCATCTTCTCGGGAACCATCCCCTTCATACAGCCTTATTACCATCTCAGCGACGCAACGCTCGGCTGGACGGGCAGCTCGTTGTATGTAGGCTGCATCATAGGGTCATTGATCACCGGCTATCTCTCCGATCTTTTCGGCAGGAAGCGGCCTTTGATCGTGGCAGCCTTTATCTTCGCATCTTCCTGCCTGATGATGGGCTGGGCCAGCAGCTATACGATGCTGATCGTCTGGCGCATCATTGCCGGCATCGGTGTGGGCGCTGCTTCCATGCTTTCACCTTTGTACATCGCTGAAGTGAGCCCTGCGCATACCCGCGGAAAAATGGTCTCTATCAACCAGCTCACGATCGTGATCGGCATTTTGCTGGCTTATCTTTCCAATTACCTGCTGGCGGATGTTCACAACAACTGGCGGTGGATGTTCAGCTCCGGTGCAGTGCCGGGCGTGCTCTTTTGCTTTTTTGTTTTCTTCGTGCCGGAAAGCCCCCGCTGGCTCATTGCCAGGGGTGCTGCAGACAAAGGAAAGAAAGTGCTGGAAAAAATATCTCCAGAAGAGAGGGTCGAGCAGGAAATGAACGAGATCAGGCACAGCCTGAAAGACCAGGTAAAAGGACAGTGGAGCGATCTGTGGAAACATGGCGTGCGCTTCATCGTACTGCTGGGGATCATCATTGCAGTGTTTCAGCAGATCTCAGGCGCCAACGCCGTGTTTTTTTATGCGCCGATCATTTTCGAAAAAGCCGGCATGAATGTGAAGGACCAGCTTTTCCAGCAAATACTCATCGGCGCTACCAACCTTGTCTTTACCTTGCTGGCCATGCGGCTGGTGGACAGGCTGGGCAGGAAAAAGCTCATGGTGAGCGGCGCTTTTCTGATGGCATGCTGGCTCTTTGTGATCGGGCTCTGCTATCATTTCAATATTTTCAACGGCTATTGGCTTACACTGGTGGTGATGCTTTTTATTGCCACTTATGCCACTACGCTGGCACCCGTCACCTGGGTGCTGATCTCGGAAATATTTCCCACACGTGTGCGCGGCAAGGCAATGTCTGTTGCTACCACTATGCTGTGGCTGGCCTGCTTTGCGCTGGCCTACGGCTTCCCGGTGCTCATCAATGCGCTCGCGCCTATGCAGACATTTTTTCTTTTCGCAGCCATCTGCTTTGTGTATTTCCTGATCCTGCTCCGGTATGTGCCGGAGACCAAAGGCAAAAGCCTGGAGCAGATCGAGGAAACTTTTCTTGGGAAATGATAACATTTCTGCTTTAACCTTGTCATACCAGGCCACTTTCTTTTCAATTCATCGCAGCTTGTTGTAAAATAAATCAGTATTATGCAGTTCGAAAAACTGCTGATATGAAAAACATCGTGGTGACCGGAGCCAGCAAAGGCATTGGCAAAAGCATCGCCGGAAAATTCGCGGCCGGAGGATGGAATGTTGCCATTTGCGCACGGACTACGGAAACATTGCTTCGTACGAAATCCGAGCTGCAGGAAATCAATCCATCGGGTCGCATCCTCGCTGAAAGTGTGGATATGAGCCGCTCCGAAGAAGTAAAACGCTTTGCAGGGATCCTCAAAAAGGATTTTGGTATAGCAGATGTCCTGGTGAACAATGCCGGCGTTTTTTTCCCCGGCACCATACATGAAGAGATGGAAGGTGTCCTCGAAGACATGATGGCTGTAAATCTTTACAGCGCTTATTACCTCTCGCGTGCATTGCTTCCGGAGATGAAAGAAAAACGCAGCGGCCACATCGTGAACATCTGCTCCACGGCCAGCCTCAAAGCTTATTCCAACGGCGGATCATACAGCATCAGCAAATTTGCGCTGCTCGGCTTCAGCAAAAACCTGCGCGAAGAACTGAAGCCTTTCAACATCAAAGTAACGGCCGTATGTCCCGGCCCTACGCTTACAGATTCATGGACAGGCTTCGAAGGTCCTGCCGACCGGATGATGCCTCCTGCAGATGTAGCGGAGCTGATATGGACGATCTGCAACCTGGCACCGCAAACGGTAACAGAGGACATCATCATGCGGCCCATGCAGGGAGATATCAGCTAAAACGCTGCTGCAAGGCCTTTTTTAACTAACTTTTAACTCCGTTCTGCTGTAAGACTGGTGCGGCTTTAAATAATTTTGCAAGGCTATGATCACGGCGCTCAAAGGATTTAAACTATCAGGACTGATAATCCTGATCTGGCTTATCTGTTACGGAACGGCCCAGGCGCAAGCCACGAGGTTTTCCGTGCAGGCAAGCAGCACTACGGTCGGTGTCAACGAGCCTTTCCAGCTTCAATATACCATTGAAAATGCTTCCAGCGTTTCGGGATTTCAGCCGCCGGATTTCAAGGGATTTGCGGTGCTTTCGCAAATGCAAAGCAACTCTACCAGCATTGTGAACGGGCGATCCAGCCAAAGCATCAGCTTCATCTTTCTTTTACAGGCCAATGCGCCTGGTCGTTATACCATTGCAGGCGCTACGGCCCGCATCAACGGCGATAAAAAACAATCGGATCCCATCACCATCGTCGTATCCCCAACAAGCCAGGGCAACGCGGGCAACAACAATCCCAATCCTGCCCAACCGGCCGCGCCTGCGAATCCTTTTGGGCAGCCGCCACCAGGCGCGCAGGATGATGACAACAGCTCGCCCAGCCTGCTGAAAAATGGCGAAAAGGTGGATGATAAGATCCGGAAAAATCTTTTTGTAAAGGTGGACGTGGACAAGACGGATGTATATGAAGGCGAGCAGATAACGGCAACGTATAAACTCTATACACGGCTGTCCACTTCTTCGAAAGTAACAAAAGTACCGGCCTTTTCCGGCTTTTCTTCGCATGATATTGAATTGCCCAATCCGCCGCAGGCCACCATCGAACGCATCAACGGCACGGCCTTTAAAGTTTTTACCATCCGCAAGACCATGCTCTTCCCTCTACAGTCGGGCGACCTGGAGCTGGATCCTGTTGAAGTGGACAATACGGTAAGGCTTTATCAGGTGAACCATCGTGGAGGACGTTCTCATGATCCTTTTGATGATCTTTTCAAAGATGCCTTTGGCAAAGATCCCTTCGATGACCCCTTTTTTGACGACCCTTTCGGAGACAACGATGTCAGCTACCACGATTATGATTACTCGCTCAAAAGCAACCCTGTAAAGATCCATGTAAAGCCGCTGCCGGAACAGGACAAGCCTGCGGATTTCAATGGAGCTGTCGGGCACTTCGGCATCACGGCTTCGCTGGATAAGAACAAACTGAGCACCGATGATGCAGGCACGCTGAAGGTCACCATCAACGGCAGCGGAAATATCACGCTGCTGAACGCTCCCAAAATCAATTTTCCCACTGATTTTGAAACGTACGATCCCAAGGTGAGCGACCAGGTCAATAAGAACAGCAACCCGCTTTCAGGAAGCCGTACTTTTGAATTTGTATTCATGCCCAAGGCGGCAGGTTCTTACACCATTCCTCCTGTCAGCTTCTCTTATTTCGACCCGGAAGAGCATGCTTATAAAACCGTTACCTCTGATGCGCTTTCTATTGCAGTAACCCAGGGCAAGAACAATACCGGAAACGGCAACAGCCTGGATTATGCTTTGCAGGACAATGAAATGCAGCCCATCCATACCGGCAAGCTCGCCTGGAATACCTCTGGCCGGTTCTGGCTGGCAAGTCCCTGGTACTGGATCTTATTTTTATTGCCTTTGCTGGTCATCTGCATTGCATGGCTGCTGCGGACGCGGAATAAAAAATTGCAATCAGACCAGGTATTGCTGAAGAACAAGCGTGCGAATAAGATCGCCCGCAAACGGCTCAGTCTTGCCGCACAATTTTTACAGAAGAACGATAGCAAAGCTTTCTATGAAGAGGTGTCAAAGGCGGTATGGGGCTATATCTGCGATAAGCTGAACATTCCCTTTGCCGAGCTGGGCAAGGAAAAGACGGAAACCACCCTGCTTGCGCGCCACGTTTCACCCGAAAGCATACAACGGCTCTTTGCCCTGCTGGACCGTTGCGAAATGGCCCTGTACGCAGGCATGAGCGAACATGAAAAAATGCAGGAAACATATAACCAAGCCGCCGGGGTGATCGGCAACCTTGAAGAACAACTGAAGTAAAACCATGAGATTGCTACTGCTCACAGGATGGTTGCTCATTTTATTTACCGGTGCATATGCCCAGGCGCCACAGGCTTCTTTTGAGAAGGCCAATCAATATTATCAGCAAAAAAAATATGATACAGCTGCCCGTCTTTACCAGCAGCTTATCAACCAGGGATACCAGGAAGCTGCTTTGTATTACAATGCAGGCAATGCTTATTTCAAAAGCAACCGCATAGGTCCTGCCATCTATAGCTTCGAAAAGGCCTCGCACCTTGATCCCGGCAACGAGGTGATCCGGCACAACCTGCAGCTTGCTTACCAGAAAGTGGTGGACAACCCGGAACAAATCCCACCCATTGTTTTTTTGCAATGGGAAAAGAATGTCATCCATCTTTTTTCCCCAAACGGCTGGGCATTGGGCTGCTTCATCTTCTGCTGGCTGCTGATGCTCATGGCCGGCTTGTGGATGTGGCGGGGGCCTCTTTCCCGCCGGGGAAAATGGGGACTTTATGCAGCGTGTGTGTGTTTTCTGCTGTTCCTCGCCGGCAGCATCGCTGCTTTCCGGGAAGCAAACAAGCATGACCAGGCCATCGTGATGGCGGGCACTACTGCTATCAAAACCGCGCCCGATGAGAACAGCGCGGATCTGACCACTTTTCACGAGGGAGCAAAGGTCATTCTCCTCAACAACAATGCGCCCGGCTGGACCAAGGTGGATCTCGGCAACGGGAAAACCGGCTGGATCAGCCAGAAAGACATCAAGGTTCTTTAAGCTGCTTCCCGCTTAGCCATCTGACAGCAAATTGGCCTGCTTGCATTCCTTGTTTCCACAAGCTTCTTCGCGGGTCTCTATTTCGAAAGTGCTGTGCTGGATGTTCAGGTGTTCCAGGGCATGGCGGAGCTGTTGCTTCATTTCGCCTGCCTGTTGCCAGTCTATCCGCTTGTCCAGCACAAGATGGGCTGTCAGCGCATTTTGCATGGTGCTCATGGCCCAGATATGGATGTGGTGAATGCCCAGTATGCCGCGGATGCCCAACGCTGTTTCTTCTACTTTTTTCAGGTCAATATCCCTGGGCACGCCATCCATGCTCAGGCGCAGGCTGTCTTTCAGCAGCCGCCAGGTACTTACCAGTATCACGACCATGATCAAAAGGCTGATCACGGGGTCCAGCCAGTACCAGCCCGTCCATACGATCAGCAATCCAGCTACTACCACACCGGCAGAGACCAGCGCATCGGCGGCCATGTGCAGGTAGGCTCCTTTGATGTTCAGGTCTCTTTCCTTATCGCGGATAAACATATAGGCAGTGATGCCGTTTATCAGGATACCGATGCCTGCTACGATGGCCATCACTTGTCCGTGCAGGGGAGCAGGCTTGAAAAGCCGTTGCATTGCTTCATAGCCGATACCCGCCAATGCTACAATAAGGATGAGGGCGTTGAACAAAGCCACCAGGATGGTCGTCTTCCTATAGCCATAGGTATAATGCCGGTTGGGCTGCGAACCGGCCAGCCGGAAGGCCAGCAAAGCCAGCGCGAGGCTCACCACATCGCTCAGGTTATGGCCTGCATCCGAAAGAAGCGCCAGCGAATCCTGCATAAATCCAAAGACCGCTTCCACGATCACAAAGGCGCTGTTCAGCACGATCCCTATCACCAATGCCTTGCTGACATGGGTAAGAGCATGATCATGGTGATGGTGTGTATGATGGTCATGGGTCATCTCCCTGCTAAGTTCGGATTTTTTTAAACGATGGCCTGTGCTGAAATCAAAAAAGCCACCGCAGATACGATGGCTTTTGCAAAGCACTTTTGTATGGTCTCTTGTTTCTTTTACTTCTCCCGGGCAGTTACCAGCGTGCCTACTTTTTCTCCGCTTACCACCTTGAGCAGGTTGCCGGGCGTATTCATATCAAACACGATGATCGGCAGCTTGTTTTCCTGGCACAACGTAAAGGCTGTCATATCCATCACATTGAGGTTGTTGCGATAAACTTCGTCGAAGCTCACGGTCTCATAACGTTGGGCTGTGGCATCTTTTTCGGGATCGGCAGAATAGATGCCGTCCACGCGGGTACCTTTGAGGATGACATCGGCCTCAATTTCTATGGCCCGCAGCGACGCGGCAGTATCCGTGGTAAAATAAGGATTGCCGGTACCGGCACCAAAGATAACGACGCGGCCTTTTTCCAGGTGACGGATGGCCCGCCGCCGGATATAAGGCTCAGCGATCTGCTCCATCTTGATGGCCGACTGCAGACGGGTATATAAACCCATTTTTTCCAGGCCGCTTTGCAGCGCCATACCGTTGATCACGGTGGCCAGCATGCCCATATAATCGCCTGTGGCACGTTCTATGCCGGTTTCTTTCTCGTTCACACCACGGTAAATATTGCCGGCACCAATGACGATGGCCACCTGCACGCCGAGGTCTGAGATTTCCTTGATATCGCGTGCATATTGCGTTACGACTTTGGGATCAATCCCAAAGTTTTTGTCGCCCATGAGCGATTCGCCGCTGAGCTTTAGGAGAATACGTTTGTATCTGGGAAGCATATCAGGTTTTGTGAAATTAATATTCCGTCCGTCATTCTCCAAATTTCTCTGAAATTTTTGGCCCTCCTTCCGGAGTGGAGAAGCGGTCTCATCACTACACAGGGCATAAAAAAAGAGAGAATTTTATGTTCTCTCTTTTTATTTCTTTCCGGTTCTATCCCAGCGCGATTCGTTTAAAGCTGGTTACTTTCACCGATGCATCTACCGATTTCAGATAGTCGGCCACCGTTTTGGTGGCATCTTTCACAAAGGCCTGGGCCAGCAAAGTGCTTTCTTTGAAGAAAGCATTGAGCTTGCCCTCAGCGATCTTGGAGATCATCTCTTCGGGCTTGCCGGCCATTTTGGGATCGTTCTTGATCTGCTCTACCACCACGGCCTTTTCTCTTTCCACCACTTCGGGAGAAACAGAAGCGGCATCCACTGCCACGGGATTCATGGCAGCGATCTGCATGGCAATGTCTTTGGCGCTCTCTTCGCTGATCTCTTTGGAGAAGCCTGCCAGCACGCCCATCCGGTAGCTTCCATGGATATAGGAAGCCACGTATTCTGCTTCTACCTGCTCGAATTTATTCAGGCTGATCTTTTCACCGATCTTGGCCACCTGGTCATTTATCTTGTCTGCCACGCTGGCATCATCCAGTTGTGCGGCATTCAGCGCATCGGCAGATTGGATATCCTGTGTCAGCGCCAGGTCGGCGATCTGCTGTGCAAAATGAATAAAATCTTCGTTTTTGGCCACGAAATCCGTTTCGCAGGCCAGGCATACGATCACGCCCTTTTTGTGGTCTGCTGAAGTCTTGGCGATCACCACACCTTCCTTTGTTTCACGGTCGTTGCGCAGTGCTGCTACCTTCTGTCCTTTTTTACGCAGGTAATCCACTGCTTTTTCAAAATCACCGTCACTTTCTACCAGCGCCTTGCGGCAGTCCATCATACCGGCTCCTGTCTGCTGGCGTAATTTATTTACATCTGCTGCTGTTATAGTTGCCATAATCGTCTTTCGTTTATCAATGATATTTCAAGTAACCTGCAAACAGGTCCGTGCACAAATCTGCTCCCGCCACTACCTGTTGCTTTTCTCCTGGTTGAATTTCTTTTAGCGGTTGCGGGCTGCAGGCTTCCTGCCTCCTCCGCCCGGGCCACCTGTACCCCGACGTCTGCCGCCGCCAGGTTGCTGGGGAGCGTTGCTTCCCTTCCCACGGCGTCCGCGGCCACCTTTTTCATCATCGCCTTCATCCAGCTCTAAGCGGTGCTGGCGCTGATCGTTCTCTTCTTCTTCCGACACATCCTGCTCTTTGTCGTTGGCACGTTCTGCCAGGCCTTCTGCAATGGCGGCAGTAATGTATTCCACAACAATGGCGATGGATTTGCTCGCATCGTCATTGGAAGGAATGGCAAAATCTACCTTGGTAGGATCAGAGTTGGTATCCACCATGCCGAAGGTAGTGATATTCAGACGGCGGGCTTCGGCCAGCGCAATGTGCTCATGGCTGATGTCCACGATGAAAAGGGCGGCCGGAATACGTGCCAGCTGGGAAATACCGCCGAGCACCTTTTCCATTTTATCTTTGTCGCGTTGCAGCGTCAGGCGTTCTTTCTTGGTGATGTTGTCGAAGGTGCCGTCTGTCAGCATTTTTTCAATGCTCTGCATTTTCTTCACGCTCTTGCGGATCGTGGAAAAATTGGTGAGCATACCACCCAGCCAGCGCTCGGTGGCGAAAGGCATGTTCACGCGACGGGCAGCATCGGCTACGATTTCCTTCGCCTGCTTTTTGGTGGCTACGAACATGATCTTCTTTCCACTGCGGGCTATGGATTTCAAAGCCGCAGCAGCTTCCTGCAGTCCTTCGACAGTCTTGTTCAGGTCTATGATGTGGATACCCTTCTTTTCTGCAAAGATGTAGGGCAACATCTTCGGATTCCACTTCTTCTTCAGGTGGCCAAAGTGAACCCCGGCTTCAAGGAGCTGTTGCTGCAGGGAGGTTTTATTATCTTCCATTGTCTGGTTGTAATATTATTTGAGAAATAAAAGTCTGTTATCAGTTGAAAGCGCCGGTAGCAAGCATATGCATCCGGCAGCTTCGGAAGCCATTAGCGTTTGGAGAACTGGAAGCCTTTCCTGGCCTTTTTGAGACCGGGTTTCTTGCGTTCCACTTCGCGCGGATCACGCCTCAGCAGGCCAGCATGTTTTAACAAAGGCCTGAATTCCGCATTGATCTCGCACAAAAAGCGGGCGATACCGAGCTTTACCGCTTCAGCCTGGCCTTTGATACCGCCACCCTGCACATTCACCTTTACATCAAACTTGTCCAGCGCCTCGATGGTCCTCATCGGTGCTTCTACCTGGTTCTGCAGGTAAATGAGCGGAAAATACTCTTTGTAGTCTTTATTGTTCACGGTGATGGTTCCGCTGCCTTTTGTGACGATCACGCGGGCAACTGCTTCCTTACGACGGCCTACCGTGTTTTTTTGCTTTTCCATTTATTGTCTATCATTAAAATGTGAGAGTCTTCGGTTTCTGCGCTGCGTGGGGATGCTCGGCACCGGTATATACGAACAGTTTCTTGAACATCTGGCGGCCCAGCCTGTTCTTCGGCAGCATGCCTTTTACAGCCCGTTCAATAACGGCTTCCGGCCTGCGGCCCAGCAGGTTCTTTGCAGTTTCGGTCTTCTTGCCGCCGGGATAACCGGAAAAGGTGATGTATTCTTTCTGTTCCAGCTTGGCGCCGGTGAGCTTTACCTTGTCTGCATTCACCACGATGATGTAGTCACCGCAATCCACATGGGGGGTATAATATGCCTTGTTCTTGCCCCGCAGGATGGTCGCTATGCGCGCGCTCATCCGCCCGAGCGATAGGTTGGCGGCATCCACCACGTACCAGTCGTGCTGTACGGTGGCTTTGTTGGCCGATTTGGTCTTTAAGCTTAAGGTGTTCATTGTATTGAAAATCTAAAATGTCAAATATGATTGTCTCAAAAGGAGGGCAAAGGTAGGCAGAAGCCTCATATCTGCAAAGAATTCAGGCAGGAATTTTTACAGGCACTTTTGTAACAGAATGATTTTCAATAAAAATTTCGCACAAGAATTTTCAGCACCTCTTAACTGTTCCGGTTACGACCGCTTAAAAAGATAGAGATATAATACAATAAGGTCAGCAGCGACTGCACCGCAGCTACGACATAGGTCATGGCTGCCCACCACAAAGCATCTTTGGCCTTGTCGAATTCCTGTGAGCCGACTACCTGGCCGCCCTTCAGCCAGGCGAGCGCCCGCCGTGAAGCATCGAATTCTACGGGCAAGGTGACCAGCGAGAAAAGCGTGGTAAGGGCAAACAAAACAATGCCTGCCAGCAACAATCCGGGAAATATCCTGATCGTAAAAATACCCGCCAGCAGCACCCATTGCACAATGCCTGAGCTGAACTGCACCACCGGCACCAGCCGGCTGCGCAGCATCAACATACTGTATGCTGCTGCATGCTGCACGGCATGTCCGCATTCATGGGCAGCTACTGCAGCAGAAGCGATGCTGCGTCCTTCGTACACATCGGGACTGAGATTGACGGTCTTATTCGCAGGATTGTAATGATCGGACAAAAAGCCGTTGACAGACACGACCTGCACATCGTATATCCCATGGTCGTGCAGCATTTTTTCGGCCACTTGTTTACCTGACATCCCACTGGCCAGGGGGATCTGGGCATACGTTTTAAATTTGCTCCGCAACCGGTAGCTGATGAGCATACCACCCAGCATTACAAGCAGGAATATGATCCATATACCCGGGTTTCCCATCATAAATGGTATCATGTAGTATAATTGATTTTTGTAGAAGTAAAAGAATGATCAGCCAATCTGCAAATTACTATCCAAAACCGTTCATCACATTTCTCCCTGACAGAACTCCTTTTTACCCTTCTGAAATTCATCATTTATAAGACAGAATGGCATAAAAGGACAAAAAGTCATGCAAAAATAAAGAAGATGATTTTTAGATCACTTAAATATTCAGAGAAATTTAAATCTCAAATAAGTTACTTTCTATCAAATTATTACAATGGTAATATTTTTATTTATTAAATAAAATTCTCTTTCTTGTAGTTCTGTAAAAACCTCCAATCAGCCAGAAAAAGTTATTAACAAAGGCCAAATAAACTTTTTTATTCTGATCCCATTTAGTAATTTCGACATGAATTTAATGGGTTAGTAAGTAAAAAGAGTCGGTTCAAAGCAGCCGGCTCTTTTTCAATTTTCGGCGGTTCCTCTTCATCTTTTTTCCTATCATACGGAACGTTTTATTCTTTCACCATCGCTTCAATTATCTGCCGTATTTTTACCGTAGGTCTGACATGATCCGGTCAATTTCATCACCTTGGTTTTTTCAAAAGGACGAAACCATTCGTATGCATGTCATCATTCAATTTCCTGTAAATGGCCAAACCAAAAATAGCTTTTTTCTGCGGACAATGTGGTTATGAAAGTGCCAAATGGCTGGGGCGTTGTCCCTCCTGCGGGCAATGGAATACTTTCGTGGAAGAAGTGATCGAAAAAGGCACCAAAGCTGCCGGCAATGAATGGAAAGAAACGCAGAAGGGACAACAGAAATTTGTTGCACTCCAGGAGATCAGCGGTGCAGCTGAAAAAAGGATGCTTACGCAGGATACGGAGCTAAACCGTGTGCTGGGAGGCGGCATTGTGCCGGGCTCGCTGGTATTGATCGCCGGAGAGCCGGGCATCGGTAAGTCAACCCTGTTCCTTCAGAATGCCCTGCAGCTGGAACGCTGTACCACCTTGTATGTAAGCGGCGAGGAAAGCGAGCAGCAGATCAAGATGCGCGCCGACCGCATCGGTATTCAAAACGAAGACTTTTACCTGCTTACAGAAACCGATACGCAAACGATCTTCCAGGAGATAAAAAAGCTGAGGCCGCAACTGGTCATCATCGACTCGATACAAACGTTACACACCCCTTTTATTGAGTCCACGCCGGGCAGCATTTCGCAGATAAGAGAATGTACTGCAGAGCTGCAACGCTTTGCAAAAGCCACGCAGACGCCGGTATTCCTGATCGGCCATATTACCAAAGAAGGGCAGATCGCAGGGCCCAAGATCCTGGAACACATCGTGGATACGGTGCTCCAGTTTGAAGGTGACCAGCATTACCTGTACCGTATTTTACGCACCTTGAAAAACCGCTTCGGCTCTACTTCGGAATTGGGTATTTATGAAATGAACGGCAACGGCCTTCGACCGGTCACCAATCCTTCGGAAATACTGATCTCTGAAAAAGAAGAAGCGTTGAGCGGCATTGCCATTGCCGCGACGGTCGAAGGACAACGTCCCATCCTGATCGAAAGTCAGGCGCTCGTTACCCAATCTGTGTACGGCACACCGCAGCGTACTGTCAACGGCTTTGATCTTCGCCGCCTGCAACTGCTGCTGGCTGTGCTGGAAAAAAGAGGCGGCTTCCTGTTCGGCACCAAGGATGTATTCCTGAATATCGCCGGCGGCCTGCGGGTGGAAGACCCGGCCATTGACCTGGCGATCGCCATGGCGCTGCTATCTTCCTATGAGGATACGGCCATCCCGCACAATTACTGCTTTGCCGGTGAGGTAGGTCTGAGCGGGGAAGTGCGCGCCGTAAACCGCATCGAGCAGCGGATCGCCGAAGCCGATAAGCTCGGGTTTGAAAAAATATTTATTTCTAAATTCAACAAGAAGGGGTTACAACCCAGGGATTACAAGATCGAGATCATCATGGCGGGACGCCTGGATGAGATATACCGGCAACTGTTCTGATGGGAGCGCAGAAACAGCAGGAAGCGGACCAGGCTGTTTTATTTTACCTTTTTCACTGACCCTGAAAAAGCTTTGCAATGAATACTGTCATGAATGCCCTTACCGACCTGTTGCATTTGTTTTTTCCAAAGCTATGTGCCGGCTGCGGAACAGACCTGCTCCACCAGGAAGAACAACTTTGCATGGCCTGCCGGCATGCATTGCCCCGGACAGGCTTCAACAGGCTGGAGGACAATCCTGTCAACAAGATCTTTCGCGGAAGGGTACCGCTGGAACACGCCACTGCCTGCTTTTATTTTTCCAAAGAAGGGCTCATGCAGCGGCTTGTACATGCCTGCAAATACAAAGACCAGCGCGAGCTGGCCGTCTTCCTGGGCAGGTGCATGGG
>Ga0164242_10004495_pt1 | contig 15665 bp, 12 predicted proteins | sample OricomgcompostMG_FD_108783 | JGI IMG/M metagenome (GOLD analysis project Ga0164242, IMG submission 108783) | Miracle-Growth compost microbial communities from Emeryville, California, USA - Original compost - Miracle growth compost (MG) ... | reverse complement strand
CCTCTCTTAAGTGTAACACCATGAGTAGAAAGATGGCGCCGGCAAGAACAGAAAGCATAACATGTTCGTTCTTTCGGTGGGGGTCCTATTTGCTAAACTCAGTTGCCGCCCTTACTAAAATACCAAACGATTGTAGTTTGCATTTACCTTTGATAGCCTAACAGCCTCCATAATACACAGACCAACAGCAACGGTTGACATTGGGACAAGTACGACCGCAAACGGACCAAAACAAGCGACGAGGAGCACGGCTGAGGTCACAATACAGTAGATCTCGATGTCCTGCGCTCGATCGATATAGCCCAATGCTCGTGAACCAATGGACCCAGGTGCTGCTAGTACTCGTACAGTGACTGCGTAACCTAGTAACGCAAACCAATACGTGACCTATTAGCGTTAGCTTTTCCACAGATGAGGCGTGGATAAACGGCATCCAATAATCAAGGGAAAGCCTACGTAGAGCCCGTATAGGAAGTGTCTCCTTTCCCCCATCGCAATAAAACAATCCGGAGGGTACGTGATCCGGTGTGTGTCTGGTTGCCTCGGCTGAGGATGTCGAAAGCCGATGATGCGAAAGCGACCAGATTCTCTACTTGACTCGTTCCGTTCATCCGTCTGGTTAGCGCCCGGTGACATTGGCGGTTCTCCTTGTCCGCAGCGCAATTCTGACCCATTGTCGAGATGGGCAAGTACATCCGCGTCCCGCGACATAACCTATGCCTGCATTTGCGCGTCCCTAGAAAAGCACTTGGTATGTGGGAGAATTGAAAAACGGGGTTGCAACCTTTGCAACAAGGATATATTTCTCGGCGATGTGGCTTGGTTGTTTGCGTGCCTTGCTTGGTGGCTTAGTTGGTGGCTTGGTTGGGCGCCTGCGCATTTCGTTGGCCTGTCCCTGGAGTTTGTGTGCTGATTATCCATCTATTCCACAACGATCCATCAGCTAATTCACCAAGTTCGTCAGACAACCATACTCCGACGAATGCCTTCATATCCACTTTGTGTTCTCCCCATATAAACAAGCCGTATCGTATTAACTCTAAAATAACGAACTGATGGAAATAAGGCGACAGAGAAGCTAGTAAGTTGGAACAGCCCGATCTGTATTCCTGCGTGGACTGGTAATATCCGGCCAAAGCCCATCCAACCTACAATGATTACCTACCTTCAACCCCGCGAAGTAACCTATCTCTTACTCGATTCCTGGTAGAGTTTCCGGAATATTCCTAAGGCGAGTTCATATTGCGAAGGTTAGACCGCTGCTGCCGGAGCCCCAATTTCGCTTTGACGTCATGTACACTCTTCAAAATAAGTGTCCCCGGTATTTCAACGGTCAAGATCATGTATCATGGAGCATACCTATGGATATTCTAATCCCTGCATTGGACGAAAGAGGGAAGGTGGTCTTAGTCAGATATTTCCCAGTCGAGTCGGGTTTCGGCGATCACTTCGTCAGCCCGATATCGAGAACAACTCAAATTGGGGCCCGACCGTTCCGATTTCCGATCATAAATAATACCAACTGCCTTGCCGTAGTTTGTACTACCTAACCAAGGCCTCCAGACTTCTTCGGAACGTTTCAGCATGGCGTCTACTTCGCTTGCGGACTTCTTCGAGGAACACCCGTCGATTAAGCACTACTCCGCAGATTCTAGCGAGTACGAATCCCTCAAATCGGCTTTCGTAACCCCTTCGCCCAATCCCTCGGTCATCGCTCGTCCCCAGACTGCGGAGGAAGTAGCTTCCCTCGTGGGGTACTGCGCGAGCAATGACACCCCTTTCGTCGTCCGCTCAGGCGGACACGATCTCCAAGGTCGCTCCGCGAAGCCAGACATGCTACAAATCGATATGCGGGAAATTCATTACGTGCATGTCGCATCAGATAGAAAATCCGCCCTCATCGGCGGCGGTATTTTGCACGCGAAGCTGCTGGAGGAGCTAGCCGTGCATCAACTGGTGGCCGCGACAGGGACCGTAGGCACTGTGGGGTATGTGGGATGGGCGACGCTAGGCGGATATGGCCCTCTTGCGCCCAGCCTCGGTCTCGGTGCGGATCAGATACTGGGGGCAAAGGTTGTAAATGCTGAAGGAAAGGTGGTCGAGGCAGACGAAAAGTTGCTGGAATGTCTGCGGGGGGGAGGTGGTTGCCTGGGTGTTGTAACGGAGTTGACGATCAAGATCTATCCGACGCAGGAGGTATCCATCCCTTGTACCCAGGGTTGTACACAACGAGTTATGATGAGAAAAAGCTAATAATTTACACACAGATCCAAGCCGGGATGATTGTATTTGATTCCGGAAATCTGTCCACCGCGGCTACAACTTACTTCAACGCATTCAACGAACTCCTCGAATCCCGTACCGTCCCCGATAATCTCGACCTCCAACCCAGCATCCTTAACATCCCCAATGTTGGAACCGTATTTAGCGTCACATTTGTGTGGGCGGGACCTCGTGATGACCGGGCCAAGGAATGGCAAGCGATAATCTCAGCACTCGCGCCCGTTATGATGTCCACGGTGAAAACGACCACGCTAGCTACCTACGTGGCCGAGATAACGTCCGTGATACCACCTGTAATGTATCCCGGTATCTGCCGGACAGTAAGCCTGCGCGACCTTAGGCTATCCAACTCCGCGATCGAGACATTCGCCAGGTACGCCGAGCTTCAGCCCAAGACTGCAGGATTGATGACCTTCCACTCTATGCACGGGTCCTTTGCCGGGTCGCCGCCGATGCCGAGCATTTTTAGGAACCGCGAGGCGCATTACATGCTAGAGATTATCGGGTTGAGTGTCGTACCCGAAGGCGGAGAGGAGGAGAAGATTTGGGCGAACAGGTTTGGAGACGAGATGGGAAAGGCCGAAGGCAACTTGGAATCGACATATTTGCCATTAACGCCGACGGAACTTGTGGATTTGAAGAAAGTTTACGGTGAACATCTTGACAAGCTAGTAGCTTTGAAAAAGGAGGTCGATCCAAAAAACGTGTTCAGGCATACACTACCAGAGTTACGAGGGTGGCTTTGAACTGAAGTAAGAAGTGCGATAGTGCGATGGTTAATATCTCTTTGCTTAGCCATAGCCATTTCTCCCAAAATCTATTGTTATTTCTACGAGGCTGCAATTAACACCCGTTACTATATCTCACTTTCATGTGGGATGTGTCTCATTATACAAATGAGATAGAAGAGCAGCCCATGACGGAATGCGAAGTAGAACGGCCGGACAGCCATTTTAAGATGAGAGTACAATTAATCACTTCTCTTGGCTCCTATTAGTAATACTCGAGATTTCCGCCTATTAACTCAATAAAAAAACCCACTCCCCCGGTGGTAAGATGAGAGCTGACGTACTTTGTTGCTTGACTTCGAAGCTATCAACTGTAGGACTGTATGAGGCAGGCGTTGCCGGGATTTCATCCCATTCGTGTCATGCATGGCGGGGGGGGACGCCTAAAATGCGGTTATTTCCCAAACGCGTGTGGCGGTTGCTCCCAGGTAGGACATGAGAGCCGCAGCCTGATTTCTTGCTGCAGAGCATCTCTCCTGGAGAGGTCCGTCCTTCTTCTCAAAAGAATCTTGTTTGTGTTTACCATGGATCCCATGTCGGGTCTCAGTCTGGCATGCAATATCCTACAAGTTTTGCACGTTGCAGGGAAGCTTGTATCGACTGCACACAAGTTAAGCCGATGCCCTGATGGCGTGTTACCAGAGAACCTCGCGATTGAAAATGCTTCAGCAGACCTAATAAAATCAATGGATAATCTCATGTCATTGGAAATAACAAAAGATGAAAGTCTAAAGAAGCTTGGTGAATATTCGCGCTGCTATGCTCAAGATATCTTAGAAGCGTTGGGCAGGGTAAGGGTAGAGGGTGAAGGTAGTAAATGGAAGTTCCTGAAGAAGTCGGCTCGCAACGTCTGGATGGAGAGCGACATAAAGAGAATGCAGGACAACCTTGGCCACTTAAAGCTTCAACTTACCACGCACATGACGACATATCTTGTGTACGTCCTTCCGGATACATGTCAAAGTATAGCTAACATCTACGGGCTAGGAGTCAAAATCACAACGTTCAACATACACTCTACTCGATGACAGAAAAAATGCAAAATATGGATGACAAGCTGGAAGGATTAAAAGATTTGGGAACACTATTGGCATCTGAGAAGGTTAGACAAGGCACCGAAACGCAAGAATCCCGGATGGTCCGAGAGATCGAGGTAGGTAACTCACATTTTTCGTTCCTAACCTTAACCCAAACTAAGGCGAGACTTGTTAACTCGAGACCACACCTCAGACGGTGCCGAGCCACCCAGAAGGAACCTCAACCGACAAACCCACCAACAACCATGCGTCTGAAGCAGGCATAGACGGCGTACCAGAAACGACGCAGTTAACCCTTGGAGACAACTCGACATCGAAATTGATGCTAGTCTCGTCAACTTCAAGTCGATCCTGGGGTATAACTGACACCCCCTTCCGTTCTAAGTGCAGGGGGACTACCTGTGGATGTGTCTGTCATCTTGGACGATATTATAGGACTCCTATATTTTTGAGAAGGTTCGTAGGAGCCCTCACGTTTAAAGGAGTCTGCCAAAACCACCCGACGAAGTCGTCGGAAATAAAGTATTGGGTCCCCGAGTGGGTTTCGAACTACAATATCCAGTTATGGTTTGATAGAAACGAATGTGGGACACCATCGCTCGGACTGAAGCTTCAGAGAAAGGTTCCCTGGGGAGGTGAAGACACAATCATTCGGTTTTCCTTTCTAGGGGACACCGAGGGCATCAAGTCAATTCTCCAGAGCCGAAGGGGTACTTTGGATGACGTCGACCCAAACCACGGCCGGACTCCCCTGCATGTCAGTAAACCTAGGGTTTGAGTAAGAACCCACTGTATTTCGGCTAACACGCCCAAAAAAAGTATGCTGCACAGAAAGGCCACCTGCGAGCGTGTCAGCTTCTGTTAGAGGCAGGAGCCGATAGGTTCGTCGACGACGAAAGTGGCGTGTAAGTCTTTTCCTTTTTCATTCCATACCCAAAGCTATGACTACGCTTGGCCACTTACAGTTCTCTCGTAACATAGGTCTGCAACCCAGAAGGCGTGGGAACTTATCTTTACTAACAGAGGCGCGCCGAACGAACTTGAAATTCTCAAGACCCTGTTTCCCAACGACGACCTGGATTACTGGCAGTTTTCTCCTCTTCACAAGGCTGTTCTGGCCATTGAGGGCTTCTCCCTAGTAAAACAGCTCCAATTCGACTCTTGTTTGGGTATGATCAACACCCCAGACGCACGTGGACGGACCGCACTGCACTGGGGTGCACAACGGGGAGACCTCAACGCCGTTGAGCTTCTTCTCAACGCTGGGGCAGACGCCAATGCGGTTGACGAGCTTAACAACACGCCGCTTTTGTTTGCAGCATCGTCAGGCATACCGCGCATGGTCGAGTTGTTGCTCCTAAGGAGGGCGGACGTCAATTTCGCCAACAAAGGTGGTGACACGCCACTTCACTACGCAGCGAGACATAGGGATGATGTTGAGTCAGTTAGGGTTCTCATCCAAGCTGGTGCACAGGTGGATCGCAAGAATTCTCCTGGAAACACACCATTTGCAGGAGCCGCAATCACAAATAAAGTGGCTTCGGGAAGGTATCTACTCCAGAACGGCGCCGATAGACTCACCACAAACAAGGACGGCGATACGCCGCTCCGCGAGACGGTGTATCATAACTGTCACGAGTTCCTTCGGATGCTTCTTCAGGAGGGAACCAAATATGACGAGGTCAATAGGCGCGGGTCTACAATTCTGCATGCGGTTGCGCTGGAAGGTGACACTGAGACGGTGGAGATACTGAAGGCCTCTGGGCTTACCGGCTTGGACCCCCGAATGAAGAATGACAGGGGAGAAACGGCAATGGATGTTTGCGAGAAGAGGATCAACGCCCCTGATGTCTTCAAAACAGCATTCTCGGAACTCTTGACATCTCTTGGTCCAACTGTAGCCGGGCTGTCGGGGTGACAGGGTGACAGCGCACAAGTCTTCGTATATCCAGATCATAAGAGTAAGAGTGCTGGTACTATTTTGGTTCTTGTCAACTAATTATCCTATACAATATCTACTTCCTACATCAGCCAAAGGGAGTCATGCAGCAAGAGTCTTGAGAAGAGTGGTGCAGGAACTAGCGTTGTTGGATACTACGGTGTTCCTTCCTGGATGCCAGTTCCCAGTGACTCTTTATTCGCCGGGATTTTGCTGTATGATGATAGGGTCCCAAACCCTAAATACATTATCTCTTCCATTTCTGTTAGGGGTAAAGCGGCGGCACCCTATCCTGACTTGCACCCAGAGCTTCCGTTTGGCACAGATGTGTATAATCTGCATCAAGTTGCCTAATACTTCTACTTCACCCTACCCTCAAGGTAGCTGTGGATCTGTGGGAGGATTGGGAGGCTCTTCCAGAGTATCCTAGCTACCCAAGACTTCCACATATAAGTCAAGTGTTTCTACAAGGACGATATAGAACAAAAGGGGCTATGTGTGTCAACAAGGCAGATTCTGGTCTCCCACAGTTGGTTGGCACAATTATGGTGAGAAGGAAAGTTACCGTTGGGCCAGGTTCATGTCGCTTTACTTGTGACATTAGTCGCCAAGCGACAGCGGCGCAGCCCCTTGCAATGTCATGCGTACCATTCTGTCGGCTCCCGTATTGATAATTTTCTCCCACCCCGTGTAACCGATGATCTCAGTCCGTCCTGTCCACGCAAGGAATGCTGCCTGAAGCGGCCCCCTGACTTGGCGGCCTCTGTGGCAACCAGGGGGTGGACATTGTACATAAAGGTAACCCCAGGGCCGCTGACGAGGCTGGGCCCGACTAGCCCGCATCGGTCAGCAGGTTGAACTTCGTTTGCATTGTGGGCATTAACTGTGTTTCCCAGCACCTTAAAGACACTGAACATATTTCAATATGAAACGCCACCGAAACCCCAACAGCGCCGACGAACGAAGCGGTCGCGCTAAAGTGCCAAAGACATTATCCAACAGCACCATAGAGGAACCTCAAGCTCGACAATCACTCGGAAATGATGGAAGGGCTCGCCGAAGGATTCGCATCAGCGTCACCCTCCAGTCGGCCAGCAAAGCAGCGGGCAATGACCCAAAGTCTGCCTCATCCGAAGAGACAGTAGAAAAACTAAGTGATCTAGATGAGGCTCAAACTTCGTCAGCAGCCGCACCTCCTGAGCTTACTGGCTGGCATGATCTTGCCCAGCGCAACGATCCCGAGGCAACTGCTCAGAGGGCGGGAGAAAGAGAGGTGCGGACGGAACGAGGGCTTGAATATGAATTCTACAAGTAAGTTTCACCACCATATTGTTTAACACAACATCTAGACCAACACAAGTATATTGTTAGTGTCAACGATCATAAGATCGATGGGAACCACAACAAAGATGACCAAGTCGACGAGGATGATTACGACGATGAGGATGATGACGATGCCCTTTCCTATGACGATGGAGTGCAGTGGTTCGAAGAAATCGACGGAAACGCCACCTTGGACCCTACGAAGGACCATGTAGCCGCGTCTGAGAAATCAGTACACAACATCGCAGAATGCAAAGCCAAGCTGATCAGACGTAGTCAGATGCGCGAGTCGTTCTGGCTTAAGATGGAAGTGCCTCTCCAAGAGACACACGACCTCGCATTTGATCTGTTCGACCGATACGGACGTCTCGATCGAGAATTCTACGAACACGACTTTAGAAAAGGCACTGGGGTCTGGGGCAACGAGCTTAATCGTGGAGATCTCCTGCTGTTCGAGACTCTGAAGGTCCATGCGGATTATCGGCGATGCGATATCGGCACAAACCTTGTTAAGGCCATTTTGGCCAAAACAAGGAAGAAGGTCTCGGAGTCAGTGGGCTTCTTCGCTGTAGCTCGCCCTAGATTTCTATACACGGAGCTGCCTAGAGAAGGGGCAGCACAAGTTAAGAAAGAAATCTGTGAAATTTCTCTGGGATTTTGGCATTCCCTTGGGTTTCGGAGAGTCGGCACATCATCATGGTTTGCCCGAACAGACTCTCCTGATCATCCATCGCGACACCTCGAGATCGACCAGGATTGGAAACAGCCGGATGAAGTGGGGAATAGCTCTTCTTCAGACCGGTTCAAGCAGATTTTCGAAAGATTGGCAGATCCGGCAGTTGAAGAGACAAAGTGCATCGAAGAACTCACAAACACCCTACCAGAGGACTCTGAAGATGAGCAATGGTTATCATGCAATCAAGACGGAAACACAATACTTCATGTCGCTGCAATGGCATGCAAGCCAGAGTTAATCAAGTTTGTCTTCTCGAGGGCTGCCCGCTTGGCGGCGGTGCGAAATAAGGAGGGCTATACGGCTTTGGAAGCCCTACGGAATCAACTCGAGCACCAAAGGACAAGAAAACCAAGAGGAACCAGAACCGAGGTAACATCCGACGCATTCAAGGGCTTTAACATGCCAAACATCGCATGCATCGCGGCCCTCGAAAACACCACTGCCTTTGATCTCGAGATCCTAACCCCTGGAGATATTGAGGTTGCTGCATCTGTCACGGACGAGGAGATTCAATACGCTCCTCAGTTCGACATTGCCGGTATCCGGAATACCTTGCGGTACAAATATGGTTGCACATGTGGGCAATGTGTTGGCGGCTTCTTAAGCTCCCGAATGAAGTTTGCACTCCTATGCGTGGCTGAGTTACACCATGATCTTATGCATGATGCTATGCACGGTTCCGGGCCATGTTGGGTTGAGTGCCACGACGATCTTCTAACGCATCTTCCCGGCTACGTTCGGGGGAACTTGAAAACGAACAAGTCGATGCGAGAGGGGTTCGCAAACATGTGTGATCATTTTGCCGAGTGTCTGCGGCGGGGAATAATACCGACAGAGCGAGGGGTTCTCGACGTGCTTGCCCGGTATCAGAATGAGTGGCCGCCTGTGACAAAGAATTTTCTTCAGCGCGGAGGAACTGTGGCTGCGGTGGCCAATATGATCTTCGAAAAGGCTATGGAAGGGGATGAGTGGGCTGGAGACGGGGAAGATAGAGAGGTCTTCGGTGAAGAGATCGACGAGCTTGCGGTTTGCAGGAATGATCATGAGTTTGGATTCGTGGGTGGCATGTGTGGGTACAAGAGGGTTAGGCCTGCGTCGAGCTAGATCTTATTAATGGACTTCGTGGTTTCTTCCTTCTGACAATGTATCACGAATAGACTTTCTATGACCACATGACTTGGCCTAACGACCCATACTGAAGAGACAAGGAAGATCGCTCATCTAGGTAGTGTGGAAAATCTTTACGACTATCGTCTAGACTTCATGAGTATTGTAGTGGCTTCTAGGGCGTAGTGCAAGTGCCAATAATCGGCTTCTTAAAAACCATTCCCTAGGACTGAGATCAGCTCAAGCAGTTAGGGAACAATGTCCAATGGTTGTGCATCTGAGACAGGCTGGCTTGCCTCAAAATTCACACCGCAACTGCTCACCAAATAGTCACCCAAGGGGCTGCGGTAAGCCTAGAAGGAATCATTTTATCCGGGTCGATGGCGATATGGAACAGGGATACTGGTCGCGACGGGCCGGTTTCCCACTAATGTTCCCCTGACCCGGCTGATGTTGATACAGGGCCCCTAATCTTTTAAGGTTTCTCAGAAACCACCAGTCGTTTGCTGCTCCCTATTGATCCCCCACAATCTCATATAAAACAAACTCATGCATGTAAAGACTTCTGCGCACATGCTACTCGGTAAAGGGCTCGGGGTGTATTCTAGACGGAGTCGCATGACTTTTACTTGCCTCCGCGCCTCTCCTTTGAGAATATCCATGTTTTTAGGGGGGCATTCGCTCTGCAAAGTTATTAGGTATCAACCCCTGCACCGGCCCGATATCCAAGCGCTAGTATAAGTGGCGCGCTTCAGCGTCGGTATAACGGGAATCCTACCTGATATTCACATCGCATGTTGTCCCGGGTTTGTAATAGAGCCGTTCGTCCGATAATAAACGTTTGCATCCGATGAATGTTCCAAATATTTACTCCTCTTAACTTCTTGGCATCATATTCTGAAGGGTTACTTGCCAATCGCCTATGCACAGTGCAATAGAGTTCTGTTAAACTTTCTCCACAACCTTGTCTTCGAGCTTCTGCTTTTAAGATTTCCGTTCCTCTAGACTCTAGTTTTCACCAACCTATTATCATGAAATCTTATTTGTCCATCCTCGCTCTCACGGGCGCTGTTGCTCCTGCGTCGGCCGTTCGGTATCTCGGCAGAGTCAATCCCGCGACCAAAGAGTTGAGCTGGCCAGGTACTGGTGTGTCATTCACATTCACAGGAACCTCGGCCACAATTGGTCTTGCCGCCGTGGACGGCACCAACAGCGTTGACTTGGTCATTGACGGTGGTGAACCGAGGGTCATCTCAAACGTCGAAGGAACTAGCATTTCCACACCCTCATGTTTGGCTCAAGGTAACCACACCATCGTCCTGCGAAAGCGTTCCGAGGCCCTCTACGGCTCAATTGTTATTGGAGACATCACCACCGATGGCACTCTCGGCGCAGATGTTGTCCCCAAACGTCAAATTGAAATCATCGGTGACTCAATCACCGTTGGGTACGGGCTCGACGGCACATACCCTTGCACCAACAATGCCGAAGTTGAAGATAACCCGAAAACCTACGCCGCCTTAGCCGCTGAAGCCCTCAGCGCAGACTACAATGTCATAGCTTGGAGCGGCATAGGTATAACACGCAACTACCCCAGCGCAACCCCTGACACCAGCCCTCTAATGGGGGAACTTTACACCCGCTACGGCGCCAACGACGCCGACAACAGCTATACCTTCCCCGCGGAATGGAGCCCTGCTGCCGTTGTTATCAACCTCGGCACCAACGACTTCAGCTACATTGACATTGATGAGTCGGGACAGCCGTACAACGCCCGTGATCCCCTCAACGTCACCATATACAAAGACGCGATGCTCGGGTTTGTCCAGAGCATCCAGACACACTACCCAGACGCCGACTACTTCCTGCTCACATCCCCAATGCTCAGTGACTCCTACCCCACGGCCGAAGAGGCACAGCATACCACCCAGACTGATGTTCTCAAGGCCGCCGTTACGCAACTCGGGGGGAAAGCTCACCTCGTGGAATGGCCCTCGCAGGGGTCAGACGTGGGTTGTGATTATCACCCAAATGCGGCCACGCATGCGGCGGAAGGTGAGGTGTTGGCCAAGGCCATCGGTGCGGTACTAGGGTGGTAAAACAGGAGTGTAGGAAGTTGAGGAAACTTCTGTTCGAATATATTGGGGTTTCACTTTAATTCTAGTGGATTCGTTGGCTTTACGAAGCAAAGTTGGCCTGCGATTGTTCGTTGGGATGTTTTGGCGACTAGTACCATCGTGTGGAGCAGGGAGCGCGCATAATGCCACTGTGCAACAGACTTTTGGTACTTCAGTGCCGTGGTCAGCTTCAAGGGACTATAGAGTGTTCGTCTTCGACACACTCAGCCTCTCTACGAGGTATTAGGCGACTGGTACGATTTCGAAGGAGTGAGAGCGCCGTATTGGGACATTGGGACGTCGGAGTTCATTCGTGGATTAGAAAAAGGGACCAAAATTTAGAGCAGTTACGTGGGTGATTTGGGAGAGAACAGGTTCGGAAAGACCGGGGGGTATATCCACTGCGCCGGAGGAAGAGTTCAACTCCATCTCTAGGTAAACAGCTTTCCAACCTCCCGGGATGCTGCTAGTTGTCATCGGGTATCGCATCGAACACGCTCAGTTTTCCACGAGATGAAGTGATATACTATTACTGATATAGGTCTAATGTGATCTCATAATTCGGGGTATTCAAGTGTGCCTCCCCAATATCCAATGTCAACCCTAAGGAAAGAAAATAAATCGAGCAATTTCCACATTAAACAATTTCAGAGTACTCTGACCCTCTCTAACACACCAGTCCTCAACCACGGCACATCCACGCCCAACACCTCACCTGTTCCGGCATCCTTGACGAACACAAGCCTATCCATCGGCTCGCCGCCGTAGTAGATCCAATCGGTAAGCGTCCAGCCCATGCAATTATGGTCACTGAGCTCCGAGCCAGGGAGCTCTGTCTTGGGGAGCTCGTAGTCAAGCCACAGGCGCCAGTCTTCCCGCACAACCTTCTTGCCGTTGAACTCGCTTTCAGTGGTGATTTCGGCGGGGTACAGGCGCCAGTAGCCCTTCTCGGCGAGCGGACCCATGAGTGGGCCCATCGTGACAAGCCAGACCTCCCGGATCGCATCAAGCATGTCCGTGCCGTTCCGGTACATACTCTCGATCCGGATGGAAGATCCGTCTAGCGTCGTCGTCACGTTGGCAGGGACTGAATCGGTCTCATCCGTCGTATTGCCCACGAAGCTAACCGCGTACCCGTTCTTCCGCGTCTCTTCCTTAGCAGCGGTATCAGCCGCCTCGACAACGGTTTGTAGGACAGCAGAGAGGACAGTGCCGGCGATGTTGGGCCCGCCGGCGGTCATGATGACGACGCCGACGCCGTACTCGTCGATGACGGCAATACGGCTATTGTAACCGTACGCGGCGCCATCTTTGGTGTAGATGCTGACCGAATGCTCTCGTCCACTGTTGGAGCTATTAAACTTGCCCTCTTTGGAGGGGAATAGGAGTTCTGGCGGCGGGCGCATAATCTCCCACGGGGTGCCAACCATACTATACTGCGAGCCGGCGAAGGTGCGGGGTTGAAGCCACTGGCGCACGGCGGTAGGGGTGTTGAGAGCAGTGCGATTCAGGATGGAGTACACAAGGGCCGTCATGTCGGCGAGAGTGGATACCAGGCCACCACCAGGGGCATTATCGCCGTAGTCGGAGCCCCAGCTGGTTTCGATCGGGGGAATGACGGCCAGGTTGTCGTTTCCGGGGCTCGGGAAAGTGGAGGGCATGTTTAGCGGGGTGGAAACATATTCCTGGACGAGTTCGGTGTAGTTCTTGCCTGTGTGGACTTGTAGGGCGTAGACGAAGAGGCTAAAGGAGATGCTTGAGTAGACGGGGCGAACCATAGGAGCGGCCACTGGATGGACTTTGAGCATGCCGTCAAGGAGCTCTGTGATTTGACTATTAGTGGATTGTGAGAGGTGATGGGCGGCGCCTGTAGGACGCGGGCATGGAAAACACGTACGCTCCTCAGTGCATCCACTGTTGAGACCTATGATACCGCAGTCCCCGTAGGAGCTGTCGTTCAGATGAGGGAAGCCTAGTGTCTCAAAATAGTCCTTCAAGTAATAGAACTCGGCGAATCCAACTATAGTTGCACTTAAGTTAGAGGAGTTTCGTGATAATTGGATGGGGCGTCTGACAGTTTGGTGGTATTCCGGACAAATGCGATGCCAGGGCACGCAGTGTAATGTTGTCCCATTGGATCAAGGACGACGAATTACTCAGTTTAGGGAGGTACTTGGTAATGGGGTCATCAATGTTGAGATCGCTTCGCAGCAGGATAGCGTCGGAGATGATCTTTGACACGGAGCCGATGAGGTACTGGGAGTTTCTGTTGATAGCTTTCGTTCCGTTGACGTTACCGGAAGCTAGGTGGTGGTACTCCCAGAGCGGCACATTTGACGCTTCCTGGTCTAGCGAGACGACGCTCACAGACATGGAGACATTGCTGGTGTCCCACCCGGGCTTGATTTTCCCACTAGTGGCATCATCGAGTGTCCCGGTCAATTTCTTAAGCGCGGCTTGGAAGGATTTTGACTTGGCGACGTGCTCTGGCCTAGGCACGATAGGACCCTCAGGGTGACATTCTAGTGTCGATGCCGCGACGATACCCGCAGCACCGAGAAGCTGGATGGCAAGAGTTCGCAACATGGCTCTTGAATGATCGTGTTGTTGAAAAGCATAGTTCCAAGCTATCTGATGTTCGACAACAACGGAAGGCCCCCTCCCCTTTTATCCTCCTCGTCGAAAGGACATACATCATAAAGCGAGCCGAAATTTGACGTCGCGAAGAGGCGACGTGGGCCCCTGAGGGACGATCCGGGCCTCTAAACGGGATTACGGTTAACGCTACGCATCCCGCTCAGCCCCTCCTTATGACGGCGCCGTTGCGATTCACATCCCAGATTTTCGAATGCCGCTGTGGACGACGAATGAGAGGCCGTGCTGAGTCCTAAAAGATACGACGGATGCGAGTTCAGAAGGCGAGAGGTTACCGACTCCACCCTCGCGCAAGAACGATGAGCGGGGATATGTGGGGGCGTGGGGACAAGGCCCGTGCGTCCAACGCGAAATACGGCCAAAAAGCGGGCCTTGAAGTTGGAGGCGACTCCGATCATCATCTTCTATTGTTTTCGAGATCGCCAGGGAGTGCCGAAGTTGGCCATCAATTTCTTTTTTGGATAGGACAATACATGAGCAAGCTTGGCAAGACGCGTACCTCCGTTCGCCTACGCCGTATCAGCTCGCACCGCCACCCTATGTAGAGAAAAGTAGAGGGTCGAAATTCGGGAAGCTGACGATAACCAGGCGGGAGTTGCCTGCTTAATCCCCAGTGCGTCGGTACACGGATTGCACGGGTGCCTCCCCCGATATATCAGATGAGATGATTTAATCCCGATGCGCCCGTCCGTCCAATAAAGGTGGTGCGTGGTGCGAGAGGAACGGCATACCATCGCTTTCTTGTCCCTATTCATCGCCCGTTGCAAACTCACCAGCCCAGATCTTGTCGCTCAGCGCCTTGTTCGCCTTGAAGTAAGGCCCAAGATCCTCACGCTCCTGGACCATGAGGTCGGCCACCATGCGGCCGAAGACAGCCTCGCCCTTGGTATTAAGATGCGTCCTATCGCCGTCGCTCAGATCATAGAAGGTGGCATTCTCCTCGCCGATGGCATTGACATAGTCGACGCTCGCGATGTTGAGATCGAGCCACCGAGCTCCGACGGCTTTAGCAGCAGCAATTGCTGCGATTCGCTGGTCCTCAAGGTCTTGGTTGACCTGGCCCCCTTTAAAGTTGCGGCGAGTTAGGGACGTGATGAGGATCTGGCACACTCGCATTAGTTGATCTTGGTGGATGAGCAGCCTTACAGCGGGGCACAACAAAAGTAACCTACAGGTATACCGCCGGCCGACGTGACATTATTCGCCATATTCTGGAGATTCGTCCTAAACTGATCCAAAGAGATTCCCGCTTCTGCCTTCTGGTCGTTATGGCCGAATTGGATTGTGACAATTGGCCGATAATCCTTTGAATGAGTCTTGACGTTGTCGATCACTTCGTTCCACAAACCTGCAGCCCGGTAAGAGACGGTTGTAGCACCGCTCTTGCCACTGTTGACCCCTGCGGCAGAGCTTTGCAGAATCGGCAGGAACCCGTCACCCCAGCCGCCATTCACGGCAACGGTAGAATCTCCGACAAGCACAAAGTATGGTGGGTTGTCAGCCCGAGCTACGGGAGAGCCTTGAACCTGGCTCACGGCGGCCGTGGCGAAGTAGGCGGCTCTGCTGAACTTCATAGTGAGACGATCACTAAAATGATGATTTGTTTCAATGTGGGAATAATTAGAACTAGGCCAGTTCTGTTTAGGGCGGGCAGAGCTGAGGGTGACCCCGAGCCGATGT
>Ga0164242_10004494_pt1 | contig 15665 bp, 13 predicted proteins | sample OricomgcompostMG_FD_108783 | JGI IMG/M metagenome (GOLD analysis project Ga0164242, IMG submission 108783) | Miracle-Growth compost microbial communities from Emeryville, California, USA - Original compost - Miracle growth compost (MG) ... | reverse complement strand
GCGGAGGCGTTCAACTTCCAGCTCACCGCAAGCGCGCTCGTCGTGGCGAGCCTGTTCTCCGTGATCTTCCTCAGTGCGATGGCTCTGGTTGCCTTCTTCGGGCTGGTCGCATGGCTGCTCGTGGGAACGATCTCGAGGTCCGTCGCGGCGGCCCACGACACCCTCACGCCTTATCCGGGGCCGATACTCCGGCTACTGCGAAGGCCGCCACTGATTGCAGCCGCTGCCGCGTAAGCGTCGAAGGTGCCGTCGCGGCCGTTCCGCGTCAGGAGCGACAGACGGCGCTGACCAACCTGATCGGTGGATAGCGAATCTTTGTCCACAACTCTCTTTGTTTGCAACGAATTCCTGTCGTACCTCAAAGCGATCATGCTCGCGGAGGTCATCAGTGTCAGCAACGTGCCGCGTGCCGGGGTGCGACCGTGAGTCTGAGGGGCGCGGTCTTTGCCACGCGCACCTACTTCGTCTGCTCAGGCTTGGTGACGTACTGCCCCACCGACCGATCGGACGTCGCGTGAACCACATTTGCTCCGTTGAAGGCTGCGATCGACCTGCGGTCAAGCGACAGCTTTGCCAAACGCACGCGAGCCGTCTCCGCAAGGTCGGCGACGTGCAAGCAGACAAGCCAGTTCGCAAGCCCGCTGGCGATCGACACATCCATCACGGCTACTACGTGGTCAGCGTGCCACCTGATATGCGCTACCTCACCAACGGCGCGACCTCGTGCCTCGAGCACCGGTACGTGATGGCGCAGATGCTCGGACGCGCGCTATATCCCGACGAAAGCGTCCATCACAAGAATGGTGACCGGCTCGATAACCGGCGGACGAACTTGGAGCTCTGGAGTCGATGGCAGCCCCGCGGCCAACGAACCGAGGACAAGATCGAATGGGCGCTCGATCTACTCGCGCGGTACGCGCCGGAGCGCCTCGTTAAACTGGAGTAAATTAATTATGTCTATCAGTACTCCCGAGCAGGTTCGAACTGCCGTTACCGCCTTGAGAGGGCGGCGTCCTAGGCCACTAGACGACGGGAGCGTGCGCCAGTCGCCCGGCGCTCGATGGTGATTCTAATGAATCGCTGGGGTACCAGGACTCGAACCTAGACTAACTGGGCCAGAACCAGTCGGGCTGCCAATTACCCCATACCCCATTTGGCACATATGGCCCGCTGGCAGCGGGCCGTCGGTCAGTTTAGCCCAGCCGAAATCAGATCAGCGCGGCGTCGAGGCGGACCAGCGTCTTGTCCTTGCCGAGGATCTCGATCGACTCGAACAACGGCGGCGAGACCGTGCTGCCGGTGACGGCGACGCGAATCGGCCCGAAGGCGTGCTTCGGCTTCAGACCCAGACCCTCGACCAACACGCTTCGCAATGCCGCCTCGATCGATGCCGTGTCGAACGATGGCAGGTCATGCAGGGCCGCGCGGGCCGCTTCCAATGTCGGCCGAGCGTCGTGACCTAGCTGCTTCGCTGCCGCCTCCGGGTCAACGACGTATCGCTCGTCGAGCAGGAAGCCGACCATGTTGGCTGCCTCCAGGAGAGTCGACACCCGCTCCTGCACTAGCGGCGTCGCCTTCGTGACGACGTCGGCCGCGGCACCCTCGATACCCATGAAGCTGACCAGACGTTCCGCGAGCTCATCGACCGGCAGCTCGCGGATGTAGTGCCCCGACAACCACTTCAGCTTGTCGACGTCGAACACCGGGCCGACGGGATTGACCCGCGCCCAGTCGAAGGACGCGACCATCTCCTCGAAGCTGAAGACCTCCTGCCCGTCGGGCATCGAGTACCCCATCAGGCCGAGGAAGTTGCGCAGCGCCTCCGGCAGGAAACCCTGCTCCAGGAACCAGGTCAGCCGCGCCGCCGGGTTCTTCCGCTTCGAGATCTTCGACTTGTCGGTGTTGCGCAGCAGCGGCATGTGGGCGAACTGCGGCGCCTCCCAACCCATCCAGGCGTAGAGCAGGACATGCTTCGGCGTCGACGCGATCCACTCCTCGCCGCGTACGACGTGGGTGATGCCCATCTCGTGGTCGTCGACGACGTTCGCCAGGTGGTACGTCGGGAAACCATCGGTCTTCATCAGGACCTGGTCGTCCGGCCGCGGCGCGTTGACCTCGCCGCGAATCAAGTCCGTGAACGTCAGCGGCGCGTCATCCGGAATCAACATCCGCACCACGGGCTGCTCCGAGAACCCCGGCAGCGCAGCGCGCTCGTCGCGCGTCTTGCCAACGCACAACCGGTCGTAGCCGGTCGGCTGCTTGGCCTTCTGCTGCGCCTCGCGCATCTCCGTGAGCCGCTGTGACGAGCACCAGCAGTGATACGCGTGCCCGCTCGCGAGCAGCGCCTCGACGACCGGCTGATACGTCTCGAGCCGCTCCGACTGCCGGTACGGCGCGAACGGCCCGCCGATGTCGGGCCCCTCATCCCAGTCCAGCCCGAGCCAGTGCAACGTCTCGTAGATCTGCCGCTCGCTGTCCTCGTTGAACCGCGCCCGGTCGGTGTCCTCGATCCGAAGGATGAACGCGCCGCCCTCGCGTCGTACGAACGCAAGGTTGAACAACGACATGTACGCCGTGCCGACGTGCGGATCACCGGTGGGCGACGGCGCCACGCGAAGCCGGACAGTCATCGCGCAGCCACCGAGTTCCGCAGCACGCCAATGCCTTCGATGTCGACCTCGACCGAGTCGCCGAGCTGCATCGGCCCGATCCCGTCCGGTGTCCCGGTGAGGATCACGTCCCCGGGCAGCAGCGTCATGCACGCCGTGATGTAGGCGATCAGCGACGGGATCTTGTGCACGATCATCGACGTCCGCGAGTCCTGCTTCACCTCACCGTTGAGCCGCGTCGTAATCCGCAGATCGCTCGGATCGACCTCGGTCTCAATCCAGGGGCCGAGCGGGCAGAAGGTGTCGTAGCCCTTCGCCCGCGACCACTGTCCGTCCGCCTTCTGCTGGTCCCGCGCGGTCACATCGTTGGCGCACGTGTAGCCGAGTACGACGTCCATCGCCCGCGCTTCGGGCACGTCACGACAGAGCCGGCCGATCACGACCGCGAGCTCGCCCTCGTAGTCCACCCGCTCCGACGTCGGCGGGTACGCGATGTCGTCTCCCGATGCGACGACCGACGTCGACGGCTTCAGGAAGATCAGCGGCTTCTCCGGCACGTCACCACCCATCTCGGCGGCGTGCTCGGCGTAGTTCTTCCCGATGGCCACCACCTTGCTCGGCAGCACCGGCGCGAGCAGCTTCACCGCCGACAGTGGCGCCCGCCCGCCGGTGAACTCGACCGGCGCGAACGGATGAGCCGAGATCTGAGCGATCGTGTCGTCCTCGACCACACCGAACGAGACGTCACCGTCGTGGGAGAACCTGGCGATCCGCATTTACCCGAGTTTATTGAGCGTCTTCATGTCGTCGGGTGACGGCACCCACTCCCCCGCCGCGGCGTTCGCCCGCACCTGCTCCGGTTTGGTCGCGCCGGCGATGACGGACGCCACCTGCCGCTGCGCTGCCAACCCGCCGATTGCGACGTCCAGCAGCGAACATCCTCGCTCCTCGGCATAGGCCGCGAGCGCCTCGACCTGGTCGAACCGCTCGTCGCTGAGCCACTCGGGCCGCGATGCCAGGCGCGACCCCTCCGGCGCCTGCTCGCCCCGCCGGTACTTCCCTGACAGCAGCCCGTTCGCCAGCGGGTAGAAGGGCAGGATCCCGACGCCGAACCGCTGGCAGGCCGGCGCGAGCTCGGCTTCCGCGCCACGCTCGACCAGGCTGTAGTGGTTCTGCGCACTGACGAAGCGCGGGTGCCCACCGGCCCGCGCCGTCCAGTCGGCATCCGCAAGCTGCCACCCCGCGAAGTTCGAGCAGCCGACATAGCGGACCTTGCCCTCGTCGACCAGCTCGTGCAGCGCCGCGAGCGTCTCCTCGATCGGTGTCGATGGGTCGGGCGCATGCAGCTGGTAGAGATCGATCCAGTCGGTACGCAGCCGCCGCAACGACGACTCGATCGCCTTGCGGATGTAGCGCCGCGACCCGCGGGCACCCCAGTCGGGCCCCAGCAACCCGTGCATGTCCATGCCGAACTTCGTCGCGAGCACGATGTCGCCACGTGCTGAGCCGAGCACCTCACCGAGGAAGTCCTCGGACTCGCCGTAGATGTCGGCGGTGTCGAACAGCGTGATCCCGGCGTCGAGCGCGGCGTGGACGACCGCCCGCGTCTGCTCGAGGTCGATCCGCCGACCGAAGTTGTTGCAGCCCAGGCCGACGACCGACACCCGTAGCCCGGACTCACCCAGTGCGCGATGTTCCATGAGCCCAGCGTTTCAGGTCAGCTGGTCTTCCCCGGCAGCAGCCCGAACGTATAGGCGTCATCGAGCGCTTGCCACGACGCGGCGATGACGTTCTCGTCGACGCCCACGGTGTCCCACTCCCGCTCACCGTTCGAGGTCCGCACGAGCACCCGGGTGATCGCGCCCGTGCCATGCACCCCCTCGAGGATGCGCACCTTGTAGTCGACCAGGTCGAGCTTGCCCAGCTGCGGGTAGAACCGCTCCAGCGCCTGGCGAAGCGCCATGTCGAGCGCGTTGACCGGCCCGTTGCCCTCACCGGTCGCGACGATCCGCTCCTCACCGACGTACAGCTTCACCGTCGCCTCGGACCGCACTGCGCTCGCGTCCTGGCTGTCGGTGATCACCCGGTAGGACTCCAGCCGGAACGGCCGCCATCGTTGCCCATCGACCTCCTCACGCAGCATCAGCTCGAATGAGGCCTCGGCGGCCTCGAACGAGTAGCCCTCGGCCTCCATCCGCTTGACCCGTTCGATCACCCGACCGACCACCTCGCGGTCCACCTCGATGTCGAGCTCGCGCGCCTTGAGCTCGACGCTCGCCCGGCCGGCGAGCTCGGAGACCAACACGCGCATGTCGTTTCCGACGAGGGCCGGGTCGGTGTGCTGATACAGGTCCGGGTCAACCTTGAGCGCCGAAGCGTGCAGTCCTGCCTTGTGGGCAAATGCACTCGCGCCGACCCACGGTTGGTGGTCGTCGGGCGCGATGTTGGCGAGCTCAGCGATCGCGTGGCTGACCCGGACCAGCTCTGAGATTGCCCCGTCGGGCAAGACCGGTAGGTCCAGCTTCAGCTGGAGTCCGGCAACGATCGAGAACAGGTCGGCGTTGCCGGCCCGCTCCCCATAGCCATTGGCGGTTCCCTGCACATGGGTCGCGCCGGCCTGTACGGCGGCCAGCGAGTTCGCGACCGCGCAGGCGGTGTCGTCGTGGGCGTGGATCCCGATCCTCGTCTCGGGGTGGCCGAGCCACCCGACGACCTCGCTCACGACATCCGACAGCCGGGTCGGCAGCATCCCGCCGTTCGTGTCGCAAAGCGCGACCACCTCCGCGCCCGCCTCCGCCGCGGCGGCGACGACCGCGAGCGCGTAGTCGCGGTTCAGGTGGTAGCCATCGAAGAAGTGCTCGGCGTCCAGGAACACCCGGCGCCCCTCACCGCGCAGGAACGACACGGTGTCGCGCACCATCGCAAGGTTCTCCTCAAGCGTCGCACGCAGCGCCCGCTCGACGTGCCCCGTGTGCGACTTCGCGACGAGGGTCACCACGGGCGTCTGCGCGTCGACAAGGGCACGGACCTGCGGGTCGTCGGCAGCAACCGCGCCGGCCTTGCGAGTCGCCCCGAAGGCGGCGAGCGTCGCATGCTTCAGGTGCAGCTCGCCGGCCGCCGCGCGCCGGAAGAACGCCTCGTCCTTAGGGTTGGCACCCGGCCAGCCGCCCTCGATGAAGCCGACGCCCAGCGCGTCGAGGTGCGCGGCGACGGCAAGCTTGTCGTCAACCGACAGCGAGAGCCCCTCTCGCTGCGTTCCGTCGCGCAGCGTCGTGTCGTAGACGTGCAAGTCGGTGAGTGCCACCGGGTACCCCTTCGAGGAAGTCTGGCCCTGAGTCTGTCCAACGTCCGTCCAACAAAAAACCCCCGGCCCGGTCAGGGCAGCGGGGGTCGCGCGTCGGCTGTGGTGCTTAGCCGACGCGCTCGCAAATAATCGTGGCGAACTGCGTCACATGCTCAGTCTTCGGCAGAAGAGGCCCCGAGGTCAAGCCGATCATCGGGCGAGGCGCTCAGCAGACCTTGTGCATCCAGCCATGGGTGTCCGGGCTCCGGCCGTACTGCAGGTCGATCAGTGCCGACCGGAGCTTCGTCGCCACCGGGTTCTCGGCCGGTGAGGTGACCTCACCGCCGTGCCACTTCAGCGTTCCGATCGGTGCGATCACGGCAGCCGTCCCACAGGCGAAGACCTCCGTGATCCGACCGGTGTCAACGCCCTTGCGCCACTCGTCGATGTCGACCCGACGCTCCTCCACCTCGTGCCCGAGCTCGCCGGCGATCGTCCGCAGCGCGTCGCGGGTGCCGCCCTCGAGGATCGTGCCGGTCAGCTCCGGTGTGATCAGGGTGCCGTCGTCCTGGACGAACCAAAGATTCATGCCGCCGAGCTCCTCGACCCACCGACGCTCGGTGGCATCGAGGAAGAGGACCTGCTCGCAACCGTTCGCGATCCCCTCCTGCTGCGCGACGAGGCTCGCGGCATAGTTCCCGCTGCACTTGGCAGCTCCGGTGCCACCCGGCGCGGCGCGGGTGTAGTCCTCCGACAACCAGATCGTGACCTGCTTCGCTCCCGACGCGAAGTACGGCCCGACCGGCGAGGCGATGACGAGGAAGGTCACGTGGGAGGCGGGCTTCACTCCGAGGCCGACCTCCGTGGCCATCATGAACGGACGCAGGTACAGACTCGCCTCGCCATCGCTCGGCACCCAGGCCGCATCAGCGCGGACGAGATGATCGGATGCCGCAACGAAAGCATCGACCGGCAGCTCGGGGAGCGCGAGCCGGGCGGCGGAGCGGTTGAACCGCTCCGCGTTGAACCCGGGCCGAAAGGTGGCGACGCCACCGTCGGGCTGGCGATAGGCCTTGAAGCCTTCGAAGATCGCCTGGCCGTAGTGGAAGACGTGGGTGGCCGGATCGAGGCTCAGCGGTGCGTACGGACGCAGCCGCGCGTTGTGCCATCGGGCGTCCGGGGTCCACTCGACCGTGACCATGTGGTCGGTGAAGTACTTGCCGAACCCGGGCGCCGCGAGGATCTCAGCGAGACGCTCCGGCGTGGTCGGCTGCGGCGCCGACTCGATGCTGAACTCAAGACCCATACAGCGAGATTAGGTCAGGCGTGCAGCGATCGCATCTCCGATATCGGTCGTGCTGCGCGTCGCGCTTCCGCGCTCGGCGAGATCGGCGGCGGCCGCCGCCTCGACCCGGCTTGCGGCAGCGCGCAGCGACAACGAGTCCAGCAGCATCGCCACCGACAGCACCGTCGCCGTCGGGTCGGCCAGTCCCTGGCCGGCGATGTCCGGCGCGCTGCCGTGCACCGGCTCGAACATGCTCGGCGCCGTTCCGTCGACGTTGAGGTTCCCGCTCGCCGCCAGCCCGATCCCCCCGGCGATCGCCGCACCGAGGTCCGTGACGATGTCGCCGAACAGGTTGTCAGTCACGACGACGTCGAACCGCTCCGGCTGAGTGACGAAGTAGAGGCAGGCCGCGTCGACGTGCGCGTAGTCGACGGCAACGTCGGGAAACTCCGGCGCGACCTCGTCGACGGTGCGCTGCCAAAGGCCACCGGCGTGCACGAGCACGTTCGTCTTGTGAACCAGCGTGAGCTTCTTGCGCGGCCGCGCCGCCGCTCGCTTGAACGCGTCGCGAACGACGCGCTCCACGCCGTACCGGGTGTTGACGCTTTCCTCGGTCGCCACCTCGTTCGGTGTGCCGTGACGCATCGAGCCGCCGACCCCGACGTACGGGCCCTCGGTCCCTTCTCGTACGACGACCATGTCGATCGTGGCGGGCTCGACGCCGGCGAGCGGCGTGGTCACACCCGGGTACAGCTTCACCGGCCGCAGGTTGACGGCGTGCTCGAAGGCGAACCGCAGCTTGAGCAAAAGACCGCGCTCGAGCACCCCGGACGGCACAGTGGGGTCACCGACAGCACCGAGCAGGATCGCGTCGTGCCCGCGGAGCTCTTCCAGCACGCTGTCCGGCAGCGTCTCACCGGTGCGATGCCAGCGGGCCGCGCCGAGGTCGTAGTCGGTCGTCTCGACCTTGACCCCGTCCGGTTCGACGGCCGCGCGAAGTACCTTCAGGCCCTCGGCGACGACCTCCTGACCGATGCCGTCGCCGGCGATCACTGCAATGCTCGTCACGAGCGGCGAGGCTAGTAGATCGCAACCCCTGACCTCGCGCTGCCCGAATCTCGCTAGGCAATGTGGCATTGCCTAGCCGAAATTGCCCCCTAGCCGCCGAATCGCGGGGGCGATGCCACATTGCTTGCGCGAGATCTCGTCGCTGCCCGCTCCTATCGTCGACCCCATGTCGAAGCGCGGGTGGGTGCTGTTCGTCGCAATGTGCTTCATCTGGGGTGTCCCCTACCTGCTGATCCGGGTGGCGGTGCGTGACCTGAGCCCCGCTGACCTGGTCTTCGCTCGTACGTCGATCGCCGCGCTGATCCTCGTCCCGATCGCCGCCTGGCGTGGGGTGCTCGGCGGGTTGCGCGGCCACTGGAAATGGGTGTTGGCCTACACGGCCGTCGAGCTGACGATCCCCTGGCTGCTCTTGTCGAGCGCAGAGGAGCATCTCACCAGCTCGTTTGCCGGTCTGCTCGTAGCCGGAGTCCCGCTGGTCGGGATCGGCATCACGCGCCTGCTCGGACTGCAGGAAGAGATGACCGCGAGGCGCTGGCTCGGCTTGCTCATCGGCATCGCCGGGGTGGCCTCGCTGGTGGGCCTGCAAGTCGGTGAGGTCGACATGACCGCGGTTCTCGAGATCGCGTTCGTGGCGGTCGGCTACGCGCTGGGCCCATTGATCCTGTCCCACCGACTGGGTGCGGCACCAGGCCTCGCAGTCGTCGCCGCCTCCCTCGCGGTCACCGCGGTTGTCTACGCACCTTTCGCCATCGTCCGGCCGCCCGACCACATGTCCGGGAAGGTCGTCTGGTCGGTGATCGGGCTCGCCGTGATCTGCACGGCCCTGGCGTTCGTGGTGTTCTTCTGGCTCATCGGCGAGATCGGACCGACCCGCGCAACCGTCATCACGTACGTGAACCCAGCGGTGGCGATCGCCCTGGGGGTCGCCGTACTCGGCGAGCACGTCACGACAGGCATGGCGATCGGCTTCCCGCTCGTGCTGATCGGGTCCTACTTCGCCACCGCCCGCAAGCCGGGCGAGCCCGGTTCGGAGGCGATCGTCGTCGAGGACGCGGTCGTCAGCCCCGGATAGCCTGCGGAGCCATGGGCGACCGTCCGCTACGCGTCCTCATCATCGATGACGACAGGCCGACCCGCTCCCTGGTTGAAACCCTGCTAGGCGACGAGGGGTTCGTTGTCGATGCCATCGCCTTCGCGACCGACGCACTGGCAGCGATCGAGCGAAACCCGCCCGACGTCGTGCTGCTCGACATCATGATGCCGGAGATCAGCGGGTACGGCCTGATGGCGGAGATTCGCGACCGCACCGACGTCCCGATCATCTTTCTCTCGGCCAAGGGCGGCGAAGCCGACCGCGCCCGAGGCATTCGCCTGGGCGCGGACGACTACGTCGTGAAGCCGTTCAGCAACGACGACCTGATCAAGCGGATCCGGGCCCTCGCCGGACGCAGGATCAAGCGCGATTGACGGCGCTCACGAGGGCGTAGAGAGATGCCGTCGTGATGCTCGGCGAGATACCGCAACCCCACAGCACCTTGTCGCCGACAGCCACCTCGAGGTACGCCGCGGCCTGCGCCTCTTCGCCGGCACTCCGCGCGTGCTCGTGGTAGTCCAGCACGCGAGCGTCGATGTCGACCTGGGCAAGAGCATGCACCAGCGCGGCAATCGGTCCGTTGCCCTGTCCGGTGATCTCCCGCTCGGTCCCGTCGACGGTCACGGTCGCAGTGATGTGGTCGATCTCGCCGGACTCGATCGAGTAGTGCTTCAGCTGCAGTGGCTCGGTCCGCTCGAGGTAGGTCTCGCGGTACATCTGCCAGATCTTGTCGGGCGCAACCTCGCCGCCCTCGTTGTCGCACACCGTCTGCACGATCCGTGAGAACTCGATCTGCATCCGGCGCGGAACATCGAGCTGATGGTCGTACTTCATCACGTACGCGACCCCGCCCTTGCCGGACTGCGAGTTGACCCGGATCACTGCCTCGTAGCTGCGACCGACGTCCTTGGGGTCGATCGGCAGGTACGGCACACCCCAGGTGAAGTCGTCGACCGCCACACCAGCCTCCGCGGCGTCGCGCTCGATTGCCTCGAGGCCCTTCTTGATGGCGTCCTGGTGGGACCCGCTGAAGGCCGTGTAGACCAGGTCACCGCCGTACGGGTGGCGGGGATGAACCGGCAGCTGGTTGCAGTACTCCACCGTGCGACGGATCTCGTCGATGTCGGAGAAGTCGATGCCCGGATCCATGCCCTGGCTGAAGATGTTCAGCCCCAGCGTGACCAGGCAGACGTTGCCGGTGCGCTCACCGTTGCCGAACAGGCATCCCTCGACCCGGTCCGCACCGGCCTGTACGCCGAGCTCGGCGGCCGCAACCGCCGTACCCCGGTCGTTGTGGGGGTGCAGGCTCAGGATGACCGCGTCGCGCCGCGAGATGTTGCGACCGAACCACTCGATCGAGTCGGCGTAGACGTTGGGAGTCGCCATCTCGACCGTCGCCGGCAGGTTGAGCACCACCTTGCGGTCGGCGGCGGGCTCCCACACGTCCATGACGGCCTCGCAGACCTCGACGGCGTAGTCAAGCTCGGTGCCGGTGAACGACTCCGGTGAGTACTGCCAGCGCACATCGGTTCCGGACAGCAGCGACTCGGCGTACTTCTGGCACCACTGCGCGCCGCGCACCGCGATGTCCTTGATGCCCGCCTTGTCCAGGCCGAACACGACCCGTCGCTGCAGCGTGGAGGTGGAGTTGTAGAGGTGGATCAACGCGGTGCCCTTGAAGCCGACCAGCGACTCGCACGACCGCTCGATCAGCTCCTCGCGGGCCTGCGTCAGGACCTGGATCGTCACGTTGTCCGGGACGAGATCCTGCTCCACCAGCTGGCGGATGAAGTCGAAGTCGGTCTGGCTTGCGGCCGGGAAGCCGACCTCGATCTCGTTGTAGCCGATGTCGACCAGCAGCTTGAACATCCGCATCTTGCGCTCAGCGTCCATCGGGTCGATGAGCGCCTGGTTGCCGTCGCGGAGGTCGACGCTGCACCACTGCGGCGGGGCGGAGATGACTTTGCTGGGCCACGTGCGGTCCGGCAGGTCGATGGGCGCGAACGGGGTGTAGCGCTTGTGCTGCGGCATGCGTGCCGTCTGATCAGTCATTGAAGGTTTGCTCCCTGTAGGCCTGGCGCGCGGAGCGCGACCTGGATGGTTTCGGTTGGCAAACCGGCGCTGGCTCGGTGGTTCGCAGACCACGACGACTCCCGCAGCGGGGGGCCGGTGGTCGACCCCGCTACGGGCGGGTAAGGAGCAGGAGCGCGCTCATCTCGTGATCACGGTACCAAACTCGGTCGCCAGCGGCGTAGTGGGAAATACACGAGCGCGAGCAGGACGAGCGCGGCGACGCCGTCGAGCCAGTAGTGGTTGGCCGTCACGACGATGAAGTACGACGTGAGAACGGGGTGCACCAGAGCCAGCCAGCGCCACCTGCTGTTGCTGACCGCGATCACCGCCCAGGCGACCAGGACCGCCCAGCCGACATGCACCGACGGCATCGCCGAGAGCTGGTCGGTGATGCCGCTGCCGAGACCGTCGTAGACCGACTGGTGGAACCGAGCCGCGAGGTCGACCATGCCGAAGCTCGGGATCAGCCGCGGTGGCGCAGTGGGCATCAGACCGATCAGCAGCGAGATCGCCGTGAACCCGACGACGAGGTTGCGCCACTTCGGGTAAGCCTCGCGATGGCGGACCATCAACCACAGCAGCGCGGCGGCGAAGACGACGATGTGCGCCCACGCGTAATAGCCGTTGGCAATCCGGTCCCAGGTGGCGTGACCCAGGATCTGGCGCTGCAGCGCGGCCTCGCTCGGCAGATGCAGGACCCGTTCCGCGTGCCACAGCCAACGGCCACGAGCGAACGCTCCCGCTTGGTGGAACAGCGAGATCCGGCCGACGATGCGCCACAGGATGAACAGGATGTTGAGCAGGACGAACTCGCGCAGCAACCAGCCCCATCGAGCCAGGCCTTGCCGCGTCCGTTCCTTCGCGTCAGGCTCGGCGAGCCCCTCGCCGAACGGCCTCCCGCACGACGTACAGACGTTCTCCGCCATCGGCATCCGCGCCCGGCAGGCGACGCACACCCACGCAGGTTCCGGAGGCACGGGGCGAAGCGTACGTGTGTCGAGTGATCACTACGCTTCGCTGGTGATTCCCGTTGACACCCATCTTGTCGCTCCGCTCGGCCAGGAGGACGTCGAGATCCGGCGGCTCGCCGACGTCGGGTTCGACGGCGCGTTCACCTTCGAGGGCTCGCACGACCCGTTCTTCCCGCTGGTCGCCGCCGCGAAGGCCGGCACCGGCCTGCACCTGATGACCAACGTCGCCATCGCGCTGCCGCGCTCGCCGCTCACCCTGGCTTACGCCGCGTGGGACCTGCAGACGCTGTCCGGCGGAACCTTCCGGCTCGGTCTAGGCAGCCAGATCAAGACCCACATCGAACGCCGGTACGGCGCACGTTGGGAGTCCCCCGTCGGGCAGATGCGCGAGTGGGTCGAGGCGATTCACGCGATCTTCAACACTTGGCAGAACGGCGAGAAGCTCGACTACCGCGGGACGTACACCTCACACACGCTGATGACGCCGTTCTTCAACCCCGGGCCGAACGAGTTCGGCCCGCCGCCGATCCTGCTCGGTGCGCTCGGACCGAAGATGACGCAGATGGTCGCCGAGACGGCCGATGGCCTGCTCACCCACCCCTTCAACAGCCGGCGACACCTGGTCGAGCGGACGCTGCCCGCGGTCGACGCCGGACTTGCGGCAGCGGGTCGGCCGGCACGCGGCTCGCCGGACAGCAGCTTTCAGCTGGTGCTCGAGGCGATGGTCTGCTGCGGCCGCAACGAGGCTGAGATCGCGGCGGCGGAGGCCGACACCCGCAACCGGCTGGCGTTCTACGGCTCGACGCCGTCCTACCTGCCTGTCCTCGAAGCGGAAGGCTGGGCAGACCTGCAGCCCGAGCTCAACCGGCTGTCAAAGCTCGGGCAGTGGAAGGAAATGGGCAACCTCATCGACGACACGATGCTTCGTACGCTCTCGGTCCACGGCACGCCGGCCGAGTGCGCTGCAGGGATCAAGGAGCGGTTCGGCGAGGCAACCCGGATCGCGCTGACGATGCCGCAGGGTTCCGATGCGACCCTGACGGCCGAGCTGCTCAGCCTGCTTCGAGAAAGCTGACCACGGTGTCCCGGAACTCCTCCGGGCTGTCGATCCACGGGTAGTGCGCACCACCCGGCAGCTCGACGACCGTGGCATCGGCAAACATGTCCGCGACGAGGTGCCCGGCCTTCACACCGGTGATGCCGTCGAGCGATCCGACCACTACGAGCACCGGTGCCTCGACCGCCTTGAGGCGCTCTGTCAGGTTCAGCTCGGCGGCGGCATCGGAGTCGGGGATGAAGGCGGCCATCGCCCGCATCGACATCTGCCCGTCCGTCGAGTCGGCGTGCGCCTGCGATCGTTCGTCCCACTTCGCATAGCCGAAGACCCGTAGGCCCGGGTCGAACCGCATCCGCATCCGTGGCGGCATCAGCTCCAGCTCAGCCTCGACGGCGGCGGCCTCGGCGTACCAGGGCTCACCGGAGCGGCTGGCGCGGATGGCCTTGATGTCGCCCTCGACGTCGCCGAACGGCTTGCCGGACGGAGTGACGAACACGATGCGGCCGACCCGCTCCGGGAACTTGGCGGCATACGCCAACGTGACGAAGCCCCCGGCCGAATGAGCGATGAGATCGATGGTCTCGAGACCCTGCGCCTCGCGCACGACGTCGAGATCGTCGGCAAGCCGGTGGAATGCGAGTGAGTCACGGTCCGCCGGCAGCGGGGACAGGCCGGTGCCGCGTAGGTCGACCCGCAGCAGCTTCCGCTGCTCCGACAGCCCGGCGAAGTCCTCGAGGTACGCCGACGCGCGCGCCGGCCCTCCCGGCACACACATCAATGGCTTGCCCTCGCCGATCACGTGGACCGCGATCGTCTCGCCATCCGGGGTGTCGACCCGGACCACAGGGTGGGCAGGCGGCTCCATCAAGACAGCCATCAGTCGACGGGAAGGTGCGCGGCGCGGACGTGCGAGGCGCCGACAGTGCTGGTGATCTCGTCGAGGACGGCGGGCGGGATCGCCGAGTCGATCGTCAGCACCATGAGCGCTGAGCCGCCCTCCGACGTACGGGACACCTGCATCCCGGCGATGTTCACCCCTGCCTGCCCGAGCAGCTGGCCGACGGCACCGACGATGCCTGGCCGGTCCTCGTAGGTCACGAAGACCATGTCTTCGGCGAGCGCCACCTCGACGTCGAATCCGTTGACCCCCACCAGCTTCTGCACCATCCGCGGCCCGGTCAGGTTCCCGCCGACGGACACCGTCGTCCCGTCGGGCAGGGCCCCCCGAACCGTGATCAGGTTCCGGTAGTCCGGGCACTCCTCGTCGGAGGTCAGCGTCACCTCGACGCCGCGCTCCGCCGCGAGGAGGGGTGCATTCACATAGGTGACCTGGTCCTCTACGACGTCAGCGAAGACGCCCTTCAGCGCCCCGAGCTGAAGGACGGAGACGTCGTGCGCAGCGATCTCGCCACGGATGTCGACGGTCAAGCTCGCCGGTGCGCCCGCCGCCAAGGCGGTGAACAGCCGCCCCAGCCGCTCGATCAGTGGAAGGCTCGGCCGCAGCTCCTCAGCAACGGCACCGCCCTTGACGTTGACGGCGTCAGGGACGAGCTCGCCGGCGAGGGCCAGCTTCACCGAACGCGCAACCGCAAGGCCGGCCTTGTCCTGCGCTTCGGCCGTCGAGGCACCCAGGTGCGGGGTGACGACGGCTCTGGGCTCGGCGAACAGCGGCGAGTCGGTGCACGGCTCCGTCGCGTAGACGTCGAACGCGGCCCCGCCGATGCGGCCTTCCTTGAGTGCCAGCGCGAGGGCGGCTTCGTCGACCAGCCCGCCGCGCGCGGCATTGACGAGGATGGCACCTGGCTTCATCAGCCCGATCTCTCGCTCGCCGATCAGGCCGGCGGTCTCCTTGGTCTTCGGAAGGTGGATCGACACGAAGTCGCTCTCTGCGAGCACCTCGTCGAGGGTCATCATCTGCACCCCGAGCTGCGCGCCACGCGCAGCTGGGACGTAGGGGTCGTACGCGACCAGCCGCACCCCGAATGCCTTCAGCCGTTCGGCGAACAGCTGGCCGATCTTGCCGAGGCCAACCACACCGACCGTCTTGTCGGTGACCTCGACACCCGTGAAGGCGCTGCGCTTCCACTGCCCTGCCTTCAAGCTCTCGTTCGCCGCCGGGATGTTGCGCGCCGCCGAGAGCAGCAGTGCGACGGCGTGCTCCGCCGCAGATGTGATGTTCGAGGTCGGGGCATTCACCACGAGTACGCCGCGCGCCGTCGCGGCTTC
>Ga0164242_10004493_pt1 | contig 15667 bp, 18 predicted proteins | sample OricomgcompostMG_FD_108783 | JGI IMG/M metagenome (GOLD analysis project Ga0164242, IMG submission 108783) | Miracle-Growth compost microbial communities from Emeryville, California, USA - Original compost - Miracle growth compost (MG) ... | reverse complement strand
TAACTAACACAGGTGATATCGAAAAATATGACGGTATTGTTGCTGATAGGGTAATTATCGATTGGACTCTTTGGACTAATCCAGGTGGTACTAAGACGCCAACAACCTAATTTTTTTTTGATTGTATACAATAAAATATAAAATAAGTAGTTATATTTGATGTAAATTGTAACTGCTATTATCAGAATCTTATTATATACAGGATATTTTTCAACAACATTACCCTTAGTGTTTTATTTGCTATTTAAAAGAAATAGCAAATCGAAACCATTAAGGGTAATGTTATTTTATCTCCTTTACTGTCTTGTAAATGATGGAATGAGCTTTTACCTCCAAAGTATTCATTCACCTACAGCTGTTTTATTATTCCCTTTATTTACGATTGTTGAATACAGTTTTTTGTGTTATTTTATTTATTTAATACTTCCAAAAGGGTTTATTAAAAAATCTGTAGTTTTTTTTTGGAGTGCATTTTTGCTATTTGCGATAATTGATTATGCGTTTTTTAGTAAATCCTCTGAATTTGATTCTATTGCAATCGGTATAGAATCTATAATTGTCCTGATGCTATGCATCTACTATTTGTTCTCGCAAATTAAAGGAGCAAATAATCTTTTAATTTATTCTACTTTTAATTTTTGGACAGTAATTGCCTTTTTTATCTATTTTTCAGGTACCTTCTTCCTTTATTTAATGACTGAAAAAATGATGGATAGCCCTTCATTTCAAAAGCTTTACTTTGTTATCAATATCTCGTTTAATATCTTAAAGAATATATTACTTTCTGTAGCAATGACAATGAAAGTGAATACTGTAGCCCCACAAAAAAACGTTATACCAGAATTAGATGATGACCTCTTTATTCACAAACAAATTAATTCACCTAACTAAATGTTTTTTTTACAGGTTAAAACTACTTTAGGGATTTCGAGTGTGGTGGTTTTGGGTACTCTTGGAATGTTTTTTATGGCCATAACTTTGGTCTCTATAGTAGTTTTTCACCAACGTCGGGTTATCAGGTTTAATAAGCAAATTCAGAAGATGGAAGAAGAACGCCAGCAAATGTTGCTGCGTGCTTCAATCCAATTCCAGGAAGAAGAACGACAAAGAATTGCTGCTGACCTTCATGATGATGCAGGCCCACTTTTGGCCACAGCAAGACTTTACCTGAATGAAAATTTAATTCACCAGGAACCTGCTGTTCAACTTCAATCTATTTTCAGTGCCAAACAAATTATTGACGATAGCATCCAACTGATCAGGAATATTTCTCATAGCCTGATGCCTCCAACATTAAAAAACTTTGGCCTTGAAGCTGCGATCAAAGATTTATTTGAAAAAATAAACGGCTCTGGCGTAATAAATGCCAGTGCAAGGTTTCATGATAACCGGCAACGGTTGAATGATGAACAGGAATTACTCGTTTTTAGGATCCTGCAGGAGTTAGTAACCAATATTATCAAACATAGTAGCGCCGGATTTATTCACCTTACTCAAAATGCACAGGGGAATATTGTTTACTTTCGCATTCATCATGATGGTAAAGGTATTCTTCAGAAAGATTTTGAAAAGATGGAGCATGACTCGAGTGGCCTTGGTTTAAAAAATATTCAAAGCAGGATAAGGGTGTTGAGAGGAAAAATATTTTTTGAAATAGATAGTACTCACACGTATTATAAAGTAACCATTGAAGTGCCAAGAGAACCAATTAAATAATTTTTTCTTTTTTAGATTTTTTTCTTTTATCTTTTGCCTTTAAGCTATTAAATATGACCCCCGAAACTATCAACGTAGCCATTGCAGATGATCATAAAATTTTTAGAAAAGGAGTTATACTTTCTCTAAAAGCATATCATAATATCAGGTTTATTTTAGAAGCTGAAAATGGGGAGGAGCTTATTAAGGGAATTGAACAGGAACAACCTGACATCGTTTTAATGGATTTAAAAATGCCGGTAAAGGATGGTATTGAAACCACAAAATACCTGAATAAACACTTCCCGCAGGTACGGATTCTCATTCTCACAATGTTTGAAGATGAACGCTTTGTAGGTCACTTAATGGATAGTGGGGCTAATGGATATTTATTAAAAAGCACCGAACCTGCAGAAATCAAACAAGGAATTATGGATGTGATGAGCACCGGTTTTTACCTGAATAATTTTGTAAACCGGGTGTTGATAAAAAAGAATTATGCAAAGCAAAAATTCAATCCGAATTTAAACAGCCAGATTGTTGTAAGTGAAAGGGAAAAGGAAGTGCTGTCCTTAGTTTGTATGGAATATACAGCGCATGAAATCGCCCAGAAAATGGAAATTAGCGCAAGAACCGTGGAAGCTATCAAGGATAGACTAATGGAACGTTTTGGAGTGAAAAACTCGGTAGGTTTGGTCTTTTTTGCAATGAAAAACTCTTTGATAGATTGATTTTCTGAATCAAAATCAAAAGCTCATTTCCGGAATTTCACCTTCTACAATCAGCTTTCCAGCCGTTTTATCTTTAATTTCTTCAACAGAAACGCCAGGAGCCTTTTCCATTAATCTGAACCCGTTTTTGGTAACCTCAATTACTGCAAGATTGGTTACAATTTTTTTGACGCAATTGATCCCGGTCAAAGGAAGCTGGCATTTTTTTAATAATTTGGATTCTCCTTTTGGATTGGTGTGCATCATTGCTACAATGATATTTTTTGCGCTTGCTACAAGATCCATCGCTCCTCCCATCCCTTTTACCATTTTTCCTGGAATTTTCCAGCTGGCGATATCTCCATTTTCACTTACTTCCATTGCTCCCAAAACGGTAAGATCTACTTTCCCCGCCCTGATCATTCCGAAACTCATTGCACTGTCAAAAAAAGCGGAGCCGGGAAGCGTGGTGATTGTTTGTTTTCCTGCATTAATCAAATCTGGATCTTCCTGTCCGGCAATAGGAAAAGGACCCATTCCCAATAATCCATTTTCAGATTGAAGTGTCACATTCATACCTTCCGGAATATAGTTGGCAACTAATGTAGGAATGCCTATGCCAAGGTTAACGTAATAGCCATCCTTTAATTCTTTTGCTATTCTTTGCGCTATCTGATTTTTGTCTAACATAACAATTTTAAAAGTTGAAAATATGAAAATGTGAGAATTGTTAAAAGCAAACTCTTACTAACTTCTTACTGTCCTTTGTTCAATTCTTTTTTCAAAAACAGCTCCTTTAAAAATCCGGTGTACATAAATTCCCGGAGTATGAATTTCATTCGGATTTAACTGACCTGCGTCTACTAATTCTTCTACCTCTGCAATAGTGATTTTTCCTGCCATTGCCATCATAGGATTAAAATTTCTGGCCGTTTCTTTATAAATCAGGTTTCCTGCTTTATCACCTTTCCACGCTTTAACCAATGCAAAATCTGAATCGAATGCATATTCCATTAAATATTCTTTTCCATTAAAGATCCGTGATTCTTTTCCCTCGGCTACTTCTGTTCCAACACCCGCAGGGGTGAAAATTGCAGGCATCCCATAACCTGAAGCCATACATCTTGTAGCCAGCGTTCCTTGAGGAATAAGTTCAACTTCAAGTTCACCACTTAATAATTGTCTTTCAAATTCGGAATTCTCTCCCACGTAAGAAGCAATCATTTTTTTTAATTGCTTCTTTTTTAATAATAATCCGATTCCAAAATCATCAACGCCGGCATTATTGGAAATACAGGTAAGTTCGCAAACTTCTTTTTTTACCAAGGCAGCAATACAATTTTCGGGAATTCCACATAAACCAAATCCTCCAAGCATAATGACACTTCCATCATGAATATCATGAAGAGCGTCTTCAGCATTTTTATAAACTTTATTCATTTGAAATCATTTTATTTTCAATGGATGCTGTTCATGTTTTTTCTTTATTATTAAAGAATTTTCTCTTTCTTTTTGAATATAAAGACTATCAAAGATAAGCTTTAAAACATCAGGGTGTTTTACATACCAATTGTAACTTTTATTAAAATTGGCAGAATCTGTTTTATGAATTTGAAATACTTTTTGAGATAAAGTTTTTGTTTCAACAGCGGGGTTAACGGTAGAATCTTTTCTTGAAATTTCAGTTGCAAGCGTTTGTGCACGCATTACATCCCATAAGATATTCTTCATTTCTTTTGGTTGAATTATATCTTTAGGTGGTTTATTTCCTGAATTACAGGAAATAATGAGAATACAAAAAATGAAGCAGAAAAACGATTTCATTATTTTAATTGATCCTGGTATTTTGTGGCAGAAGAAACGTCAAGCCTTTTTAAAAAATCAAGTGCTTTAGCTTTGTCCGCAGGATTTGCTTTTGAAAAGATTTGGATCAGTTCCTGCGTTTTTGCCTGGAAAAAAAATTGCAGGATCATGGTATTCGGATTTTGAATATTGAATGTATTTAGCAAGCTTAATACATTTAAAATTTGTGTTCTTGCATTGGCTTCCTGTTCATAAAGATTGTCCATTCCAAGCCGGTAATAATCATAAATGGCGTCGTGAAAAATAGTGTATTTGCTATTCAGCAAATTTTCTGCTAACCAATACCTGTTGCGTGTTCCATCAAAAGCTTTCCATCCTGAAATGTTCCTTCCTTCGGGTGCATTATTGACAATGTTCTGAGCTTTTTGAAAATAAACATTTCCTCCCCTTGGTGAAAATGAATCATAATCGAACCCCAGAATCATATCTATCCAGTAAGCAAAAACTGCAGTGAGGTTTGAAACAAGTGGATCAGTACCTGAAACTCTCGTATCGTTAAACTCGAGTTGTTGAAATTCAACGTATCTGAAAATCACATCATTATCCTGGTAATTGATAACAGGCGAGACATAAGAAGAATTAAAAACCGGTCTGCCGGATTGAATGGTGAGGGAAGCTTTATAAACATCCGGGTCTCCGGTCGACTCGAGATTTAATAATAAGCTGCAATCTATTTTTTCATTCGGGCCAAAATTATCAGCGCTCCATTTTCTATTGTTTACAAAATCATTAAGAGCGGTTTGTAAGGTTTGAAAAGCTTTTTTATCAACATTATTACCAACGCGGTTACTTACAACGCTAATTCTTGCGTTCAGTTGGGCATGAAGCGCCTGGTTCAAAAAACCGAATAAAAAAAACAGGAGGATTTTATTCATTTCTATATTGGATAATTGTATTTACAATGTCAGCAGCAACCTCTTTTTTTGTTTTTGCATCAAATTGATATTCATTTTGTTTCTTATCAAAAATAGTGATTTTGTTAGTTTCAAAACCAAATCCCGCGCCTTTGTCATTTAATGAATTCAGGACGATCAAATCAGCGTTCTTTCTTGATAATTTTTTTAAAGCATTTTCTTTTTCATTTTCTGTTTCCAATGCAAAGCCAACAAGTGTCTGAGAGCCGGATTTTAATTTTCCTGCTTCAAAAAGAATATCTTTTGTTTTAATTAAATCAAGGGATAAATTTTCATTCTCTTTTTTTATCTTCTGATCACTTTTATCTTTTGGAGTAAAATCAGCGACTGCTGCTGCCATTATAATGATATCAAAAGATTCGAAATTTTCGATGCAGGCATCATACATTTCTTTTGCAGAAATGACCCTTTTTGTATTTATATTTTTACCAGGTTCGATTGTGGATGGACCTAAAATTAAATTAACTTCCGCTCCTCTTGAACTCAATTCTTCAGCAATTGCTACGCCCATTTTCCCGGAAGAATTATTTCCGATAAACCTTACCGGATCTAAAGCTTCATGAGTAGGTCCCGCGGTTACCAATGCTTTTTTACCTTTTAAACTCAAATCCTTTGAGAAAAAATTTTCAACATATTGGATGATTTCCTCAGGTTCTGCCATTCTTCCTTCGCCCGAAAGACCGCTGGCAAGCTCGCCCTTATTGACTGGCAAAAATCTATTTCCATGTTGTTGCAGTGCTACAATATTTTGTTGAGTTGCAGGATGTTGCCACATGTCCTCATCCATTGCTGGTGCTATTACAACCGGACATTTAGAGGATAAATAAACCGCAAGTAAAAGGTTGTCGCAAGTTCCGTTTGCCATTTTTGAAATGGTATTACAGGATGCCGGAGCTACAATCATTACATCAGCCCAGCGCCCTAGCATTACATGGTTGTTCCATGTATCTTCCTCGAATAGATCAGAGAGGACTCTATTTTTGGAAAGGGTTGAAAAGGTAAGAGGTGATACAAAAGTTTTTGCTGCCTCAGTCATAATGACTTTTACTTCAGCACCGGATTTTATCAATAAACGCAGGAGTAAAACCGCTTTATAAGCGGCTATACTTCCGGTTATGCACAGTAAAATTTTTTTCCCTTTGATCACCCACTATGATTTATTGTGAAAGATACTATTAATTAAAAATGGCGGAACAAACCGCCATTAAATATATCATTTCTTATGAAAAGAACAGTAATAATTAATCAAAAAGATTGTCTTCGTTTCTACGATAGTAGATTTTGTCTTCCATAAATTCTGCTGTTGCTAAAAGAGCAGGGTTAGGCATTCTTTCGTAAGCCCTTGAAATTTCAATCTGCTCTTTGTTTTCATGAATTTCTTCCAGGCTATCTGTATGACTTGCAAATTCTTCCAGTTTATTATGAAGTTCTTCCTTTATTGCAATATTGATCTGGTTTGCTCTTTTTGCAATCACTGTAATTGATTCATATAAATTACCGGTTTTGTTTTTTATATCAATCAGGTTTTGTGTTTCAACAACATTACTTGTATTAGCGTTTTGCTGCCGTCTTAGTTTGCTCATTTTGTATTTGTTTAATATTGTTTTGACTTAAATTTTTATATTCTTCAGCTTCTTTTAATAATTTACTGTCCGGAAAACGATCAGCGAAATCAAAATATTCAGCACTTACTTTTGCATATCTTTCTTCCTGCTTATCAGGTACGCTTAATTTGGCAAATTCATAGAAAGATTTAACCGCCATTAACATATATTCTTCACCTTTTGCAGATTCAGGATAGCTGTTTAACAGGTTCGTAAATCCAAGTCCTGCTGCATCATACATCTGAAGATTGTAATATAATTTCGCTGCCAGGTAATCTTTTTCTTCCAGCTTTGCCCTGCATTTTGCAATGATTTCATTTGCATCTTTTACCCTTGTTGAATTAGGATACATACTTATAAAGCTTTGCATCATGCCAATCGCTTTTGTCGTATTTGTTTGATCCAATTGCACATTTGGCGATTGTTTATAAAACGTTAGTGCATGCATATAGGCAATTTCCTCGGCTCTGCTACTGTTTGGAAATACACCTAAAAACCCTTGAAAAAGATTTTCAGCTTCTAAATAATTCTTTTGATAATAAGAACAGTAAGCATACTTATAATACAATTCTTCAAACTTATCTGATCCTTTAAATACAGGAAATAATTCCTGGTACAATTGTTCAGCGAATTTGTACTTTTTATTGGCAAAATATTCATCCGCTTTCTTCAGTTTATATTCGTAATCAGTGCTTTTAAGAACTTTTGTAAACTGGTTAGTACAACCGGTAAGCATCAGAAAAGGTACGATCAATAAAACTACAAGATTCTTCATAAAGAGCCGCAAAATTAAGTGAATTTAAACAAATATGAATTTAAAAAAAGTTGGAACAAAATCAACCTAGTTAATATTTTGATAATTGCCATAAAAAAACCCTTCTCAAAAAATGAGAAGGGTTTATCATTGAGCAAAAAGTATTCTTTAATCTGCTTTAATATCAACTGTGTTTGCATCTCCGCCACCAACTTCGCAATTGATTGTAATGCGGTCTGCACTTATTCCTTCTTTTTCTGTAAGGTAAGCTTTAACTGCATCTACTCTTTTGTTACAAAGAGCTTGTGAAGCTTTAGAAGCTGCAGGGTAACCTGTAACGGTAATATTGCAGGTTGCACTGTTTTTCAATTTAGTAGCAACTGTTGCAAGCATTGCTTTTGCATCGTTGCTGATGCTGGTGCTTCTGTTTCTGAAAGAAATGCTAGGTAAATCACCAATATTGCATGCATTAGCCTGTGCTTGAATATTCTTACAGCATTCTGGGTCAGGACATTTACCAACACCATCTGCGTCAACTGGTTGACATTCTGTTGGAGTAATCAATTGTTTGTCTTTGCAATCCGGAACGCCATCACCATCTGTGTCTCTTGAAACACCGTGACTGTCAACCGGGCAACCTGCTGGTGTATTTGGCTCCCTGTCAAGTTGATCAACAACACCATCACCATCCGCATCATCAAATACCGGTTTAGGCAATTTCATGTGTTTAGGGTTATTGATTTCGCTGTATGCATAATCAAGAGGATTGATCCACCAGAGTGGTTCAATTGATTTAGAACCAACGTTGAAGTTAAGTCCAACGGAAAAGTAATTATAACTATCAAAATCACGGGTTTGAGCAGGATCAAGATAAGGATGTTCCTGCCATTCCTGGCCATCTAACAGATCATCTTTTGTGAAGGTAAACCTGTCTTCAATAGCAAGATTTACGCGTTTTCCTAATTTAAATGCTATTCCTGCAAGTGCAGTTCCTGTAGGTCTCAACGGATGAGAACCTAATTTAGCTTTTGTATTTAACTCGTTTTGAGCAGCAGTGTAAGGAACATCTTTCAGTAAGTCTTTTAAGGCATCACGGGTCTTTTTTCTATCGTGATATTGATCTGTTGTTGCCTGGATTGAGCTGAAACTTGTTGGTACCTGAACCTGTGCATTATAAACAGTTGCACCAATACCTAAACCTCCATATAATACCATTCCTGTTTTTTGTTTATGGAAGCGAATATTGTTTAAAGTAAAAATTCCCTGTAATGATAAATCATTAACGGTAGTTTTATAATTGTAATAAACAGGATCAAGGTTTGCTGCACTGAAGCCAGACCAAACCGGGTTATTTGAATATCCAACAGAAGGTTTCCAGTTTAAACCTTTAGCTACTCCGTACAAGTACTGAAGTCTTAAAGAAAATAAATACCCTAAAGCTTTTCTTACATGGATTGCACCTCCAATAGTGGGTAATTTAGAAGCTACATCACCACTGATTGAAAACATTCCACCGGAAATTCCAATTTCAGTTTCGCTGCGTGGCTTTGCAGGAAAATCATACGTGTTATTCATGAACTCATTTTGTTGTGCTTGTCCTTTAGAGGAAATTACACTTGAGTCATAAATGTTATACACACCAGTATCCTGTGCAAAAGCACCAGAGGATAGTAGGAATAAAATTCCCATTAACAGTAATTTAAACTTTTTGCTTGACATAACTTTTTGATTAATGATTTCTTAAATAAACGTTTTGATTGCGCAAAAATATCGAACGAATGTCAATATTCAAACTTTTTTTAGCAAATAATTAGATTTTGAGACTTTTATATATTCTTACATTTTTGTAAACTAATTCTATTATAATATATTAAACTGATTTTTCGATAAATTATTGTATAAAAATGAAAATTCTTTTTTGATTTTTAAAAAAAACTACCGCTTATTTCAGGATTGTACCATAAAATATCTGTTTGTGTCTTATATTGCCCTTTTCTTAAATAATGGAATTTTCAAAAAATCTTATTGCCGGAGAATTAGCAACGTTTGAACAGAAATTTGCTGAATCAGTAAAAAGTCAAACTCCTTTACTTGACCGGATAATGAAATATATCATCAAAAGGAAAGGGAAGCAGCTTCGTCCTATGTTTGTCTTTCTTTGTGCCAAACTTACAGGTACTGTGAATGAATCCACCTATAGAGCCGCAGCTTTAGTCGAATTATTACATACTGCGACCCTTGTTCATGATGATGTGGTTGATGAATCGCTGGAGCGAAGAGGTTTTCTTTCAATCAATGCTTTATGGAAAAATAAGATTGCGGTTTTGGTTGGTGATTACCTGCTTTCAAAAGGCTTGCTTCTTTCAATGGATGGCGGTGATTTTAGACATCTTCACATTTTATCCGAGGCGGTAAAACAGATGAGCGAAGGAGAATTATTGCAGATTGAAAAGGCAAGAAAGCTAAATTTAAAAGAAGATATTTATTTTGAAATTATCAGAAGCAAAACCGCTTCACTGCTTTCATCTGCATGTGCCGTAGGCGCATGGAGCACGAGCAATGATGAAGATCTTACCGCAAGAATGAAACTTTTTGGAGAAAAAACAGGAATTGCTTTCCAGATAAAGGATGATTTATTTGACTATGGTACTGATGATGTGGGCAAACCAACCGGAAATGATTTGAAAGAAAAAAAACTGACACTTCCTTTAATTTACACCCTGAATAATATTAATTCTGGCGAAAGAAGAAAAATCATTTACATCATTAAAAATGAAAATAAAAAGCCGGAAAAAATAAAATATGTTTTGCAGAAAGTTGTTGAAACGGGCGGCATTGATTATGCTAATAAAAAAATGATCCAGTACCGCGATGAGGCATTGGCTATTTTATTCGAGTTTCCTGAAACTGATATCAGGAGAGGGTTAGAAGAATTAGTTCGGTATACAACCGATAGAAAATATTAATTTTACCTTTTACTAACCTGTAAATTCCGGGATTAATTTGCTTAATTTTCAAAGTTCAATGCTAATTGTATAATGGAAAAAAGATGGAAAATAATCGAAACTGACAAAGAAAAGGCAGAGGCTTTGCAAAAATCTTTATCCGTTAGTTTACCGCTTTGTAATATTCTTGTTCAGCGTGGCATTGATACTTTTGATAAAGCCAAAGATTATTTCCGCCCGCAACTTTCCCAACTTCATGATCCTTTTCTGATGAAGGATATGGAAAAAGCGGTTGTACGAATTCTACATGCGATCAATAACAATCAGAAAATCCTGGTATTTGGCGATTACGATGTTGATGGAACAACATCTGTTGCCTGTATGTACCGTTTTTTAAAAAAAATCTATCGGGAAGATAAAATTGACTTTTATGTCCCACATCGTTACCGTGAAGGTTATGGGATTAGCAAACAAGGAATCGATTATGCAAACGAAAATAATTTCGATTTGATTATTTCTCTGGATTGCGGAATTAAATCCGTTGACCTTATCGGCTATGCATGCACGTTAGGTTTGGATTTTATTGTTTGTGATCATCATCTTCCGGATACAGAATTACCTCCAGCAATTGCTATTTTAAATCCCAAACAAAAAGATTGCACTTATCCGTTTAAAGAACTTTGTGGTTGTGGAGTTGGATTTAAACTTATCACTGCAATTTCCCAAAGGTTAGGGCTACCCGAAAATGAATATTTATGTTATCTCGATTTGGTGGTAACTGCAATTGGTGCTGATATTGTGCCTATCATTGGAGAAAACCGGATTCTTGCTTTCTATGGTTTGCAAAGATTGAACTCGTCTCCCTGTTCGGGCATAAAAGCTTTGATCAAATTGAGCAAAATAGAAAAAAGTTTTTCAATCAACAATGTCGTTTTTATCATTGCTCCTCGGGTAAATGCAGCAGGAAGAATGGACGATGCTACCAAAGCAGTAAGAATGTTTATCGAGGATGATTTGGAAAAGGCGATGCACTTTGCTGAAATGCTTCACAGCGATAATACAAATAGAAAGGATGCAGATTCAAGCATTACAGAGGAGGCCTTATCGATGATCGAAAACAATCCTGAAATGGTGAAAAGAAAAACGACAGTTGTCTTTCAATCTCACTGGCATAAAGGGGTTGTTGGTATCGTTGCAAGCAGGTTGATTGAAACTTATTACAGGCCCACAGTTGTTCTTACTCTCGGCGAAAAAATTGTTGGAGGAAGTGCCCGCAGTGTTCCCGGATTTAATTTATATGAAGCAATTCATGCCTGCCGTGAACACCTGATTGGTTATGGAGGTCATTTTGCTGCGGCAGGAATGTCAATGCTGCCTGAAAATGTGGATGCCTTTAGTAAAAAATTTGAGGAAGTAGTTTCATTAAGTATTGATCCATATCTATTGGTCCCTGAACTCGTCATCAATACAGAGATTGGTTTCAAAAATATTAACAGGAAGTTTTTTAAGATCATTGAACAAATGGAACCGTATGGACCCGAAAACATGCGGCCTGTTTTTGTGACCAAAAATGTTTGCAACACCTCCTGGACAAGGATTGTAAAGGAAGCACATATCCGGTTTGTAGTTAAAAATGAAGATGTTACTTTAACCGGGATAGGTTTTAATCTTGCTGAAAAATTTTCTTTATTGAATGAAAACAAACCAATAGACCTCGTTTATACCATTGATGAAAATGAATGGAATGGAGACACCACTCTTCAGTTAAAAGTGATCGACTTTCGACTTTCAGAAGCTGAATTCAATAATTAATGAAATTTTTTTATTACTTTAAATACTTCTATTTCATTGCCCGAAACTGGAATGTACAACTAGCTGCTTTTACAGTTCTTCATGAAATAAAAGGTGAAAAAAAATATAAGCTTGATACGATCAGAATTGACAGACTTCAGTTTCAAAAAATAAAAAGTGAGAATTTAAAACATGCATCAATTTACCAGGCCACAAATTATTATTTGCTTGAAAAGGCTTTTGATTTTTTAAAAAATAAAAATGCAAATACGGCTATTGTGGATTTTGGATCGGGTAGAGGAAGGGTTTTGGTTGTAGCTGCCTATTATGGATTTAAAAAAATAACCGGTGTTGATTTTTCACATTCTTTGTGTGCTGATGCAGAAAGAAATATTGAAAAAATTAAACCCCTTTTTCCTTCAGTAGCTTTTGAAATTTTTTGCAATGATGCGACCAATTATTCCATCGAAAAGAATGATACCGTTTTCTTCTTCTTCAATCCCTTTGATGAAGTGGTAATGCTCCAGGTCATCAAAAATATTCTTTTCTCTTTAAAGAAAAATGAAAGAAAGATTTATGTGGTTTATGTAAATCCATTACACCAGGAAATTTTTTTAAGCGCCGGTTTTGAAGAAGAATTTTATTTTAAGAAAATGAATTACCTGGAGTTCGCAATTTTTTCAAAATGATTGATCCATTAATTAGAATAGTGCATTGTTTAAGTATGAAGAGAGTATGAGTAGAGTATGAAGAGAGTATGGATAGAGTATGGATAAAGTATGGATACAGTATGAGAAGTGCGGGGAGAGAGTATGAAGAGAGTATCAGTAGAGTATGAGGAGAGTATGAAGAAAGTATGAGGAGAGTATGAAAAGGGTATGGGCAGAGTATGTGCAGAGTATGGAGAGGGTATGAGCAAGGTATGGGGAGAGTATAGGAAAGGCAAGGGAAAGGAAAGGGAAAGGCAAGGGAAAGGCATAGATAAAGCAAGGATAAGGTATCATTAAATCGGCTGTTGTAAAACTTCAGCAATAGCAGGAAAAGAATTAGATAAATATTTTTGCAGACCTTCTTTTTTTACCCAAATGAGTTCACTGATATCTTCTTCCGTTTGTGGAATTAATTTTTCAATTATAGAAGCTTTCATTTCATACCAATGCGTTTCCTTTAAATTATGTTTCCCATACTGTACGTAGGTATGATAAGTAATGGTAAGAGGCTTTATAATTTCTAATTTTTGCAATCCGGTTTCTTCTTCAACCTCCCTTTTAGCACATTCTTCAAGTGTTTCACCTTCATCTAATTTTCCTTTCGGTAAATCCCATTTACCACGTCTGAACATCATCAATATTTCTTCATTTTCATTTTTTACAACACCGCCGCCGGCTTTTATTAAATGAAAATGTTTATAGAATTGTGTTTTCAATTTTGAAAGATCTTTTCTTAAGATTATCGCTGCATGAACCTTCGGATTATTGATTTTATCCAGCAGGGAATTGATAGAGTCAGTTGAAAATTCATCCATAAAAACTGTATCAGCATGATTCCGGTATTTTTCAACAACCGCAGTTATTTTATCGCAAAGAAAAACCGGTTTTTCACCAAAGTAAATTGTAATGTAGCTCATACGTGTTTATTATCTTCGCAGCATGACTGATAAAAAAGCTATTGCCGAAAAGCTGTTACAAATTAATGCAATAAAATTAAATATTGAACATCCTTTTACCTGGGCTAGCGGTTGGAAAAGCCCTATTTATTGCGATAACCGCAAAATACTTTCTTTCCCATTCATCCGTGACTTTATTAAATCAGAAATGTGCAATATTATTTTTCAGGCTTTTGAAAAAGCTGATATGATTGCCGGAGTTGCTACTGCCGGCATTCCATGGGGAGCGATGGTGGCGGATCAATTGAAACTTCCTTACATTTATGTGAGGCCAAAACCAAAAGAACATGGACTTGGAAACCAGATTGAAGGTTTTTATGAGCCCGGAAAAAGGGTAGTAGTGGTGGAAGATTTAGTGTCAACAGGGAAAAGTAGCTTGCAGGTGGTCGATGTTTTAAAAACTGCAGGTTTAGAGGTTGAAGGAATGGCTTCTATTTTTAATTACGGATTCCCCGAAGCCAAAAATGCTTTCGAAAAGTATCAGGTTCGGTTAAAATCCCTAACGGATTATGATTCCTTAATTGCTTTGGCTATAGAACAAAAATTGGTTTCAGATTCAGATCAAAAGGCGTTGTTAAACTGGAGACAAGATCCGGCCAATTGGAATGCAAATTCTTAAATTCGTATAAATATCTGGTCTATGAAAACATTTATTCTTGGAATTGTCACCTGTATCGCTTTTTCAAATGTTGGTTTTGCTCAACAAAAAGCAGTACAGAAAGCAGTAATAAAAACTCCCGGTTTGCAGGCTGAAACTTGTAAAACAGGTGTAGAAAATTTCCTGGTTCATGAATATGGGGTTTCCTCTGTAAAAGCGGATTATAAAAGACATACAGTTACGGTAGTTTGGTACACTGCCAGAACTAATATTGAAAATATAAAGACCGCACTGGCAAACATGGGTTACGATGCTGACGATGTAACTGCTGAACCAGATGCAACAAAAAAATTACCGCCTCCTTGCAGATTTTCTCCAAGTGTCGATTCTTCTCATGTAAAGAAGTAAATTAATTTCCAAAAATCCTGTTTAAAAACAGGATTTTTTGTTTGCAAAAACTGCCTTAGAAAAATGAAAACCTTTCTTTAGATTCATAATTTACCGGCAAATTCATAAACACATTTGCCTTTCCGATTTTTACTTTTCCCTCCAGCTTAACCAGAACTTCTTTTCCAATTAAAGTGTTCCAGGCATTTTTAAAAATGCTTTGCATGTTCACATCAAACTTCAGAGGAATACTAAATGTGTCTCTTCTTGGAATTCGGATCAACGTATCCAGGGAACTATGTCCTAATAAATTTCCATCCACAAAAATGTCAAGATCAGTATTTCGTAATTGCATCCCGTAATTGTTAGGATTGAAATAAACAAGGCTCAGATTCACTGTCGTTTTATTAAACCCAAGGTTCTGAATCGAGAAATTATGAAAGGTTTTATATTCTAAAGCCTTGGGAGAGGAGCATGACAAAAAGGCCATAATTAGAATTCCAAACAACAAAATATTTATTCTCATTTTTTTGATTTTGAAAATTAGCTGCCAAAGGTAGCATTTGTAATGCTAACTGAATTAGTAATATTAAAAATTGCTAAAGAAAAAGTATGGCTAAAAATTTTATTACTAAAAATTAATAATAACAAACTAATTGTCAATTAGATACTAAATCTATTTAAATTTAAATACAGTTATTCTAAACGACAAATCCAATTTGATCGACCAAAATTTTCAT
>Ga0164242_10004492_pt1 | contig 15671 bp, 20 predicted proteins | sample OricomgcompostMG_FD_108783 | JGI IMG/M metagenome (GOLD analysis project Ga0164242, IMG submission 108783) | Miracle-Growth compost microbial communities from Emeryville, California, USA - Original compost - Miracle growth compost (MG) ... | reverse complement strand
TGGTACTATTAGGGGTCGAACAAGTTCAACTCTACGACTAAGTTCGACCTCCGCAAGGGGGATAAGTGTGCCGGGGAAGGACTTGGTGGGAAGGCTTTGAGCACCAAGTTTCCTAATCCAGACGTCACCAAGACTCTGCGAAAGGCACAGCCCACCTACGCGGGCGGCGAGACGCCTCCATCTGACAAACCCGGAGTATTGCTAGCCCCCTTTACGATGCGGGGCCATCCGCCGGCGGCGTGGCATGGTGGCGCCCGGTGGCTCCTCGTGGCTCTACTGCGATCACATCACAACACTAATCAACGATTTGAGTTCTGATCGAGGTTTCAAGTAGCCAGCCAAGTAGCTATATCGATGCCATGGAGCAGTTAGCAGGTGGAATAATGCGATGTATTCTCTGCCTATTAACCATATGAATGGGCGCAACCCCCATCTATGAGGAAGCCCAGTAGAGAAAGCTACCAATTCAAATTACTTACCCCATCATCGGCGCGTTCCTTAATACGTCGCAGCACGCAACATTCCAAGCCATAGCCGCCCGCATTAAGACTCAATAACAGAAATAGGACAAGCAATGGAATGACACCCCGCGAAACTACCAGCTGATCCAACACCAGACACCGAATGGATGAACGATCAGGTGGCAATGCAATCCTTAGCTCCCACCGTACACCCCTCACCACGGGGGGAAGGTCCCTCCCACTTAAACTCTACCTCGCTCTCGTTCCGCCAAGTTTACCGTGCTCTATCCCATAGCAGTTGGGCTCGCCAGCCGCCCTTTAGAGGGAGCCAGGAAGGAAGCCATGCAGCGTCAGCATCTCCTGCAGGTCCACGACCAGCGATTTGGCGCCTTTCTCTCCAGTATTCGATGAAGGCTGCCACGTCTTGGCAGTTCCCAGGATGTCCTTAGCATTGGCGCTGAAGTGCTTCCGGATAACCTCTCCCCAGACGGGGTCGTCGACGGTGGGCGCTGGGACGGCGAGCGGTTCGGACTTGGGCTGGTACGGGGTGTATTGCACATATCCTGGTAGTTGCGGGTCCTTTCCGAGTCCCGGCTGCAGCCACTCCGCTTGTGCAAAATGCACTGGTGGTGGCACCCCTTGAATGTACGGCATTTGTGGAATCGGTGGCATATGTGACATTGTCGACATTTGTGACATCCCCTGGGTCTGCAGCACCTGTGATGGCTGTGACTGGTGCGGCATCTGTGCCATCTGTGGCGTCGGCGGCATCGGTGGCACCTCCGGCATTTGCGGAAATTGCGGAAATTGCCATGACATCTGTGTCATTTGCGGAGTGCCGGAGCTCGCCCAGGCGTTGTATGGGTTGCCTGCGCCTATGCTGTTCAAGTTCAACATGTGGTCCGATGGGAGAGCCGTGTTAGTGGCTTGAGGTTGATGGGAAGCTTGGGTTTGGGTGGACGAGCCTGCCGGCCGGGCCAGGCGGCCTTCGAGCCAGTGTAATATGGCGTGCTGTATCGTAAAGGTTTGGATCTGAGCGTTGTACTTCTCAGAGTCTCGCTTATTAGTGTGCTTCTCGCGGCCGGGCTCGTTGTACCAGGGCTCCATGGTGAAGATCATGGCTAGTGGGTTAAATGGTCAGTATGTTCGAGATCAAATACTAGTAAGTTATTTGATTTTGGGACTTTGCTACCCATCTCAACAAAGGTGAGGTGATGTCATATCATGAGACAGGTCATGGGGTTAGGGGTTAGGAAGGGAGGTAAGGAACTGGAACGAACCTTGGATTGACACGAGAACCTGCAACAAGGTAGAGTTCGCAGGGTCCCATGGTTGCCCACTCCATGTCCCCAACAACGAAAGGCAAACTATCGACGCCAAGTAGGTTAGTACCGAGGTTTTCAAAATACATGTGCGATAAAGTGCTCGGGTGGTAGGAAAAGGGCGACGTCTAGGGAGGGTGGCACGAACCTTTCCCATCCTCATACAGGTTTGGATTGAACCGCACTCTACCAGAACCAGTGGTACGGAAAGTCATCATCGGTGCCTGCGCCGGGAAGTTGGACGGGCAGAGAATATCAAACTCGAATAAGCCATTTTCGTAGGGTGTTCCCTTGGGTCCGACCATGAGGACCTTTATGAAGTCCACTCTGGAGTTTCCGTGCCTGACATAGATGCCTTCCGGTAGGGAGGTCCGGAGGACGGCTAACTGGGCAAGTATCTTCTTCATACGTCCCTTGGCTAGGGTGCTCCTGGTTATGGCGTCAGCATACGGCTTATAGGTCGAGTTTTCCATGACCAAATCGTCATCAAGATCGATAAGCGAGTTCTGGCTATGCCATTCTCTAAGCTCCTTGGCCGCCTTCGCAATCCCCGTCGAACGCGTCCTAACAGAGGACAAGATTTGCTTGGCACTCCCAGCCGCTAGACGTGTCGAACCGCCTCGTCCTACGGCAGCCTGGCTCTTCTGCAGATCCTCGACGACGTCACAGATCCTCTTACACAAGACAACCAGGCGCAGGTCTTCAGCCTCTCTAAAATCGTCATGGTATTTCTGTGCGAGGACGGCACGATGGAAATGGCCGCACTGCACCGCGAGGTTGGCTAGGAGACTGAGCATTGGCTGGGCCTTGTCGGGAACCTTTCGTTTCTCGCGAGAAGCTGGCTTAGCGCCGGGCTGTCGATTATCTCGATCTTGTTGCAAGAAATGCGCGAGTTGGTCTTCTACCAGGTACCTTAGTTGTTCTTTATAAATCAAAGGTGATGTGGAAGTGTGACGCTTCAGGGCCACCACAAAGTCTAGGACGGCGCCATATAAACGCTCCTGGTCCGCTAGTTCCTCGATTGAGTCGTTTCTCAGGAGTTCCATGGCCTTTGGTAGAATGGCGCTGCGGCAAAGGATGTAGTGCACCAGCGCCGGCGGCTCGAAATCGAATGGTATATGGGCCCTCTCGGAGGAAGGTAGTATGAGGGCAAGAGCAGAAAAATACATCTCCCATGGTGCGACGTCAACGCGGACTTTCTTTTTTGGCTCTGGCTGCGGTGGTTTGGCTGATCGGGGTCGCCGATTATCCGTCTCGGTACCACCATATCGAATACTCTTATTTTGAGGATCCGGCTTTGAGCTCTTGATCCTATCACGAAGCATCCGAGGGAGCCCGTGGGCTCTGGGGCCACTGGAAGGAGGTTCCGGCTGATCGAATTTTATTCCACAGCAGAGAGCCCAGATGAGAAATAGTCGACCCTGGTCGCAACACCATGCCAGTCTGAATCCGTTCCCTGAGGCGTGATGTGGCAGGTCGATTTCGGGGCATCGCTGCTGTGTGCTACACCAGGCGCAGGTTGAAATCTTGCACTTCTTGCAGGAGAGGCAGGAGTGCAACACGCCTTGGCCTTCCAACATAGATCTCGTGCGATTAATAACATCCCCGCTGTTTCCGATTAACGGCGAGGAGCATTTGGGGCATAGAGTATCGAGGATCTTTCGGCCAAATGTCTGGAGGTCGGACTCGCCACATGTAAGAAGCCGAGGCCGACGTGTTGGCAAGGTGGAACCGACGTTGGTAGGATTGGATGAAGTTCTAGTAAGGCCCATCCCCTGGCCTGCGTCTTCTTCTGCTTGTAGGGCGGCGGCAAGCCTCCCATCCTCCAGCACTTGGGTTTTCTCATCTTGGGAGCAGCGAGCTATGACAGAATTGCCGTACCCCGTGGGAATAGGGCCGGTGCCCATATTATTGAGGGTAGTCGGCCCCTTTCGCGGAACCTTGTCGGATAACCGCAGTTCCAACTCCGAATTGCCAGAGCTAGGAGACGAGCTCGTGAGATCGATGGGGAGATTGTATCCTCCAGTTATGCCCGAACCTCCAAACCAGACATCCTTAGTAAGGTCTGCTGAACAGTTAGCGGCCAGGCGGGGTTCGGTTTGGGTAGTGAATGGAAAGGCTGCGATTGGAAAGGCTGCGAATGCGAGACCGGCTCAGCGTTGCCAGCTCAGAGATATCGGTGATCACCTGGTTGGAATACTTGCGCCGATTCGATAAACAACCCTCACAGCAGCTTGTACTATGGGTGATAGGGGAAGATGGGGGGAGGGAAACAAATCATTGCTCGGATCTGCCCGATGTCTTTCCAGGAATGGAGATACAGGGCTGCGGGGCGTACATACCTATCGGGCTCCCAGAAGTTCCAAGCGCAAGCCCCATTGATTGAGATGCTGCCGGGGCCTGGTGAGTGTACTCTAGGGACATGGAACTAGCCGTTGATGGAGTGGTGAAGTCGTCAAGTCCGCGATTTTGGTGGTGTTGTGTAGAGCTCGAGGATGCATCAGAGAATCCGTATCCCGATGGAGGGAGACTGGGGGTGGGTGAACAAGGTTTGCCAGGTGGAGTTGGCTCTCCGAGGCTCTGCGTGTGCATAGACGGCTGTGCTTGAGGGGGCTCATCCGTTCCAAGAGTCCTCGGCTGCTTGGAATGCGAAGCATTGCCGTCGTTGGTCGCTCGGTGCCGCTTCATCCTGTCATTAATACGGTGAAACGTCTTGTTGATCTTGCTTCTGAGAGGCGCCATTGGACATCCACGCGGGACTGCAAGATACCAGGCTGCAACAGGTAGTAAGCAAACTGACACAGATAACAAACAGAGTCGGAGTCGCAAGGAAGGTGCCATCATCGTACGCATGCGTACTGGTATACTGCGCATGTGCTGATTCTGGTGCGGCGTGGGATTTTGAAATGCGGCGCAGGCTCGAGAGAGCTGGGGAGAAGGCGGGACTCACAGATGGTCTCTGGCTCGAGGAGCGCCAAAGCTCTTTTGGTAAAATATCTTGGTAGGAAGGCGGACCCGATGACAAACACACACGCACCCCAAGGTACACGCGTAGACGGACAGCTTCAGACAATCCTGACCGAAATGTGAGTGCTGTACGAGTGGTGTACGGGTGCTGTACGGAAGCGTTGCCCCGACTTAAACTTACTGGCGAGACTGCGGAGTCTTCAGGTGAGGTGACGAAAGAGGGCGGGTCCTAGGCAACAACTGCCCGCATATCGATCGGGTCTCCGTCAGGCAAGTTCACCACCTCTGCCTCGCCGGCGGCGGCCTGGCAGCGGAAGCCCTCCTTAAAGAGAAGTTATGTAAAAGGAGATGCCGGAGGCCTGTGTGCAGGCCTCAGGACGAGACATAAAAATCAGCCGCGATAGGGAAAATCAAAAAGTCGAGAATATTCCAGCGCATGGAGAAGGGAGCATTCGGGGTGGGATGGCGAGGGAAGGACAAAGTGCAGTTGCGAATGAGGCTGCACGAATCACCACTCGGCATGGAAGCCACTGCAGTGACGCCCGACTACATACGCTAGCTCGCTGGAGGAGCTAGACGGGATGTACTGTACTTTACAAAGGTAGCAGACACTGTACTGGGTCAGGGCCTTTATGGTGGGATTTCCGCACGTGGTCCTTGGAACGCGATTGCCTGGGAGGCAGCACCGGCAACTGGAGATAGGCAAGCGAGGCCGGTAGATTTTGGGATAGTGGTACGTTTGCAGATATGGATTCATGGGAGCTATTACAGGTACACGCAAACATGCATACATGTTAAATCTACTGTCCCACTAATTTTGCAGGTGTAATCTACGATAGGTATCCCGCTAACACCAGCTGCCATTGCAACCAACAGCGAGCAGAGCTACCAAGGTACCTTCGTGTAGTAGGCACACACCCACAAGGTTCCAATGCCCATTCCTTAGAACGGCCGATAGAGGCCGCTCATAGGCTGCTAGTACTGCCACGAGACTCGATCAGCTGCACGTATCTCGTAACATCCCGTGACTGCTACTTCAATCTCGGAGACCGTTGGCACAATTATTCCGCATTCATTCCGGCCGCCCGAAAATTGGACGATGGAATCAACAGCCAATGGTCTCCAAACAGGGAGAAGATGTTGTGAATGGTTTTGGTTTTAGGTTGTAGATTCCCGGCCGTCCCGTCCGTCCCATCCATCCTGCGGGGTGCTTCGGGCCTCCAGTAGCCCCACTTCACCTCCGGTCAACCCCGCCATGTTCCGGTGTTGGGATCATCGCTTGACCCACCGCGCTGGCGCATCTATTTCTACTGGCAGGCCAGCCGTAATACATGGTCACATATTTACACCGGGAACGGGACGTCCCTCCCCAGGCTCGTCGCGACCCAGTACCCCAGCGACTCCCGCACGATGTTGTTGCTAGCCCAGTCTCTAGACGGATGCGCCCTGTTCGAAAAATGCAGGAAGAACGTGTCGCTCGCGCGGTCGATGACGATGCTCGTACCCGTGAACCCCGTGTGGCTCGCCGCGAACGGGTTCGCCATCGGGCCCGCGGTGTAGAACTGGTTCAGCTCGAACCCGACCCCCTGGTCGTCCCCGGGGAACCTCGCGTTGAAGTTGGTGAAGATGAGGTCCACCGACGCCTTGGATAGCACGCGCTTCCCGTCGTAGGTGCCGTTGTTCAGTATCATCTGGCACAGCCTCGCCGTGTCGGCTACCGTGGAGAACAAGCCCGCGTGACCCGCGACGCCGTCGAGCGCCCATGCGTTCTCGTCGTGCACTGTCCCTCGCACCGGTTGCGGCCGCTGCGGCTCCGTGTCTCCGAGGACGGCGATTTGGAACTCCTGGGCCGCCATCCGGATCCAGGGGCCGAACTTCGGCCCCTCGATATTGCCCCTGTTGAAGAAGGTGTCGCGCATGCCCAGCTCGTCTGTGTACTCGCCGATAAGTTTGTCTAGCTTCTGCCCTGTCACGCGCTCGAGGACGAGCATCATGGTCATAAAATTCAGGTCCGAGTACATGTACTCGCTCCCGGGCGCGTTGACGAGCGTCTGGTTCAAAATCGCCTGAACTCGGTCCTCGTACGTCTTGTATCGCGGCGAGGTCAATCCCGGGACCGGAGACGAGAAGAGACCGCTCGTGTGCGTCATGAGCTGGAGTAGCGTCACATTCTCCTTGCCGTTAACCGCAAACTCGGGCAAGTACTTGGCCACGGTCCCATTGAGCTTGAGGCGACATTTGTCAATCTGCCGCAGGGCTGCGACAGTGGTGAATAGTTTAGTTAGCGAGGCCATGTCATATATCGTGTCTAGCGTCGCTTCCTCCTGCTCATCGGCGGGTAGCAGAGTTCCTTCTAGGTCGGACACGCCCGAGTATAGGAGGCGCTTGCCAAAGGCAAATGCCGACACGATAACGCCGCGGCGAGCTATAAGCGTTGTCCCACCCGGCTCGATGGGGACGATCTGGTTGTATGAATGGGCGGTCCAGTTGCGGGTCTCGGTGTACGCGGTGAGGTTTGCCACCATGTCCTCCAGCGGCCCTGAGAGCATGCCCACGGACTCGGGTGGGCCATCCCGGAGGGTGCCCCTGTCCCGAGCTTGGCGATCGAAGCCTGCGCTAACGACCGTCGCGACAAGCGCAACGATGCTAATCAGTTGCGAGCAATGCATCTTGGCTCATGTTTGGGATCGTGAGTTGACTGGAGAGCTGCGGGCTAGGAGATGAGACGGCCCTCGTGGGTCTTATACAATTTGAGGATTGGCCGAAATCATTGACCATTGGGAGCGACTATGCTCTTGGAAGGCAAGCTGGTGACGTTTGTTCTTCCCGGATAGTTAGATTAAGCGAATGTTAGGCTCTTTAGCTAGCCGATCTTGGGGTAAGCAGCTGGTGGGGAGAACGCGGAATGCTACACTTTCTTCTTTCACGATACGTACGATCTTAGCGATAACATTGAAGATGGATGACGATAGTATGAGGACTCAAGAGCCCACTCTGGCATTCCTCGAACCCTTTCACGTCAGGGCAAAGAGTAGCCCGCAACCAAATAATCGGGTGAGAACAATTCGGATCGGTTACTGGAACTCACCCGGCTGTTCGGTTCGCAACGAAGGTGCAGATCTGTTGCTAATTTTAACCTTGCATCAAGGTTGAGTAACATTTCCTTAGAACGAACGCTGAGGGTGGCGAGATCGGCGCTGTTCCAACTTCTATTGAGGGAAACGTAAACGAATGTAAGTGGTTGCCAATGAACATGGTAATCTATGCTACTTGACCTGTTGTACCGAGGTATTTGAACGGGGTATCGTCTGTGTGAATAGCGTAAAAAGCGAGACACAAATTGGTATCTGAGTAGGTATTTAATTAAACAGTTTAAAAATCCACCAACTGCCACCCCGTCGTTGACAGTCATTATGCAACATAATACTACGAAAAGAAACGCAACAGAAGCTCTACATCAAGGGTATGAGGAAATCCTATTTAACTCGTCTTCTCTGCCACGGTACCTGGCGCCGCTCCGCCCTTCACACTTCCGCCCTTCAGGCTGCCCGCGTGCGAGCTGGTACCGGCCTCTTCGCCGGAAAGGGAGGCGGTGACGTGGCGCTCGAGCTCAACGTAGTCGTAGGCAAACTCGCCGAGCTGACCGTCGTCAAGGCCAATCTCCTCCTGTTCGGGGCTGGCGCGCAGGGACAGGCCCGGGACGAGGTTCATGAGGAAGAGGATGACGCAGGTCATGACGAAGGAGTAGGCGAAGCCAGCGGTGGAGTCGGCCAGCTGATAGCCTAGCTGGATGTAATTGTGGTTGATCCAACCACCGGGGATCTCAGTGGCGCCATCGAGATGCGCAATGTAGTCACTGTGATGAGACGATATGTTAGTATAGTTGGTCAAGCATATTCTTATGATAATACCGCAAGGGAGGGGGGGGGAGGACATACGCAGCGAAGAGACCAGTCAGCAAGTTTCCGGCAATACCGCCAACAGCGTGCTCAGCGAAGATATCCAGTGCGTCGTCAATACCGATTAGGAACTTGATCTTGGTGGCAAAATTGCAGACAACACCGCCGACGACGCCGAAGATGACTGCGGCCCAGGGGGTCACGAATCCGGAACCGGGGGTAATGGCAACCAAGCCAGCAATGACACCAGAGCAGAAACCCACGGTACTCCACTTCTGTTCTAGGCGGTAATCGAGCAGGCACCAGGTAAGGCCACCCACGCTGGCAGCAATGTGAGTCACGACGCAGGCCATGACGGCGCGCGTGTTAGCGGCAAGGGCGCTGCCGCCGTTGAAGCCGAACCAACCCACCCATAGGAAGACGGTACCGAGGACGACGTGAGTGACGTTGTGGGGGCGGTACGGCAGGCCGTTGACGCTGTTGTAGCCGCGGCGCTTGCCGAGCATGAGGGAGTAAGCGAGGGCGGCGGCACCGGAGCTGATGTGGACGGGTGTGCCTCCGGCGAAGTCGAGACCGCCCATCTTGAAGGACCAACCATTGGCGTTCCAGGTCCAGTACGCGATTGGGTCGTAGACGATGGTGGCCCAGATGAAGATGAACACAATGCATGGGAGCATACGGCCACGGTCGGCAGCTGCTCCGATGGCAAGGGCGGGTCTGTACGAGTTAGTTAATATTTCGTTCGGTCTTCATCTCCGCTGATAGCTCTCGTAGTAGGGGGGAAACGTACGTGATGGCCGCGAACATGCCCTGGTACAGGCAGAAGAGGATATCGGGAAGCTTGGAGCTACCAACGCTAGGCTGGCCCAACACCTTCATGAGACCGAAGTTGGATAGATCGCCAATGAAGGCGCTACCGGTATGAGAAAAGGTGAGGGAGTAGCCCCAAAAGAACCACTGAAAGGCGACCACCGCAATTGACACCATCGAGAGCCAGATGAGGGCGAGGGCGGACTTGCGCCGCGCCAGGCCGCTGTAGAAAAAGCCGACACCGGGGACCATGAGAAGCACGAGAGCCGCCGAGGTCATGATCCAGGCGAAATCGCCTGCCTATAGGAAAGTGTCAATGTCCGCGGCTTACGCCCAGGAGATCCTATTGGTTTGCATACACTGTAGTAGATGTTCAGGTCCTCGGTAAGCGAGTCGCCTCCAGCGTTGGCGACGCCCGAGGTGCCATTGTACACCTCGACTGGGCCGGACGACATGATCGTATGTTCCCTAGGGGTGTGATGTCGTGCGGGTGGTGAGGGTATTCGTGGTAGAGGCCGAGAGGAGAATATGGATCGGCTCCGGAACACTCGCAAATGAATCCGCGGAAATAGGAATGAGGATGAAGCTTCGAAAGAACAATCGAACCAGATGCAGGGTGGGATCGGCAGGGTTAATAAAGAACCAGCAACCGCCCCCATATCAACTTCAATTAATTGAAGCTGAAAAAGAACCGGAGGCTAACCGGGGCCGCACCGTTCCCAAATGCCAGGGTCCCCGACTAGGATAGCTCTGGTGGAGGGTATAGATAAGGATCCCCTGGGAATGGTTCGAGGATGGGGGTTTAGAGTACCTGCATGGGATGGAGGGTGTGTGTCACGACTCCCAGCGTGGCATCAGCCTAGGGATGGGTACGGATAAGAGTGGGGACGCCACCGGAGCGTAACGGGCAATGCCCGTCTGCATTCAATCATTGCTACACTAATATAATCAAATCGTAAATGGGAATTGTAGGCGAACACAGCGCTGCAAGAGAGTCGAAGGCGTTCTCGGCACACTCGCCCAACATGATGGATGCGGCCCAAAGTCCTCGAAGAGGGATATATCAAGGGTAACATTTGTACTCCAGGCAAACCTTGGTCACGATTGGCATGAGAAGAAGTCATCCACAGACGTCCATAGCGATACCATTAGTGCGAAAACCCAACCTAGAAGAGAGCGTCGAGTGAACAACCGTATCGGGTTTGCTCAGACTTGGCAGGTTGCTGATGGAGTGCTAACAAATCCGATGCTTCTAACATTACGAAATTCTTTCGTGTCTGTTATCGGAAGATTATTAGCAAGTCCCTCAGTTACGGAAGGGGATTTGTGGCGTCAATATCATCAATATTCATATCGATGGCTCCACGGTGGTCGTTACTGATAAGGGAACCTCTGACGTTGGAGTTCGAGATTGCGACCCGTTCGTTGATTGGCTCGTCGGTGGCTTATCTCTCGGGAAAAGGTACGTACCCTACGCCACCAACCCTGCAGGGTCTTGGCGCCCAACGTCGTCTCCCCTTATCTTCAGCAACTCTCGCGTTTCGTTTGGCCTGTGATTACAGATCGCGCGGCTGTTTAATTGGCGCGCCATTGGTCTATGGCGGTGCTAAATACATCCATCCCGTTGTGGTTCGCAACCAACCCGGGACGCTCCGGACGCGCTATTTCCACATGGTCGGGATGCGATACCCGCCGTGCATCGATACAGCGGGCAAGGGCAAAGTGCGAAAGAGGACATTGCATGGTTGCTGTCGTGATTCCCGGTCCCCGGCCTGTGGAACATTTCTCGACGTTCTATCGATGCGACGCATCACACCGTCCCCACGTGTCTAGGATAATTCACCCGGCAATTTTAGAATGGAACTCGTTACGGGGGAGCATGGGGTCGATGTCCTTATCGCATCGAAGAGTCCGAGCAATCAGGAACTGCGTAGTATATATCCGTACATCCTAGCAATTCTGCAACCCCCACCTGTTTCCCAATTCCCACTTACACCTCCGGTAGAGGCTCGACGGCCTGCCCGGTGCGGAGTTTGATGATATCGGCAGCCTAGAGAAGTCATCAGCCAAGACTCGTAGCAGTGGTCCAAGCATCCGATCCCGGGATAAGGAGTCTCTCATCTACTCACCTTCTCTGCAACAGCGTACACAGTCATCGATGTCGTCGCGCCAACGATCGTCGGGAAGATAGAAGCATCGACGATACTTAGCCCCTTCACGCCGTACACTAGCAAATCCTCATCCACGACGCCCGCCCACTCCCGAGGCATCTTCGCAGCCGTGGCAACGGGGTGATATACCGAGGGGATGATGATGCCCCTAGCCCACGCGCTGAGGTCCGCGTCCGATGTTACGTTTGCGCCAGGCGACTGCTCCGTCGCCTCGTACGCCGCTAGCTCACCTGTCGTCATGTACCGGCGCATAAACCGAATCATCTCCACCATGACGCGGACATCGATCTCGTTGGACGCCGCACGGTAGTCGACGATCATCTCACCCTGGGGATCGGCCGGGTCGATCAGGACCGTGCCACGCGACTGGCAGTGAAGGTTCTGGATCGAGCCCCCGGGCCTGCCCATCATCATTTCCAGGAACACTACCCCCTTGGACCGCATCAACTTGGACCATACCTTCTGCTGCTGCCGGTAGCCCTCGACCTGTTCTTCCGTGTAGCTGTCTGGTAGATGGGTCATCGGGTCTTGCGCCTCGAACGCCGCCGCGATCTCCTCGAACCTCTCTGGCGATACGATTGGCAGCCCGATCATGGTAGCTAGATTCGGCGGACCACTTTGCCCACCCAACTGCCGCATCGCAATGCCCATACTAACGTCGTCTTCAGTCTCGCCTTCGGGATCGCCTTCTTCTCGATCTGTGGGGGGTGTGCCGCTAGGGACGGCCGAGCTCGTTCCCGTTACCGTGCTCGTGGATGCGTTGGTTGTGACTCCGGGCGCTTTGCCCCCTACGTTCGAATCATGTCAGCCCATAATTTCAGTATCCGAAGATATCGAAGGCCGACGTACATTGGAATGCAATATTCGGGATATAGCTATGATCTTGGAAGTTGGATCCGACCCCTGGCAAGTCGACTTTGACCTCGATACCTGCCTTCTTGAGCAGAGCAGAGGGTCCGATGCCGCTGAGCATTAGTACCTGGGGTGTGTGGATTGCTCCAGCGGCGAGGATGACCTCCTTCCTCGCCCTAACCATGGCAGCGGGGACCTCCGTGTCGTTCCGGGATATCCACTCGACGCCGACGGCGTTGTCGCCGTCGAAAAGAATCTTGTTGACTTTGGCGCCCACGATCATATCCCAGTTCGTACGGTTGAAGGCGTTCCAGTGCGCTGTTCTCGCGGACGAGCGTATGTACGTCCCTGGGTCTTGAGAGATTGTGTACCAGTACAAACCTGTCTCGCCAGCGCCGCTGTCAACCGGTACTTCTACGCCGGGCATTGCTCTCATGGCACTGTAGAGCGCCTCTGGGATTGCGAGTTAGCGCCGTGTGTGAACTTCGACGAGCTCCACCAGGGCGGTTTGCTCACTTATCTGACTATTTAAGGCTCCTTGGCCAAACGTGGCTTGCACCTTGGACGTCGTACCTGTACCCCAATACTTTTTGTCGTACGTGATATTATACTCCGCCGCTTGGTCGGGGTTGGGTGGGTTCAGGGCTAAACCCTAGAGATACAGTTAATAATGATGCCAAACGATTAAGAAAAGGAGGTTGAGCCGACCTTCTTAAAATATGGCAGCAGGCCCTTCCAGTTCCAAGTGGAATTGGGAGAGCCTAGGGCCTCCCAAGCGTCGTACTCCTCAGCCGTTCCTCGGAGGAAGACCTGGCCGTTAACAATGGAGCTACCGCCAACAACGCAGCCGATGCCGACCGGGAAGTTGCGATTGTTCAACTCCGGGCATGGTTGTGACGTGATGTTGAACATGCGCTTCGGGTGCATGCCAACTTGAGTGTCTACAGAATCCGAGGTGGTGAGCATGGGTTTGCAGAGACTGACGGGGAATTCCACGGTTTATCTCACCATAATACCCATATTCAAGGTTCAATACGCTGTCTTCTCGTAGTTAGCTTATTTCCTGTTTGACTCCTCACGTATCCCTTAATCCACCCCTACGACGCACATTTTCCATTCTCTGACAGTCGGTCGCCCACCGTCAACCCCGAAGTTCCACCCCCAACGATGATGTAGTCATACTCGGCTGCTACCTCTTCCCGCCGAGTCAAGATGTTGGTCTCATCGAGCGGACGCGGGATCCACGCGGCGGTCACCAAGTGCGAGGTGATTGTTAGAAGGAGAGTAGCTATCTTGAGGGGAGCCATTTCGTGTGATGCTTATGCAGGGTCTAGCACAGACGACTGAAAGCAAGAGCAAAGGCTTCGAAGGGGGTTACACGTGCGTTCCGAGGGATGCGCAGTGGGGAAGAAGGGATCTTCAGTGAAGCTCCGAGAGCGAGTCGGCCCCGGAGTGTATGCTCTTATTAGGGATTTACATAGACCAGGGATACCAGCAAGTCACCCCTCTACGACGGCCAAGACCACCCCTACTATCAGCTGATGCCATCTCTACCACCGTGTTAACCGTCTTGGCTGTGATCGTGTATAGAGTTTAAGTCGGCGACATCGGCGAAATACCTGAACTACTCTGCCTTCTTTGCGCTTTATAGCGGGGAGCCAAGTCGGGACTTAATATGGAATTGTGATTGAGTCCCACGCCGCTAACCCCATATGTCTTTCCTTCCCGGGGGAGTCACACCTTTCTGTGCTCGGTCCCCGGATGCGGACTTTTGAGCCTGATACGCACAAGTTCATTCTTCCACCGTGCTGGTTAAACTCTACGCGTACTCAAGAACCGGGTCGTAGTGTTTAGACGACCAGGAGTTGCGACGTTGTCAGATTAAATGCGACATGGGGGTGGAACTGTGGGGACGTCGCTGCTTGGGTAAAGTGATGATAGGGATAGTAGTGAGCAACATGCTTTCCCACTGATCCGGGATTTTAATCGCTACTCAATACACAACCGCTATCGACAACGATTATAGCAGCGCAGTAGACCTTATGGCCCAACTTAGTCATGCGGTGGTACTGTTACCTGATGGGGGAAGACAGTTCCATTACCTGAATACGCTTTTACATAGAACAAACATAGATTTAGCGTGGCTTGACGTAGCACCACATACTGATGTTATTTGCACCTCCCCTCGGTCGTATGCAGCTAATATCCCCAATGCCAGCGACCCGGGCCTGGAGATGATATACTAACTGCTAATTGATATTTCCTTCGCTCTGCAGCTCGTCTCCCAACTTTTTGGCGGTTTGTCTTTAGGCTAATCCTTTGCCTGTGGCCGGAGTTCTAGAACACCTTGGCGACAAGAATCGTGAGTTCACCAAGTTCAACACATCACCAGCAGTTTTCGTGCGGTTAGTTTTGAAGAGAGGATATCATAGAGCAGACCAATTAAATAAATACTTCGCTCCTCTCACTGGTCTAAAAGCTGTGGGTAGGGCCCTTCTCCAACGTTCAAAGGACAGCACTAATTACGTAGAGGGCCAGGCAAAAGTGGAGTAAACTCGATTGTCCTTATCAATTATAAAGCCTACCCTTATAAAAGTCTCGTCGTTGTTTCGGGCAACTAATAGTCGATGCGTGCATGTGTAAGAAGGTGGGATATCATCGCTGTGGTCGAGCTTGTATCGTGGATATGGATGATAGAGCCACAGGAAACTGTACCCTGCACCTATGCTGTGAACCGGATCGCGAACTCATAATCTACCGAGTTCCTCGAGCTCACGTTCAGTGTCGGGGCTCGAATGTGGAGAAACATAAAACTTGCCGTCGCTAGCCGCACACCTTCGTCATTCCAAATAGACTTCCCCTCGCGCCCTTCGGACCAAGCGTCCTGCGGATCAAATAAGAATACGGATCTCGGAGATCGATACACTTTCCATAAACCACCTAGTCAAAATGACGGCACCATTTTCAGGCCAATGTCTCTGCGGTGGTGTTCGCCTGAACATTTCATCCGCGCCCGTTGCTGTCATCGCGTGCTTCTGTGAGCACTGCAACAAGGGTTCAGGCGGGACTCACCAGCTGGTACGCAGTGTCCTCGGTGGACGATGACACCTTGATTTTTCTTCTTCCCACGGTGACACCCAGCTAACAGTCGGTAACGTTAGATTGCGAAGGTTGCAACCAATGACGTTA
>Ga0164242_10004491_pt1 | contig 15671 bp, 12 predicted proteins | sample OricomgcompostMG_FD_108783 | JGI IMG/M metagenome (GOLD analysis project Ga0164242, IMG submission 108783) | Miracle-Growth compost microbial communities from Emeryville, California, USA - Original compost - Miracle growth compost (MG) ... | reverse complement strand
CTGAAAGCAGCAAGGGCAATAGCATTGCTATCTTACAGGAATTATTTAACCTATGCACATTCCCAAAGTGAAGAAGATAATGGGAAGCTCGATAGTTTTAAGGCTATATCGTATCAAAACTATCAGGGAGAAAAACTGGTTAAAAGATTCAATTGCCATTCTTATCTATTTTTATCTTTAGCGATGGATGGGCATAATGTCGCAAGAGGGAGAGCTTCGCTTGAAAAAGCACTTTCCCTTATTACAAGTAAAACACTTTGCATTGGCATTAAAACAGACATCCTTTTTCCTGTAGAAGAACAAGTATTTTTAGCTAAGTACATTCCTAATGCTATGTACCGGGAAATCAATTCGGTTTATGGACATGACGGTTTCCTGATTGAAACAGAGAAAATTGGGACTTTAATCAGGGAATTTTATAACTTAGAGAGAAATATAGCCTTAAAAAAATAATTTCTGGTAAGAATTTGTTCAGCATATTTCCCGTTATTGTACAAGTATAAATCCAAAAATTTTTAAATCAATATGAAAAAAGGATTGCTCATTTCCCTGGGTGTAATTGCCTTCTTATTTATCGCCTTGCTATTAATTCCGGTATTGTTTAAAAATCAGATTAAAGCGAAGATCGATCAAGAAATAGCCACCTCAATAAATGCTAAAGTGGTTTATGATGCAGATAAGATAGACTTATCCATTATAAGGCACTTCCCAAACCTGTCTATTACAATAGGCGATTTTGCTCTAATCGGGAAAGCAGAAGGGTTTAAAGGCGATACCCTGTATGCTGCCCAATCTACTCAATTGGTTGCAGATCTTATGAGTATTATTAAAGGCGACAAAATTAAGATAAAAAGTATTTATCTCGATCACCCTTTGATTTTTACCAAATTTACCAAAGAAGGCAAGATGAGTTGGGATATTGCTGTACCTTCTGAAACAGGAGATACAACCACCGCTGCTGAATCCTCCGCTTTTAAGATAGGCATAGATGCATGGGAGATAAAGGATGGTAGGATTATATACGAAGATGAATCGCTTCCTATGTATGCCGAATTGAAAGACGTGAATCACAAAGGCTCCGGAGATCTTACACAGGAAACTTTTGTAATGGATACCTGGACAAGTTCACCCAATGCAATTGTTATTTATGATGGAGTAAAATACCTGGATGGAACTGAATTGGAAGCCAAGGTGAAGATGAATATGGATTATGGGAAAATGGTCTTTACTTTTATGGACAATGAGCTTCGTGTAAATAACTTTATAATGGGTTTTGACGGTTCCATCGCAATGCCTGCAAATGATATTGATTTTGACCTTACCTATAAAGCAAAAGAAACAGATTTTAAAAACCTGCTATCACTTGTTCCTGCCCTATATACAAAAGATTATGAAAGCATAAAGACAGAAGGGAAGATTGCTTTTGATGGTTGGGTAAAAGGGACAATGAATGATTCCTTAATGCCTGGTTATGCGTTAAATCTTCAGGTTAATAACGCAATGTTTCAATATCCTGCCTTACCTTCGGCAGTAAAAAATATTGGAATAGACCTGCATGTTGTTAACAAAGATGGAATAACAGAGAATACAGTTATTGATCTTAAAAAATTGCATCTTGAGCTGGATAAAAATCCAGTCGATGCAAGTGTGCTTGTCGAGGGCTTAAATCCGTCTAAAATCGATGCGAAAGTTCTTGCCTCTATTAACCTTCAAGACCTTACTAAATTTTATCCTTTAGACAGCATTACGCTTAAAGGGCTTTATTCTATTGACCTTAAAGCAAAAGGGCTTTATAGTGAAAAAACGATGCCCAAGGTGAATGCCCGCATGTCTCTAAAAAATGGATATGTTAAAACAAACCAAGTTCCCGAACCGATTGAAGCGATTGATTTCGATGCGGTAGTGTCGAATGAAGATGGCACGATGAAAGGCACGAAAGTAAATTTGGAAAATTTTAATATGAAATTTCAAGGGGAACCCTTCTTTATAAAAGCCTTTGTTGAGAATTTTGACGATCCTAAATACAATGTTGTTTTAAAAGGAATCCTTAATCTCTCTAAATTGACAAAGATTTATCCTTTGGAAGGGATGAAGTTGGCTGGTATTGTAAATGCGGATATAGCGACTCAGGGGCAAATGTCTGATGTAGAAGCAGGAAACTATTTAAAGACATCTACCAAAGGCACGATGGATATGAAGAATTTTGAATATTCCTCTGAAGACCTTGCGCAAGGTGTTAAAATAGCCAGTGCGAACTTTAGTTTTACACCCAATAGAGCTACTATTTCCAATTTAAACGGAAGTATTGGGAAAAGCGATATGAAAATAGATGGCTATGTTACAAATTATATGGGTTATATGTTTGGGGCAGCAGATTCGACTCTGCAAGGTAAAATGATTTTTAAGTCCAAGCTATTTGATGCCAACGAATGGATGACAGATGAGGAAGAAACAGAAGAAACTGCCACTGCTTCAGCAGACACAGGCATATTTATAGTCCCCACCAATTTGGATTTTGTGCTTTCTTCCGACATCAATAAAGTACTTTATACAAACCTGACCCTTGAAAATGTAAAGGGTGATGTAATTATGAAGGATGGAGTATTAAAAATGGATCAGCTGGGCTTTAATACGCTCGGTGGAACTATTGTTACCAATGGTTCTTATGATACAAGAGATGTGAAAAGCCCTAAATTTGACATGAACCTGGATATTGATAAGGTCGGTATTAAACAAGCCTATGCATCTTTTGCAACCTTGAAATCATTTGCTCCGATTGCCCAGAATTTAGACGGTAATTTTTCTTCAAAAATGGCACTTGCCGGAAACTTGGATAAGGAAATGTCTCCTGTGATGAATACGGTATCAGGAAATGGTTTAGTAAAAGTGGCTTCGGCAGCACTTACCGGAAACAAGGTATTGGAACAAGTACAACAAGTAACCAAAGTAAGCAATCTATTGCCCTTGCAGCTTAAAGACATACTCCTGCAGTTTGAAATAAAAGACGGAAAAGTCTTCGTCAAACCTTTTGACGTAAATGTTGGAAAAACGATAATGAAGATTCAGGGAAATCAAAGCATTTCCGGAGCCTTAGATTATCTTGTAAATATGGATATTCCGGTAGGCGCAGCGGGTACTGCTGTTAATTCAAAAATCGCCGGGCTTACGGGTCAGGGAAATACAGGGTCAGATAAGGTGCATGTAAACCTATTGGTAGGAGGGACTTTTGAACATCCAACAGTAGGAATAGATAAAGCTGCTGCCAAGGAAAAGGCAAAAGAAGCCGTAAAAGAGAGTGTAAAGCAAGCTGTAGTCGATCAAATAAAAACCAATCCGGAAATTCAAAAGGCAAAAGATGAGGCAGAAAAGGCAAAACAAGCACTTGAAAACCAGAAAAAAGAGACGGAAGAACGCTTGAAAAAAGAGGCAGAGGCAAAGAAACAGCAAGAAGCAGAAAAGGCACAGAAAGCACTACAAAATAAAGCGAAAGATGCACTGAAAGGCATTAAATTTTAATTTATTTGAAACTTAAAAGGTTAACAGGCGTATAGATGAACAATTTTAGAATGTTTGTCTATACGTTTTTTATGTATAAGCTTTTTAAAATCAAGAAGCATTTATCAAATAATAAATAACTTTTTAACTCTAAATTTCAAAAAATGAAAAAATTTTATGTTATTCTTTTTTCCCTGCTGAGCACTACTTTTGCATTCGCAGGGGGAAATAGTGGAAATGTTCTTACCCAAGTAACAAGCGACAAACCTATTGTTGATAATGGGTTTTACCTTATTTTGGGCATAGGTGTTCCTAGCTACAATGCCGGATTTGCATCTCAATCTATGGGTATTCAACCCAGTATTGAAATAGGGAATCAATTTTTGTTTTATAAAACAGACAAATTGGGTATAGGAATGAATATTAGTTGGTTTATGTTTGGGTATAGCTCAAAAAATGAAGATATTGCCTACGGATTTACCTACAAAATGCATAATGTTGCTCTTCAGTTTTTAAAGTTTGGCCCTCAGGTAACCGTTGGCCTTAATGATGATATGGCTGTTGATGCGTATTTGGACATAATCCCACTTAACGTCAATGTCGGAGGGGGAGTTGCTAGTGCTTCCAGTGGAAGTGATAATACTTATGCAATGCTTAGTGCTTTCAGTACATTTGCACCCGGTATAAAGTTTAGATACAAAGTCCTTACCATAGGCGCTGAAGTTCAATTTGGTAATCAAAGATATGCTGATACCAGTACAGATAATAGCAGCGATATTAAATTTGATGTAAGTTATATAAACCCCCGACTTCTTTTAGGGTTCAAATTTTAAGAAAGTTTGAATTTTCAATAAAGAAGGGACAGAATTTCTGTCCCTTCTTTATTACTTTTTGATGTATCTAATCCGAATCCCTTTTTCTTATTTCCTTTATTTTATCCTTTGCATCTTTCACAATTTCATATCGTTTTCTTTTCTTCCTTCCATTATGTAATAACGTCTTATAATATTGCAAGGCTGCTTTATTGTTTCCGCTTTCTTCTGCTATTTCTGCTAACCCGTCGAGCGCATAAAAGTAGTATCCTTGATCGGTATACCCGGCTCTTTCCGAATAAATCACAGCTTTTTCAAAGTATTTTTGAGCCGAATCTTGCTTATTTTCCTTTCTATAAATATCTCCCAAAATATAACCTGCATAGCGCCCTGCTGTTGCTTCAAATCCAGGATATCCATTATCCAATTTATAAATAATGGATTTACATTCTTGTTTGGCTTCCGGGTATTTATTCAGAAACCAAGCAAATTTGGCATATTGCCGGGAAAAATAAGAATTGTCAGGAAAAGTCTTTACCAAATATTTTGCAATCGGGTAAGCCTTTTGATATTCATCTTCATTGTCATAGATCCTGAGTAATTGGTACTGGGCTTCAGTGCGACTATAAAACGCCTTATAAGATACCTCCTTTAGTTGTTTGATGCCAAGTTCTTCATCTCCACTTGGGAAAAGCATAAGAAAGGGAAAGAGTAAGGGGTATTTTTCCTTTAGCCAGGGTCTGTAATAGTTTAAAATACCTTTTCCATATAAAAACTCAGGACTCAGGCTTGAATTATCTGAAGTAACCTTAAAATAGCGCAAAGCGTTTTTAGTTGCCCAAGCCGCTTTTGTATAGCTTTTGCGTGTTCCGTAAAACTCCCCCTTTAGCCCATAGGAAGCGGCCAGAAAGAAAGCGGCTTCCAGATTATTATTGTTTGCGTCAAAAAGCTGTTCTCCAAAAAGAATACTGGAATCCATATAAGCTAAAAACGCATCATCAAAAGTATGAATATCTGTATTGGGCAACATTTTCCACCAGTTACTCAAGCCCAAAAGAAAATAAGGCATAGGATGTTGGGGATACCTTTTCTTTAAATCTTTAAATTTTGCCTCTGCCTGATTAAATTTAAAATTGTACATTTGGTTAATCGCTTCGGTTGATTCTATTTGAATAGAAAGATCATTGAGAAGCATTTTGGGACACACAAGCTGTTCTGATTGTGCAAAAAGCCCCTTGCCACAAAACAGGAAGGCAAATAGAATAAATAGTTTTTGGGGCAGATTCTTCTGTCTCATACTTTTTATAACGCTAAACAAAATGTTTGTGTGCGAATACTGCAAATTTTTGTAAAAAAAATTAAATGGATTTACTAAATACACTTTGCCAAATTCATGGACCTTCCGGAAATGAAAGGAAGGTAAAAGATTTTATTATTGCTTATGTAAGTAAAAATTTTTCTTCCAATAAACCAACTATTATTGAGGGGGATGGTTTACAAGATTGCCTTTTGCTGGTTTTTGGGAAACCGAAAACGGTGGTTTTTGCTCATATGGATTCTATTGGCTTTATGGTTCGGTACGGCAAAGTCCTTATTCCTATTGGAGGTCCTGTGTTTAAACCGGGCTATGAACTGGTGGGAAGCGACTCCCAGGGTGCGATAACCTGTAAAATAGCTGTGAATAAAAATGGGGAACCGGAATATGAATTTGAAAGAGTTATTGACCCTGGTACAGAGCTTGTTTTTAAATGCGATTTCATAGAAACAAAAGAATATATTCAATCGTGTTATCTTGACGACCGGCTTGGTGTATGGCTTGCCTTAAAACTTGGGGAAACACTAAAAGATGGTATAATAGCTTTTTCTTGTTGGGAGGAACATGGAGGTGGCTCGGTTTCGTACTTAGCGAAGTACATATATGAAAAATTTGCCGTTCAACAAGCACTTATTGCTGATATTACATGGGTTACAGAAGGTGTTTTCTTCGGAAAAGGTGTAGCTGTTTCTCTGCGAGATCGTTTTATACCAAGAAGAAGCTTTGTCGAGAAAATTTTGGCAATTGCAAAAGACTCCGGCATTAGCTATCAATTGGAGGTAGAAGGAGCCGGGGCAAGCGATGGGAAAGAATTGCAACTTTCCCCTTTCCCTTTTGACTGGTGCTTTGTGGGTGCTCCTGAAAAAGATGCGCATACACCTGTTGAGCAAGTACACAAAAACGATATAAAGAGCATGCTTGCTTTGTATAAAGTATTAATGGAAAAACTTTAAATAATTAGTACGCTCTTGCAAAAAGAACCCTTTGCTTGCTTGGCTTTCCTGTATACATGCATTTTCCTTCTTCTTCAAGAGCATCTAAGGGTATACAACGGATTGTTGCTTTGGTTTCTTCCTTTATCTTTTCTTCGGTTTCAGAAGTTCCGTCCCAATGGGCAAGAACAAAGCCCCCTTTGGAATCGAGTACTTTCTTAAATTCTTCATAACTATTTACTTGAGTGGTGTTCTTTTCTCGGAAGGAAAGCGCTTTGTTGTAGATGTTTTCCTGAATTTGTTGGAGTAAATCTTTTATTGTTGAGACAAGTGTGTCAAATGGAATGGTTTTCTTTTCCTTTGTATCCCTCCGTGCAATTTCAGCTGTGCCGTTTTCAATATCCCTCGAACCTAAGGCAACTCTTAAAGGGACTCCTTTTAACTCATATTCGGCAAATTTAAATCCGGGTGAATAGGTATCTCTTGCATCAAATTTTACAGAAATTCCGCTTGCCTTTAATTCCGCTTCAAGGGTAGATACTTTTTCTTTTATTTTTTCGAGCTGCTCTTCTCCTTTAAAAATAGGGACTATTACAACTTGTATAGGTGCCAGTGCCGGAGGTAAAACAAGCCCTTCATCATCAGAATGCGCCATTATGAGTGCACCCATAAGCCGGGTGCTTACTCCCCAGGAAGTGCCCCAAACATACTCAAGCTGTCCTTCTTTATTGGTAAATTTCACATCAAAAGCCTTTGCGAAGTTTTGTCCAAGGAAGTGCGATGTACCTGCTTGTAATGCTTTTCCGTCTTGCATGAGGGCTTCAATACAATAGGTTTCTACGGCACCCGCAAAACGTTCGTTGGGGGTTTTAATCCCTTTAATTACAGGGACTGCCATGTATTTTTCTGCAAAAGTTGCATAAATATTTAACATGCTTTCTGTTTCTTCAACCGCTTCCTTTTGGGTTGCATGCGCTGTATGCCCTTCTTGCCACAAAAATTCCGTAGTTCTGAGAAACAGCCTTGTACGCATTTCCCAACGCACTACATTGGCCCATTGGTTTAGGAGTAGAGGGAGATCCCTATAAGACTGAATCCAGGTCTTGTAAGTACTCCAAATAATGGTTTCGGAGGTAGGCCTTACAATAAGTTCTTCTTCAAGCTTTGCTTCCGGATCCACTATTATTTCCTTGCCATCTTCTGAATTTTTTAATCTATAGTGGGTTACAACCGCACATTCCTTTGCAAAACCTTCTACATGGCTTGCTTCTCTGCTTAAATAAGATTTTGGGATAAATAAAGGGAAATAAGCATTGGAATGCCCTGTTTCTTTAAACATTTTGTCTAAGGCAGCTTGCATTTTCTCCCAAATAGCAAAACCATAGGGCTTGATTATCATGCAACCTCTCACGGCAGAATTTTCCGCCAAGTCTGCTTTTTTTACCAGTTCATTATACCAAAGTGAGTAATCTTCACTTCTTTTGGGAATGCCTTTGCTCATAATATTTAAACTTATCTTTTATGGTACAGGTTTTGCATTGAGAAAACAAAGATATTGTGTTTAATCGTTTATATAAAAAGAATCCGGGAATTATATCGTATATTAGTTTTCCTCGTTCTTGTTGGTGATGAAAGGAGTTTTTATGAAAAAGTATATTTATATTCAAATACTGCTTTTAGGTACAATTGCATCTTGTAACTACGATCAGTATGCAAATAAAAGCGAAGTCGACGATATTTACTTTTCGTCAAAAGATAAGGAAAAGATAATTACAGATGCTTCCGCAAAAAAAGCAGCAGTAAATTCAGGTACTTCTTATAACGCTAGTTCCACACTTGAAAGTCCTCAGGAAACAACAGAAGGTACGGGAGAGCAAAGGGCAGTAGATTATTCTAAATACAAAAAAACGTCAAGCGTGTCTTCCGAAACTACTTCCGGAGCAAACAACTATATTACCAATAACTACTACGGTGGAAATGGAGGATGGAATGGAAACAGTAATTGGAATTATAGGAGTCCTTCTGCTTTTTATACCCTTGGTGGTTGGCCTGCTTCCGGTGTTTCGCTTGGATTTTCCTATGGTTCAAGTTGGGCTTACGGTTATAATCCCGGCTTTTATAGTATGCCTATAAATAATTATGGTTATTATTACGATTCTTTTTATCAGCCTTACGGCTATAGCCCCTATAACAGCAGTTATTTCTACAATCCTTTTAGATACAATGATTTCTATAATAGTTATAACAGTGGCTTTTACAATGGCTATTATTGGGGGAATAAAAGTAAAATAGCTGTTGGGAGTGGAAGCTCTTCAGGCAATAACAACAGCTATTACCCGGCACAAAAGAATAAACCAAGGACGACGGTAGGGTCTGTTATAAATTCGAACAATTCGGGTACAGGAAGTGGGCGTTCAGTACCCAATCGACGACGCACTACCACCAACAATAGCTATATGCGGAATGCGCAAACCCCTGCGAGCTACAGTACACCAACTAATAGTTCTATTTATCAGCGAACACCGCCTAATAGAGTTATCAACCAAAATACGAGCCCGGCGTATAACCGGAATCAAAGAAACTCGTATTCAACGCCAGCTCCACCATCCAATAGCGGAGGAAATTTTAATAACAGCAATAACAGGCAAGGAGGTTCTAGAACAAGCCCTCAACAAAGTAATGGCGGAGGAAGACCCGCACCACAAAATGGGAGACCCGCAAACAAAAGATTTTAGTTCTTAAATATGGCAAACAGGTTTTTTTTAGGTTTTATTGCGATTTTCTTTATTCAAGTAAGTGGGCTTTTAGCACAAACGCCTACTGGTTATTATGTAGATGCGGCAAACTATTCCCGGACAAATGTTATGGGATCGGCTCGTTTTCAGGGATTTGCAGGAGCTGGTTCTGCACTTGGTGCCGATTTGTCTTCTACGGTATTGAATCCTGCCGGATTAGGTGTGTATAGAAAGTCAGAGTTTAGCTTAAGCACCGGGCTTGGGTTTACAGGGGCGAATGCTACATTTTTAGGAGAAATAAACAAGGACAGCCGGAGTTACCTTTATTTTCCGAATATCGGCATTGCCATATCCAATAGAAAAGAAGATATAGAGCCGGGTGCATGGCGTGGAGGGACTTTTGCCTTTACGTATAACCGGGTGAATAACCTTCAAAGCAAAAGCTTTTTTTCAGGGATAAACAACAATAATTCTTTGTTAGGGTCATTTGTTCAGCTTTTAAATAACAATCCCGGTAGCGTAGATTTTGATGCTGATGTCAACCAAATAGTGGATTTGCCTACCCTTGTTTATCTTTCCTATTTGACGGAACTTGGGGATAATCAGTTTTATAATCCTTTTGACTCCTCTTATTACGGATCTCCTTATTATGATGTACATAAATCTACTTTACCGACCTATCAGGAAGAAACCATTACTACCCGGGGTGGGCAAAATCAAATAAATCTAGCCTATGGGGGCAATATTGCCGATAAATTATACTTTGGTGCAGGGCTCGGTATAGCTGTTTTACGAAGTGAAACCACAAAGGAATTTTTTGAAGAGCCACAAGATTCCAGTGGGTTAGAAAATTTTACCTTTAATCAAACATTTTCCACGAAAGGTACAGGTATAAACTTTAATATCGGTCTTATTTTCAGGCCTTCAGATGCTTTGCGTTTGGGACTGTCTTTTCAGACACCTACTTTTTATAGCATTACTGAAAATTATAGGTATGCTATCTTTTCTAATTTTAATCCGGATTATGTTGTTCCAGGTGCAGGTTTTGCCCCCGGAAATCAGGATAATAAAACAATCCCACAAGATTTCAAATATAAGCTTTCTACACCTTCTGTTTTGCGGGGAGGTATTTCCTGGATTGCAGGGAAACACGGCTTTCTTTCCGCAGATGTTGTATATATTCCTTATAGTGCGGCACGGCTTGGCACAAAAGGTGGATTTGATTATCTAAAATGGGATAACCGATTGATAAAAAACAAGTTTGCCTCTACTTTCAACTATAAAGTAGGAGGTGAATTGCGATTGGACATTTTTCGTTTGAGAGCAGGCTTTGGACTAATCGGAGATCCTTTGCGAAATTTGGATGAGGAAAAGGTGAATCGCAAAATCTATACATTTACGGTTGGTGCGGGTTTTAAGCTTTCGGATTTTTATTTAGACCTTGCTGTTGTAAACTCGCAGCAAAACTCCTACTTCCGTCCATACAGTTTAAATGAGGGAGGTAGTCCTTCTGCTGCTATTAAAAATAAGAATACGGGCGTAGTTATTACGTTCGGTACTTATTTTTAAAAGGAATAATCTTTCAAAAGTGCATTTTTTTGCTTAAATTGTGCTGTAAAATCCTTTGTGATGTTCAAAACGAGATTTTATTTCTTGCCATTTCTTTATTTACTTTTTGCCTTTCCTGTTTATGCTCAGGTAGAGCTTCAAGTGGGGGATAAAGCACCTGATTTTTCGCTTCAAGACCCTTATGGAAAAACACTTCACTTAAAGGATTTTCAAGGAAAAATTATTTTGCTGGATTTCTGGGCATCCTGGTGTATGCCTTGTCGGATGGCAAATCCGGCTTGGGTTGATATTTATAATGAATTTAACGGGCAAGGCTTTGATATTTTTAGTATTTCTTTGGATAAGAAGAAAGAGGCTTGGATAAAAGCCATCAAAAACGACAATTTATACTGGACAAACCATGCTTCTGACTTAAACGGTTGGGAAAATAAGGTGGCTGTTTTATATGGGGTGGAGGCCATCCCCGCAACCTTCCTCTTAGATGAAAACGGCGTTATTATAGCTAAAAACCTGGATGAATTTGAGTTGAAGAAAAAGCTTAAGTATTTATATTTTAAGCAAGTTAATCTTTATCCCAAAGTGGTAAATACTACGCTTTATTTTACCGGGGATACGAAATATTCGATATTAGATTCCACAGGGAGGGAGTATTTGAAAGGTAAAGGAGCATTTGTTGATGTAAGTAGTTTAGCTGAAGGTATATATCTATGTAAATTGGGGAATAAGAGAGTCGAGTCTTTTACAAAACAGAAATCGTCGATGCTTCCTAAAGTAACCTTTTATCCTAAAGCGGTAACAGATAAGGCAACCTTGTCCCGTGTTGCAGATTTTGAAGTGTTGAATGGCAGGGGAAGGGTTCTTATAAAAGGCAGAGATACAGCTGTAAATATGAAAAACCTTGGAGCAGGCGTTTATTATCTCAATTTGGAAGGGGATGTTTTTAAGATTTTTAAAAAGTAAAGAATACTTTTATCTTTTGGGCAATTGCAGAAGCATTTATGCCTTCCCCCGGAATAATTATTTGCGCCTTTTCGTAGTACGTTTTTCTTTCAGAAAATTTGTGCTTTAATAGCTCAAGTACTTCTTGGTAGGTTTTACCCTTAAACATAGGTCTTTCTTGTGCCTTTTGGGTAAAAATTCTACTTGCCAGTTCTTCCATTGACACATTGAGAAATACAGTGATTCCACTTTGGTTCATTTGTTTCATGTTATCAAAAAAACAAGCAGCGCCTCCACCTGTAGAAATTACCAAATCATCTTCGCTGGATAGCCGATGGAGTAATTGTCTTTCTATTTTCCTGAAATAGGGTTCTCCTTCTTGGGTAAAAATTTCTTCGATACTTTTTCGCTCCCTTTTTACAATTTCCTCATCCATATCAATCTTTTTGTAAGAGAAAATTGTAGAAAGTTCTGTGGCAATGGTCGATTTTCCCGAAGCGGGCATTCCAATTAAAAAAACTTTCATTGTGTGCTTTTGAAAGGTTATTTTAATACTACACGTGGGTCAATAGCAGCATAGAGAATATCCACGAAAATACTGATAAAAATAAAGACAACCCCAATAAATAGCGTTGTGCCCATTACTACCGGGAAGTCTAGCTGGTAAACGGCAGCTATAGTAACAGAACCCAGTCCTTTCCATCCAAAAATATACTCAACGAAAAAGGCACCTGCCATGAGAGAAGCCAGCCAACCGGATACAGCAGTTATTACGGGGTTTAGCGCATTTTTTAATGAATGCTTTAGTATAATCGAACGATTTCCCAGCCCTTTTGCTTTAGCAGTTCTTATATAATCTTGTGATAAGACTTCAAGCATTGAACTTCTGGTCAATTGAACAATTATAGATAAAGGGCGCAATCCTAAAGTAAAAGCAGGCAGTATTAAGTTCTTCAAAACCAGTCTTTTCCCATAAAGATCGACTTCCCAAAGTTGCCCGGTGAGATTTAACCCCGTATAATCACTAAGATAATACCCGAAGACCATAGCTATTATAGCGGCAAGTACAAATTCGGGTGCTGAAATTCCGGCTACAGACATTGTAATAATGGTATGATCTACCCAACTGTTTTGTCTTAAAGCTGCGATTACTCCCAGCAGTATTCCGACAATTGTTGCAAATAACATAGCGGTAAATGCCAACCAAAAGGTGCCGCTTACGTTTTCCAGAATTACTTCACTTACCTTTTTATTGGTTTGAAAAGAGCGACGCAGATAAGGCCATTTTATAACCCAGGCAGATTGCGCCATAGTAAATAATTTATGATACGCATATTTTTCCTGATTGGCAGGAGTATCGTCGTAAACTGCAACCGGACTTAGATCTTTTAAGTAGAGAGCTAACTGTTCCGGAAGCGGTTTGTCTAAACCCAGCTCTTTGGTTATAGCTGCCCTTGTTGCAACATCTGTTCGTTGCCCGGACATCATTGAAACGGGATCTCCCGGAAGAACATTAAAAAGAAAAAAAACAACAATTATAACTCCCAGCAATACCAGGAAACCATATAACAATCGTTTGCTTATGTAGACGAACATTAATTCTGAACTAATTTTATTGCTTTAAGTGTTGGAACATAATTTTGATGCCATTTCCCTTTTATTGTGCCATTTTCAATTAGGATCAATCCTATATTTGCCCTAATCATAGTTTTAAGTTGTACGTCATCCATATAATAATAGGGTGCAGCTAACTGCACTTCATGCCTCAATTCTTCTATTTGCTGAGTAGGAGAGGCTGTGAGAACTATAGGCTTTATGTCTGTTTTTCCCAGATTATTGACCAGTTTGCTTATTTTTTCCAAGTGTTTTAAGCTCGAAGCACTATAAAGTGCGACTTTCGCATCTTTGATAATAATAAATAATTTTGTTCCCACAAGAGAAGAGTCTGTGTAGTCTCCTTCTTCATTCCATATTTGGTAATCTGTTACTTTGGGCTGGCTTTTCTCGGGGTTTAATACTTTATAGCCTTTATACTTAAAAGAAGTATCTGTTGGATATTTTTTAAACTGATACTCCTTTCCTCCCTTTTCCATTTTATATACAAATAGGGGCTCTTCCTCGGGTTGCATTTCTGTTTTTATATTTTTCCCCACTGCATACGGGCGAAAATCCATATAAGGTAAATGTTGTATGCTATATCCTCCCCCAAAAAACGCCAATACTATTGTTGCTCCTACGATAAAATTGGAAACAAGGTTACTAAAAGCAGGGCTTAATTTGTTTTGGTTAATGAGTAGTATAAGGAGCAATAACAATAGAAACAGGTCTTTACAGAAGGATTCCCAGGGACTAAATTTAATGAAATCGCCAAAACATCCACACTCTTTTACTTTATCAAAATAAGCAGAATAAAAAGTTAGGAATGCAAAAAACAGGAGCAAGGAAAATGTAACCCAAAGCATGCTTTTTACCCGGTAGTTTAATAGTATTGCTACCCCCAAAACAATTTCCAGTGTACATATCGCAAAGGCAAAATAGAGTGAATAGGGAATGAATAGATGCCAATAATCACCAAAATCCGTGGCAAACACTTCAAAATATTCTTTTAGCTTATAAGAAAAGCCATAGGGGTCATTGAGCTTTATAAGTCCGGAAAAAATGAGTGTACAGCCCAATAACCAACGGCATATTTGTGTGAGAAGCTTCATTAAGTTAGAAAATTTAATTGGATGAGCGAAAAAACAGCATAATTAATCATATCTCTGTAGTTTGCATCGACCCCTTCCGATATGCTTGTTTCTCCTTTATTATCTTCAATTTGTTTTACCCGTAGTAGCTTCATGAGTATTATGTCTGTAATGCTCGTAACACGCATTTCCCTCCAGGCTTCTCCATAATCATGGTTCTTTTTCGAAAGAAGATTCAGCGTTGTTTCAACTTCCTGCTCATACAGTTCTTGTACTTTATGAGCCTCCAGTTCCAGCGGATTATCTTCTGAAAGGGAAAGTTGTATCAGGGCAATAACACAATAATTTATTATTCCGATAAATTCGGATGTGATGTTTTCATCTATTTTTTGCGTACCTTTTTCCTGTATAGAGCGAATCCTTTGCGCTTTGATGAAAATCTGATCGGTAATAGATGGAATCCTAAGAATGCGCCATGCTGTACCATAGTCTTTGGTTTTCTTTATAAAAATATCTTTGCAGATTTTTATAACCTCCTTATATTCGGTCTCGGTTTGACTAATCAATTATTTAGTGTTTTTTGTTTAAATTAATGTCTGTGGATAAAGATACATTTTTTTGTAAAAATACAACATTGAATATTGCCGGAAAACTTGTGATTTTGGATGAACCGAAGGTTATGGGAATTTTGAATATTACTCAGGATTCATTTTTTGCAGGAAGCAGAGTGGGTACACAGAGAGAGTTGTTGCAAAAGGCAGAGAAAATGCTGGAAGAAGGGGCTTCTTTTCTTGATATTGGTGCTGTAAGTACCCGACCCGGAGCTGAAGCAATTGAAGCTACCCTTGAGCAAGACAGGATTCGTTTTGCGGTATCGGCTATAAAAAAAACTTTTCCGGAAGTGCTTATTTCCATAGATACTTATAGAGCTTCTGTTGCAAAAGTAGGCATTGACTGTGGTGCAAGCCTAATTAATGATATTTCCGGTGGCACGCTTGATTTAGAAATGTACGCCTTGGTCGCAACGCAAAGAATTCCTTATATCTTGATGCACATGAGGGGAACACCAAAAAATATGCTCACCTTGGCAAAGTATTCCGATATTACAGTGGAAACAATAGCGTATTTTAGCGAAAAAATTTTTACTTTGAGAAACTTAGGGATAAGAGATATTATAATAGACCCCG
>Ga0164242_10004490_pt1 | contig 15671 bp, 16 predicted proteins | sample OricomgcompostMG_FD_108783 | JGI IMG/M metagenome (GOLD analysis project Ga0164242, IMG submission 108783) | Miracle-Growth compost microbial communities from Emeryville, California, USA - Original compost - Miracle growth compost (MG) ... | reverse complement strand
GGCCTGATCGGAGCGTCGATCGGACTCGCGTTGTCCCACAAGGGCTTCCGTGTGATGCTGACCGACCCGTCGCCGACAGCGCAGGCACTTGCTGCCGACCTGGGTGCGGGTGTCATCGACGACGAGAGCGTCGCTGACGTCGTGCTCGTGGCGGCACCGCCGGACGTCGCCGCCACCGTGGTTGCGGATCAGCTGAAGCGCTGGCCGTCCGCCGTCGTCGCGGATGTGGCGTCGGTCAAGCAGCGCGTCGCCGACGAGGTGCGTCGGCTGGTCGAGCCGGGGCAACTGCATCGGTATGTCGGGAGCCACCCGATGGCCGGCCGGGAGCGTTCCGGTGCGGTGGCCGCGCAAGCGGATCTCTTCGAAGGACGCACCTGGGTCGTCTGTCCGCAGGCCGAGACCGACCCGGACGCGGTCGCGGTGGTGCAGGAGCTCGCGCGCGCTACCGGGGCCGCTGTGGTGACCATGCCCGCAGAGGAGCACGACGCCGCCGTCGCGGTCGTGTCGCACGTGCCGCAGCTCGCGGCATCGGTCGTGGCCGCACAGCTGCGTGAACTTCCGGAGGACGCGATCGCGTTGTCCGGCGGGGGGATCCGCGATGTGACACGCATCGCGGCGAGCGATCCGATGCTGTGGACGCAGATCCTGACCGGGAACGCGTCGGCGGTGCAGCCGGTCCTGGACCGGGTCATCGAGCAGTTGACGGTCGTCTCTCGTTCCCTGCGGCAGCTCGCGGCGGACGACACATCCGCCGACGGCAGCCGCGGTGCGGTCGCCCGGCTGATCTCGGACGGGCAACTCGGTCATGCCAGGATCCCCGGGAAGCACGGGTCGGCGCCTGCGACATACGCGACGGTCATCGTGCCGATCCCGGACGAACCGGGCTCGTTCGCGCGGCTGTTCAACGACGTGGGCGACGCGGGCATCAACCTCGAGGACCTGAGAATGGAGCACGGCGTCGGCGCCATGGTCGGTCTGGTCGAACTGTCGGTGCTGCCGGCGGTGGTGGATCGGCTGCGGGAGGTTCTGGAGGACAAGGGATGGAGTGTTCATGAGTGAGCGCAGCGAACGACCAAAGGGCTCAGGACGAATGGCGGGCCCCGACGAAGGAGGAACGGCATGAATAAGCCGCTGGTCATCGCGATCGACGGCCCGTCGGGCACCGGCAAGTCGAGCGTCTCGAAGGCGGTCGCCAAGCGCCTGCGCCTGAGCTACCTCGACACCGGTGCGATGTACCGCGCACTGGCCTGGTCGTGCGTCGCGTCCGCGATCGACCTGGACGACGCCGCGTCGGTGGCGCAGCACGCGCGGACGTTCGACCTGCGGATGGGCATGGACCCGGCGGCGCCGTTCGTCGGCGTGGGCGACCGGCTGATCGACCAGGAGATCCGCGAGGACGCGGTGACCTCGGTTGTTTCGCGGGTGGCGACCAACCTCGACGTGCGCGCGAACATGAAGCAGCGACAACGTGATCTGATCGCGCAGGGCAGTTCGGCGACCGGAGGTTGTGTGGCCGAGGGCCGGGACATCACGACGGTCGTCGCACCCGACGCACCGGTGCGCATCCTGATGACGGCCAGCGAGGAGGCCCGCATGTCGCGACGGTCCCGGCAGCTGCGTGTCGACGCGGAGTCGACCAGGTCCCAGATCGTCGACCGCGACCGTACGGACTCGACCGTTTCGCAGTTCACCACGGCCGCGGACGGGGTGGTGACGATCGACACCTCACACATCGACTTCCGGCAGTCGGTGGAGGCGGTGCTCCAGGTGGTGAAGGAGGTCACCGATGGCGACTCGGCGCTATCGACCACGGCTGATTGACGGCTACCGCAGGTTCGGTGTGGGCCTGGGACGCCTGTTGTATGACGTCGAGATCCTGCACCCCGAGCGTATGCCGGTGACCGGCTCGATGATTGCCGTGTCCAACCATGTCGCATTCCTGGACGGCCCGGTGATGTTCGTGTTCGCGCCGCGGCGACTGCGCTTCCTGGTGAAACGGTCGTACTTCTCCTCGGCCTGGGGTGTGCTGCTGAAGATGACCGGTCAGATCCCGATCGACCAGAACACCGCCGACCGTGAGGCACTGGCCACCGCCCGCCAGGTGCTCGCCGATGGCGGAGGGATCGGCATCTTCCCGGAGGGAACGCGCGGTTCGGGCGCCGTGCAGACCGCACAGCAGGGTGCTGCGTTCCTCGCGCAGGCCACCGGCGCGCAGATCGTGCCCGTGGCGGTCTTCGGCACCCGCGGTGCCGGCGGCAAGGACTCCTGGCCGAAGTTGCGTGGCCCACTCCGCCTGGTGGTGGGCGAACCTTTCGTCCTGACCAGACGCGTCGGCGTCCCCGGCCGTGAGCGGCTGCGGATTGCGACGGAGGAGTTGCGCACCAAGCTGGCGGCGCACGTCGCCGCCGCCGCACAGGAGACCGGTCTCGCCCTCCCGGCGGGTACGCCCGAATAACGGTTCGGGGCTCCCGTCAGGGATGATGGGGCAATGTCTGATTCCACCCACGACGAGTCCGTCGAGAATGCGCTCCGGGTCGGCCTGGACGATTTCGAGCTGAGCGACGAGGACCGGGCGCTGCTGTCCGCCGACGGTGTCGGCGGTGAGAGCCAGGAACAGGCTCCTGCGCGGCCGGTGGTCGCGATCATCGGCCGGCCGAACGTCGGCAAGTCGACGCTGGTCAACCGGGTGCTCGGCCGCCGCGAGGCCGTCGTGGAGGATCTGCCCGGCGTCACCCGCGACCGGGTTGCGTATGACGCCGAGTGGTCCGGCCGGGACTTCACCCTGGTGGACACCGGTGGCTGGGAGGTCGACGCCAGCGGCATACACCTGCGGGTCGCCGAGCAGGCAGAAGTGGCGATCGACCTGGCCGACGCCGTGCTCTTCGTGGTCGACGCGAAGGTCGGGGCGACCGACACCGATGAGGCCGTCGTCCGGCTGTTGCGCCGGTCGAAGAAGCCCGTGGTCCTGATCGCCAACAAGGTCGACGACCAGAAGACCGAGATGGAGGCAGCCGCGCTGTGGTCGCTCGGGCTGGGCCAGCCGTGGCCGATGTCCGCACTGCATGGGCGGGGCACCGGCGACGCGCTGGACGCACTGCTGGAGGTGCTGCCGGAGAAGTCGTCCGTGTCGGCATACGGGCGTGGGGGACCGCGCCGGGTGGCGCTCGTGGGCCGCCCGAACGTCGGCAAGTCCTCGCTGCTGAACAAGCTGGCGGGGGAGGACCGCGTCGTGGTCGACAACGTCGCCGGCACGACCCGTGACCCGGTCGACGAGCTGATCGAGCTCGGCGGCAAGACCTGGCGATTCGTCGACACGGCGGGCATCCGCCGTCGGGTGCACCTGACGCGGGGCGCGGACTTCTATGCGTCGCTGCGCACCCAGGCGGCGATCGAGAAGGCCGAGGTCGCGGTCGTGCTGATCGACGCCGAGGACAACATCGCCGAGCAGGACGTGCGCGTCGTGCAGCAGGTGATCGACGCAGGGCGTGCGCTCGTGCTGGCGTTCAACAAGTGGGACCTGCTGGACGAGGAACGCCGGCACTACCTGGAGCGGGAGATCGAGCGCGATCTGTCCCAGGTGTCGTGGGCGCCGCGTGCCAATATCTCGGCGATGACCGGTCGTCATGTCGACCGGCTGGTGCCCGCTCTCGAGGTGGCGCTGGACTCGTGGGACCAGCGGGTACCCACGGGGCGTCTCAACTCCTTCCTGGGCGAGGTCGTGGCCGCGCACCCGCACCCGGTGCGCGGCGGCAAGCAGCCGCGCATCCTGTTCGCCACCCAGGCCTCGACACGCCCACCGCGGTTCGTCGTCTTCGCGTCCGGCTTCATCGAGGCCGGTTACCGGCGGTTCCTGGAGCGTCGGCTGCGCGAGGAGTTCGGCTTCGAGGGCACCCCGATCGAGTTGTCGGTGCGGGTGCGGGAGAAGCGGCGTCGATGACACACCGGCCGATTGGGTCGCACGGTCGATCGTGCGATATCGTTTTGGACGGCCCGAGAGGGCAACGGGCTGTGGCGCAGTTTGGCTAGCGCACTTGACTGGGGGTCAAGGGGTCGCAGGTTCAAATCCTGTCAGCCCGACTCTGACTCCTGAGCCGCGACACCGTTCACACGGTGTCGCGGCCCAGGACCTTTTTCGTGGGTTCGGTTGGAGTGTCGCGGATGGGATCGTAGGTCGCTGCCTGCGTGCAAGACTGGGATCATGAACGGCTTCGCGGCCGTCGACTTCGGGTTCGCCCGTGAGGTGCTGCAGCGAGGGATCGCGGCGCTCTACCTGATCGCGTTCGCCTCCACGCTGGGGCAGTTCCGCGCACTGCTGGGTGAGCACGGGTTGTTGCCCGCACCCGAACTGTTCGGCCGGGCGACCGCCTCCCAACGCATCGGCAGACTGCTGCGGCCCACGCTCTTCCGCCGGGTGCGTTACACCGACCGGCGCCTGGCGCTGCTCTGCTGGGTCGGCATGGTCCTTGCGGCGTCGCTCGTCGGCGGCCTGCCCCAGCTGGGGCCGCCGTGGGTTCCGGCGCTCGCCTTCCTCGCGCTCTGGCTGGGATACATGTCGATCGTCTCGATCGGCCAGACCTTCTACGGTTTCGGCTGGGAGATGCTGCTGCTGGAGGCCGGGTTCCTGGCGGCGTTCCTCGGCTCCCGGAGCCAGCCGCCGCCGACCGTGATCATCGTGCTCTTCTGGTGGTTGGTGTTCCGGTTGGAGTTCGGCGCCGGCATGATCAAGGTGCGCGGCGGCCGTGAGTGGCGCGACCTCACCGCGCTGATGTATCACCACGAAACCCAGCCGATGCCAGGGCCGTTCAGCCGTCAGGCACATCTGTTGCCGGCCTGGTTCCACCGCACCGAGGTGCTCGGCAACCACTTCGCGCAGCTGGTGGTGCCGTGGTTCCTGTTCGCACCGCTGCTGGGACTCTGGCTGTCTGGGCCGGTCCCGCAGACCGTCGGCCGGGTCGCGGCCGGTGTCGTCGTCGTGACCCAGCTGTGGCTGGTCACCACCGGCAACTTCGCCTGGCTCAACTGGGCGACCATCGTGTGCGTCTTCTCCGCGGTCGCCATACCCAGCAGCGGTGCCGCGCCGGGGCCAAGCGGCGGGATCCCGCGCTACTGGGTGATCGTCACCGGTGCCGTGATGCTGTTGTATGTCGTGCTCAGCCGGCACGCCGCGCGCAATCTCATGGCACGCAGGCAACTGATGAACGCGGCCTTCAACCGTTGGCAGCTCGCGAACGCCTATGGCGCGTTCGGCACGGTCACCACGCAGCGGATCGAGTATGTCGTCGAAGGCACGCTCGACGACGATCCGGACGCCGCCACCTGGGTCGAGTACCCGTTCAAGGGCAAACCCGGGGAGGTGCATCGGATGCCGCGACAGTTCGCGCCATACCACCTGCGGCTCGACTGGCTGATGTGGTTCCTGCCGCTCGGCCGGTCGCTCGACGGTTGGTTCACGGTGTTCCTGCGCCGGTTGCTCGGGGCGGACCCGCCGACCTTGCGGCTGCTCGCGCACGACCCGTTCGACGGGCAGCGCCCCGCGTGGGTGCGAGTGGTCGCCTACCGCTACCGCTTCACGACCCATGCCGAGTTCCGGGAGTCGCACGCGCGCTGGGCCCGGGATCGCCGTGAGTTGCTCATCGGGCCGCTCTCGCTGCGCCGATTCACTGGTTGCGCCCAGTAGAAAGTGCGCCTGGGCGCACCTTCTACTGGGCGCAAGAACGGCTGGAGCCGACCATGACCGCAGCCCGGTGTAGCGTATGACGATGTCATCAGACGTCCGATGTCTATCCCGCGCGTCATCGCATCATCCTGGGCTGGTTCGCTGATGTCCGGACCAACCGCATGTGATGCCGAAGGAGACACCCCATGGAAGTTGTCATCGTCGAGACCGATCAGCAGGCCGCCGACATCGCGGCCGACGCGATCAGTCGGCTGTTCCGGGACCGCCCCGGAGCGGTGCTCGGCATCGCGACGGGTTCCAGTCCGCTGGGTATCTACGACGAACTCGGCCGACGGGTCAGCGCCGGTGAGCTCTCCCTGGCCCGAGCACACGCGTTCATGCTGGACGAATACGTCGGACTGCCCGAGGACCATCCCGAGCGCTACCGCAACGTGGTCGCGCGGGACTTCGTCGCGAAGGTGGACATCGATCCGGCGAACGTGCACGGGCCGGACGGCCTGGCCGAAGACGTCCCCGAGGCGTGCGCGGCCTACGAGCGGCAGATCAGCGACGCAGGCGGCATCGATCTGCAGATCCTCGGTCTGGGTACCGACGGACACATCGCGTTCAACGAGCCCGGGTCCTCACTCGGGTCCCGCACCCGGATCAAGACGCTGACCGCACAGACCCGCTCGGACAACGCGCGCTTCTTCGTTGACCGGGTCGACGCCGTGCCGCAGCACTGCCTGACCCAGGGCCTCGGGACGATCAGCGAGTGCCGGCACGCCCTGGTCGTGGTGACCGGACGGCACAAGGCGCAGGCGGTCCACCAGGTCGTCGAAGGCCCGGTGACGGCCATGTGGCCGGGTAGCGTGCTCCAACTGCATCCGCACGCCACGATCATCGTCGATCGGCCGGCGGCGTCCCGGTTGCAGCTCGCGTCCTACTACGAGGAGATCCAGCGCGGGAAGCCGTCCTGGCAGGGCCTCTGAGAGCCGGTCAGCTGCCGAACGCCGCGGCCGTCGACGACGACGGCACGCCCAGGCCGGTGCACGGGTCCCAACCCACCCCCGCGGAGTAGGCGCCGTTGCTGCCGGAGGTGATGTCGCGCAGCGCGGCGACCGGCTTACCGGCGGCCGCGCCGTCATACAGGATCGACTGCGCGAGACCGGGCCGCTTGTTGCTGACCTGCGCGATGCGGGCGATCAGCCCGGCCCACAACGGGGCTACCGCGGACGTGCCGCCGATCACCGTGGCGGAGCCGTCGACGTAGACCCGGTAGCCGGTCTGCGGGTCGGCGTCGCCTGCCACGTCCGGCACGCCGCGACCCGCCTTGCCGCTCGCGGTGGTCGGGACGCCGGCAGTCGACTGCCACGACGGGACGCCGAAGACGTCACTCACGCCACCACCGGTCGCGCCACCGGATCCGCCGTCGTTCCAGACGGTTTCGCTCTGCACGGTGCCGCCGGAGGCGTGCAGCGAGGTGCCGCCACATGCGAGCACGTGGGGGCTCGACGCCGGGAAATCCACGTGCGTGTCGTTCCCGCTGGTGTCGCTGTCGGAACTGCCGTGGTCGCCGGCTGCGGCGGTCACGGTGATGCCCAGAGCGGCGGCATCGGCGAAGGCGTCGTCCATCGAGGTGCGCGCCTGCGCGGTCCACTGGTCCTCGCTCTGGCCCCACGAGATGCTGATGGCGACCGGGGTCGGAGACGCGTGCGTCGCAGTGGTGACGGCGTCCAGGAAACCGGCATCGGTGTTCGGCGCGAAGTAGACGACCACGGACGACTTGGGCGCGATCGCACCAGCGACCTCGATGTCGAGCAGCACCTCGCCGTCAGCGCCCTGCGGATCCTGACCGGGGACGTTCTTCGCGCCGTCGACGCCCTGGGCCGTCACGGTCGGAGTGGTCAGCCCGAGACCCTTGAAGTAGGTGTCGAGGTCGGACTGCCCGAAACCACCACCGAGCTCGATGATCGCGATCGTCTGCCCCGTCCCGTCCGCCTGCGGCATGCCGTAGACGGTGGCCAGATCGAGCGGGGTGTAGGACGTGCTGACCGCTGACGTGTTGGCCACGATGTGCCGGGTGGCGGCCTGCGGGCGGTCGTCGAGACCGAGCACCGCGGTCACGACCCCGCGCAGTGATGTCGGCACCGACAGGGTCCCCTCGCGCACCCGGCGGGTCGCTCCGCCCTCGGGCTCGTCCAGCGTGCGCAGATCCGTGCCGAAGAACCGGGCGACGTCGGAGGCGGGGCCGGAGACACGGACGGTGCGCGACTCGGGGTGTTCCTCCAACACGGTGAGGCCGGCGTCGGTCACGGCCGCACGGACGGTATCGATGTCGGCCGGGTCCGCGCCGTACGTGTCGGCGAGTTCGGCGCTGGTCAATGGCTCGGTCCTCGGGTCGTATGCCGGGAGTGCGGCGCGCCGGCGCAGCACGAGCGTCGCGGGGACCTCGGCTGTGGGCTCGACGGCACCGGTGGTGCGTTGCAGGGCAGGGCGGAAGCTGTCGGGTAGTTCGACCAGTTCGAAAGTCATCTCCTGAGTATGAGCCTGCAGTCCGACAGAGTGCGGGACGCGAAGGGATAGCTTGGGGTCGAGCCGAACCAACGATGCGGAGGGACCCATGACACGCGAGCGCAGCTACACGGTGGATCTGATTGCGGGTGATGGGATCGGGTTGGAGGTGGTGCCGGCTGCGACGCGTGTGGTGGATGCGTTGGCGGCGCGTCACGGGTTCGGTGTGGTGTGGCGTGAGCGGGTGTGGGGTTCGGCGTACTTCTTCGAGCACCGGCGGATGATGCCGGTGGACGGGATCGAGCAGTTGTCGGACGGTGATGCGATCCTGCTGGGTGCGGTGGGGCATCCGGAGCTGCCCGATCACGAGACGTTGTGGGGGTTGTTGATCCCGATCCGGCGGGAGTTCCTGCAGTACGTCAATCTGCGTCCGGTGCGGGTGCTGCCGGGGGTGGTGTCACCGCTGCGCGAGGTGTCGGAGTTGGACATCGTGGTGGTGCGGGAGAACGTCGAGGGGGAGTACTCCGCGATCGGTGGCCGGGCCTATCGCGGTGGTGCGGAGGAGTTCGCGGTGCAGGAGGCGGTGTTCACCCGCGGCGGGATCGCCCGGGTGGCCCGGTTCGCGGCGGAGCTGGCCGCCTCGCGTGGTGGCAACCTGACGTCGGCGACGAAGTCGAACGGGATCATCCATTCGATGCCGTTCTGGGACGAGGTGGTGGCGTCGGTGGTGGGGGAGTATGACGGGGTGGGTTTGCGCAGTGTGTTGATCGACGCACTTGCAGCCGCGTTGGTGTTGCGGCCGGGCGATTTCGACGTGATCGTGGCCTCGAACCTGTTCGGCGACATCTTGTCGGATCTGATTGCGGCGTTGGCGGGTTCGATCGGGATCGCGCCGAGTGCGAACATCAATCCGCCGCGTGATCACCCGTCGATGTTCGAGCCCATCCACGGGTCGGCGCCGGACATTGCCGGCCAGGGCGTGGCGAATCCGGTGGGGCAGTTCTGGTCCGCCTCGATGATGCTGGAGCACCTGGGGGAGCGGGATGCGGCGACCGCGCTGATGGATGCGGTCGAGGACGTCATGCGGGCCGGGACCCGCACGCGTGACCTGGGCGGGACCGCCGGCACCGAGGAGTTCACCTCCGCCGTACTGGCCGCCATCAACACCCAGCACTGACCCGCCACCCCGACGGTCTACCAGGCCAGGTCCTCCCGGGTGGGCACGAACGGCTCCCAGAGCAACCGCATGCCCGCCTCGTCCGGAGTGCGGTCCGCCTTGCGCTGGTTGCACGGCTCGCACGCCGCGACCGCGTTGTCCCAGGAGGTCTCACCGCCGCGCGATTTCGGCACGACGTGGTCCATGGTCGTCGCGACCGGCTGGCCGCAGTAGGCACACTGCCCGTGGTCGCGTTTGAGCACGCCCGCCTGGCTGTAGACCGGCGTCCCGTGCGAGAACTGCTCCCAGGTGATCTTGACGCTGGCCTCGGTGAGCTTCAGGCCGCCCCGCTTGGCGTAGGCCCAGGTCATCTTCACGTAGCGCAGCAGCCGCAGCACGGTCGGCTTCGGGAACGGCCCGAACGTCTCCTCCGGGTGCGATTCCTCGACCGTGGCAACACCACGCCAGAGCATGTTCATGGCGTGCTTGACCGACACGGTGTGCAGCGGCTCGTACCCCGCGTTCAGGACCAGGACCGACATTGCTTGACCTCACTCCTCTCCCAAGGAATGGTCACCGTCTGATGGCGCGATCGCACCCCATTATCGGTGAGGAAGCCGCGAAATGCCTGGAGGTCGCCGGTCGTGGCATTCCCGTAGGGCCCTTCGCGAACCCTCGTGAGGTCACGGGCGCATGATGGAAGGAGCGCATTTCGCCGCCTCCGCGGCTGAACGGGAGAGTGCATGGGACGCATCACCAGCAGGTTCAAGGTCCTGCGCATCGACCTCGACCATGGGTCGACGCGTCGCGTCGAAACCGTCGCTGTGGAGGAGCCGCTCGAGATCCGGATCGACGACGAGGTCCTCACCGTGACGATGCGGACCCCCGGGCACGACATCGAGTTGGCACACGGGCTGCTGCAGGCGGAGGGCATCATCACCGCCCGCGAGGACGTCCTCGTCGCCCGCTACTGTGTGGACACCACGGAGATGAACGTCCTGCAGTTGCAGCTGCGCACCGCCCCCGGGCTGCCGGCAACCGCGCAGCGCCGGCTCATCTCGCACGGCGGCTGCGGGCTGTGTGGCAAGACGAGCATCGACGCGATCACCGAGTCCCCGGTGTATGACGCCACGGCGTTGGCCGACACCGACGTGCGGGTCCGCGCCGAGCGGATCGCACAGTTGCCGGACCTGCTGCGTGCCGGCCAGGACGTCTTCGACCGGACCGGTGGCGTGCACGCCGCCGGTCTGTTCGGCCCGACGGGGGACGCCCTCGTCATCCGTGAGGACATCGGGCGGCACAACGCCGTCGACAAGATCACCGGATGGGCGTTGCTGCAGCAGCAGCCGACGGCCGACTGCGTGGCGATGGTCTCATCGCGTGCCTCGTTCGAGATCGTGCAGAAGGTCGCCATGTCCGGCATACCCGTGCTGGCGTGCGTGTCCGCGCCGTCCAGCCTCGCGATCGAGGCCGCCGACCGGCTCGGTGTCACCCTCGTCGCCTACACCCGTGAGCACCGGATGACGGTCTGCAGTCACCCGGATCGGATCGTCCTCCCATAACGATCCGGACCGGCCCGGCGACGCTCGGGGGATGTCGTCCGCGGCAACACCGGCACCACATAGCCTGGACCCGTGAGTGACTCGTTGCCGCTGCATCGGCAGGTCTGGACGGTGCCCAATCTGCTGTCCATCGGGCGACTGGTCTGCGTCCCGGTCTTCCTGTGGTTGATGGCCGCCGATCACCGGCTGTGGGCGCTCTGGGTGCTGGTCGGATCCGGCATCACCGACTACCTGGACGGCAAGATCGCCCGCAAGTACGGCCTCGTCACCAGGCTCGGTCAGCTGCTCGACCCGGCTGCCGACCGCCTCTACATCCTGTCCACGATCCTCGCCCTGGCCTGGAAGAGCATCATCCCCTGGTGGTTGGTCGCGGTCCTGCTCCTGCGCGAGCTGATGGTGTTCGCCCTGGGCCCCACGCTACGCAAGCACCGCCTGCCCATCCCGCCGGTGCACTTCATCGGCAAGTCGGCGACCTTCTGCCTCATCTACGGCTTCCCCCTCGTCCTGCTCGGCAGCCTGGACAACGTCTGGGGTCACGTCGCCCGCCCGATCGGCTGGTCCTTCGTCTGGTGGGGCACCGTGCTCTACTGGCTCGCCGGAGTGATGTATGTCGGGCAGGTGCGCGGCATGGTCCGGACCCACCAGAAGGCGCAGGCGGAGTAGACGATGAGGAACGATTCGCCCACGCAGCGCGCACTGGCCCCGGTCGCCCGATGACCGCACCGGGACAGCAGCCGACCGGTGCTTCCGGCTCCGGCCACGGACACAGCGACCCGGCCTGGTCGATGTCGCTGATCAACAACCTGATGCGGGCCCCGCTGGACCCGGGGTACCGCTCGGCCGCGGACCGGCGAGCGGCCGAAGGCAAGCCGGCATCCGTCGGCCTCCGATCGCCGTTGCTGATCGTGACCCTCGTGGTGATCGGCCTGAGCCTTGCGGTCGCTGCGCACGCCCTCCGGGTGCCGCAGGCCGCCTCGGACAAACGCCGGACCGAACTCATCGGCAGCATCAAGGCACGCCAGAGCACCATCGACGCCGACAGCCGCACGATCAACACGACCCGCAGACAGATCAACGCGCTGCAGGCGAAAGCACTGCAACACCAGAACGACACGTCGCTCGCCGACCGGCTCAAAACACTGGAAGTGACCACCGGAGCCGGTGCGGCGCACGGGCCCGGCCTGGTCCTGACCGTGGACGACGCACCCGGCTCCGACACCGACGCCGAGGGCAATCCACGCACGGACACCTCGGACACCGGACGGCTGACGTCGACGGACCTGCAGATCATCGTCAACGGCCTGTGGACGGCGGGTGCCGAGGCCGTGTCGATCAACGGGCAGCGGATCACCAGCCAGACCGCGATCCGCTTCGCCGGCGAGGCGATCCTGGTCAACTTCCGCGCGCTCAGCCCGCCATACGCGATCTCCGTGATCGGTGGCCCGGAGGTGGCCGACCGGTTCAAGGCCAACGCGGGCGGGGCCTACCTGCGGGAGCTGGTCAGCGGCTACCAGATCCGCGAGAACCTCGCGTCGAAGACGTCCGTGACGGTGCCGGCCGCAGCCACCGCGCCCCTCGTACACGCATCCGCGATCCCCTCGCAGTCCGCGTCATCGTCCACCACCCAAGGAGGGTCATGATCCCGGCCATCGGCCTCGTCGTCGGCCTCGTCGTCGGCATCGTCCTGCACCCCGACGTACCGCTGTCGCTCCAGCCCTATCTGCCGATCGCGGTGATCGCGGCACTCGACGCAGTCTTCGGCGCCGTGCGCGCCGTACTGGACGGCATCTTCGACGACAAGGTCTTCGTGGTGTCCTTCCTGTCCAACGTCGTCGTGGCCGCGCTGATCGTCTACCTCGGCGACCAACTCGGTGTCGGCTCGCAACTCTCCACCGGGGTGGTCGTCGTGCTCGGGGTCCGGATCTTCAGCAACGTCGCCGCCATCCGCCGCCACCTCTTCCACGCCTGAATGTCTCAGGAGGAAGCGCCCGAGGCGCAGGAGTCGGTGCGGACGGGGTGGGAGCGCCTGTGGCGGGCCGGCCGGCCACGGCTGACCCGCGCGAACATCTACATCACGGTGCTGGCGGTGCTGCTCGGGTTCGCGATGTTCGCCCAGGTGCACGAAACGCGGTCCTCGGGCCTGGAGAACCTGCGCCAGGAGGACCTGGTCGCACTGCTGGACAGTGTCAACCAGCAGTCGCTGAAGTTGAGCAAGGAGGCGGGCAACCTCACCGACACCAAGAAGAAGCTGCAGGACGACAACGGTGACCAGGCTGCGCTGAAGGCGGCGACCGCCCGCCTGCAGACGCTGGGGATCCTTGCCGGCACGTTGCCGGCGACCGGTCCCGGCATACGCATCACCGTCAAGGACCCGAAGAACGTCGTCAAACCCAGCGACGTGCTCAACGCGGTCGAGGAGTTGCGGGACGCAGGTGCGGAGGCGATGCAGATCAATGACGTACGGGTCGTCGCGTCAACCTATTTCGCCGAATCGACCGACGGGCGGTTGGTGGCCGACGGTACGGCGCTGCGGGCGCCATACACGATCGCCGCGATCGGCGACCCGCACACCATGGCGACCGCGATGGAGATCCCCGGTGGTGTCGTGGACGAGCTGAAGCAACTGGGTGCCACACCGTCCGTCACTTCCGCCCAGCACATTGACGTGACCGCGTTGCGAGCGGTGAGCACGCCTCGTTACGCTCAGCCTGACAACCCGTGACCCGATGCGCGTCATCTGGTCCCACCCAATCCGTTTAGCGTTCAAGGAGACTCATGAGCGACCTCGAATACCCCGCCGACTTGCGCTACACCGCGGACCACGAGTGGGTGAAGGACCAGGGTGACGGTGTCGTGCGCATCGGCATCTCGGCGTTCGCGCAGGACGCGTTGGGTGACGTCGTCTACGTCAGCCTGCCGACCGTCGGCGACACGGTTGCGGCGGGCGACTCGTGCGGCGAGGTCGAATCGACCAAGTCGGTCAGCGACCTGTACGCGCCGCTGGCCGGCGACGTGACCGCGATCAACGAGCAACTGGACGCGACACCCGAACTCGTCAACAACGACCCCTACGGAGAGGGTTGGATGTACGAGCTCAAGCTCGCCGACGGCGCGTCACTCGACGGGCTGCAGGATGTGGATGCCTACAAGGCATCGCTCAGCTGAGCGTACGATCAGATTCTCCGACACATCCCGCCACGACCTCTGAGGTTGATTCGATGACCAACGACGACAGCGACATCGCACCGGGCGATGCGGAGCGTGCCGATGTCGCGGCCACACCGCCGCAGGCCGGCGGGGACGCCACCGCGCGATTCACCGCCGTGCCGGCAGGGGAGAGCGTGGTCGAACGCCCCAGCAGCTCCGAGGTGCGGCTGTCGGCCTCGGACCAGGCGACCGTCGATGCACTTCGGCCCGGGACGGCCTTGTTGCTCTCGCTGCGTGGCCCCAACGCGGGTGCGCGGTTCCTGCTGGACGACGCGGAGGTCAGTGTCGGACGGCACACGAGCAGCGACATCTTCCTCGACGACGTCACGGTGTCGCGCCGTCACGCGGTGTTCCGGCGCACCGACAACGGTTACGCCGTCACCGACATCGGCTCGCTGAACGGCACCTACGTCAACGGCGAGCTGGTCGACTCCCATGACCTGCAGACCGGTGACGAGGTCATGGTCGGCAAGTTCCGTCTCGTCTTCTTCGGCGCACCGACGTCGTGACAGCGGGGGCGTCCGGCCTGTCGATCGGCGCCGTCCTGACCCGGCTGCAGGAGGAGTTCCCGGACCTCACCTTGTCGAAGGTGCGGTTCCTGGATGCGCAGGGCCTGGTGTCGCCCGAGCGCACGCCGTCCGGCTATCGCCGGTATGCCGAGCGCGACGTTGAGCGGCTGCGTTTCGTGCTGCAGTGTCAGCGCGACAAATACTGGCCGCTGAAGGTGATCGCCGAGGCACTCGACGCCTTCGACCGCGGGTTACGCCCTGCCGACGAGCAGGACACGCCGCAACCACCGTCGCGAACCGCTGACCCGGCGTTGGCGGCAGTCGCCGGCGCAACCCCGCCCGAGGAACGTGAGGTGCGGCTGACCCGCGCCGAGTTGCAGCGGGCGACCGGACTCGACCTGCGTGCGCTGGTCGACCTGGAGTCCTTCGGCCTGATCAAGACCGACGACGAGAAGCTCTACAACGGGCTCGACCTGCAGGTCGCCCACGCGGCGGCGACGCTGCTGTCCTACGGCATCGAGGCCCGGCACCTGCGACCGTTCCGGCTGGCCGCCGAACGTGAGGTGTCGCTGATCCGCGGGCTGTCAGGGGCTTCGCACGACGCCGACGTCGGGGAACTCGTGCGGCAGTGCCTCGAGCTGCACCTCGCGCTGGTGCGGGCGGACCTCACGCGGGAGTAGCGTGGGAGATGTGAAACAGGTCGACGTGATGGGTGTGCGGGTCGAGATGCCGACCAACAAGCCGATCCTGCTGTTGCGCGAGCGCGACGGCGAGCGTTACGTGCCGATCTGGATCGGCGCTCCCGAGGCAACAGCCATCGCCTATGCCCAGCAGGGTGTGACCCCGCCGCGTCCGCTGACCCACGACCTGCTCCTGGACGTGCTGACCGGACTGGGACACGAGTTGTCGAGCGTGCTGATCACGCGTATGGAGGAGGGCATCTTCTACGCGGAGCTGGTCATCGACGGCGGGACCCGGATCAGCTCCCGGTCCTCCGACGCGGTCGCGGTGGCACTTCGCGCGCACGTGCCGGTGTTCGTCGACGAGGCGGTGTTGGACGAGGCGGG
>Ga0164242_10004489_pt1 | contig 15672 bp, 16 predicted proteins | sample OricomgcompostMG_FD_108783 | JGI IMG/M metagenome (GOLD analysis project Ga0164242, IMG submission 108783) | Miracle-Growth compost microbial communities from Emeryville, California, USA - Original compost - Miracle growth compost (MG) ... | reverse complement strand
GAGGCCTCCGGCACCAAAGCGTCGGTCGCCGACCGTATTCTCGACGTCATCACCTCCGCCTGACCCGCGACCAGAACGTGGATGGGCACCGGATCCTGCTGGAGCACCCTTGACTTCTCTGCGCTTGTTCACCTCCGAGTCCGTCACTGAGGGGCACCCCGACAAGATCTGCGATCAGGTGTCCGACGGCATCCTGGATGCGCTCCTCACGGTCGACCCGTACAGTCGCGTCGCCGTCGAGACGCTCGTGACCACGGGTCTGGTGCACGTCGCCGGCGAGGTCACGACGAGCGGATACGTCGAGATCCCCGCGATCGTCAGGGACATCATCACGTCCATCGGGTACACCTCATCCGACGTGTGGTTCGACGGACGATCGTGCGGTGTCTCCGTGTCGATCGGCGGTCAGTCGCCCGACATCGCGCAGGGCGTGGATGCCGCGTACGAGGCACGCGAGGGAACCTCGGTGGATCTGCTCGACCGCCAGGGCGCCGGCGACCAGGGCATCATGTTCGGCTACGCCACGACGGAGACGCCCGAGCTCATGCCGGTGCCGATCTGGATCGCCCACCGCATGGCCGAGCGGCTTGCCGAGGCACGCAAGGACGGCGAGCTCGACTACCTGCGACCGGACGGCAAGACACAGGTCACGATCGGGTACGACGGCATCACGCCGCGCACGGTGGACACGGTCGTGCTGTCGTCCCAGCATTCGACCGCGGTGTCGACCGAGCGCCTGCGCGCCGAGATCGCGGAGCGGGTCATCCGGCCCGTGCTCGACCGGGTGGAGCTGGACTCGCGCGACGTGAAGCTGCTGATCAATCCGACCGGCCGGTTCGAGATCGGCGGACCGCAGGGCGATGCGGGACTGACCGGACGCAAGATCATCATCGACACGTACGGCGGAGCATCACGGCACGGCGGCGGCGCGTTCAGCGGCAAGGACCCGTCGAAGGTGGATCGCTCCGGCGCCTACGCGATGCGCTGGGTGGCGAAGAACGCGGTGGCGGCAGGACTGGCCGACCGGCTGGAGGTGCAGGTGGCGTACGCCATCGGAACCGCCTCGCCCGTCGGCCTGTACGTGGAGACGTTCGGAACGGCGCACCTGCCTGAGGAGCGCATCACCGCGGCCATCCGCGAGGTGTTCGACCTGCGGCCGGCCGCGATCATCCGCGACCTCGACCTGCTGCGGCCCATCTACGCCAAGACGGCGACGTACGGCCACTTCGGCAGAGAGCTGCCCGAGTTCACCTGGGAGCGACTGGACCGCGTCGACGATCTGCGGTCGGCCGCCGGACTCTGATGAACGCCGCGCGGGTCGCCCGCGTGATCGTCGACAGCCCGCTGCCTCAACTGGACCGGCTGTTCGACTACGCCATCCCTGAGCGTCTGCGCGAGTCGGCCGTACCCGGAGTGCGGGTGACCGTTCCGATCCGCTCGGCCGGACGGCTCGCCGACGGCTACCTCGTCGCGGTCTCCGACCACGCCGACTTCGAGGGGGAGCTGAGCGAGCTCGACTCAGTCGTGTCGGCCGCGCGCGTGCTCACACCGGAGGTGGCGCGACTCGCGCGCCGGGTCGCCGATCGCGCGGCGGGCAGCGCGAGCGACGTGCTCCGGCTCGCCATCCCACCGCGCATGGTGCGCGTGGAGAAGGCATGGCTGGCCGCCGAGCACGTGCGCGACGAGTCCGGCGACGATCCGAACACCGCACGGCACCGCGAACTGCGCGGGTATCGCCCCGAGCTCGGCCGGGCCGTCGACGAGGGCGGCCGCGTCGCCGTCGACGCCGTTCCCCGGCTCGCGCGCACCGGCAGCGGGGAATGGGTAGGGGGCTGGGCCGTGACGCTCGCAGAGCTCGCGGCTCGATGCGTCGACCAAGGTCGCAGCGCCATCCTCGCCGTTCCCGACTACCGCGACCTCGACCAGCTGCAGGCCGCCCTGGCCGAGCTGATCGACGCGGACGCCGTGGCCAGGCTCGATGCCGCCCAGCCCAATCAGGACCGCTACCGCACCTTCCTGCGCTGCCTGGAGCCCCGGCCGGTCGTCGTGATCGGAAACCGCTCCGCGGTCTATGCGCCTGCACACCGGCTGGCCCTGATCGCGCTGTGGGACGATTCGGACCCGTTGCACGCCGAGCCGCTGGCTCCGTATGTGCACGCCAGGGATGTCGCGCTCGTGCGGGCCGAGGAGGAGCGGTGCGCGCTCGCCTTCGTCGCTCACACGCGCAGCCTCGAGGTGCAGCGCCTCGTCGAGCTCGGCTGGTTGACGGCCCATTCGCCCGAGCCACGGGTGGCTCCCCGTGTGCTCGTCACGGCGGCACAGTCCGGGGATGCCGCTCCTTCGCGAGTACCGGAAGGCGCGTGGCGCGCTGCGAAGGAGGGGCTCGAGCTCGGGCCGGTCCTCGTGCAGGTCGCCAGGCCCGGCTACGCGCCGATCGTGGCCTGCGCCCAGTGCAGGGAAGCCGCCAGGTGCGCGCGGTGCGGCGGTCCGCTCGGTATCGACCGTGCGGGAGCCGCGCCGTCCTGCCGCTGGTGCGGCGCGATCGCCACCGGCTGGCAGTGCTCGCACTGCGGCAGCAGCCGCCTCCGCCTCGTGACGCGAGGCAGCGCCCGCACAGCCGAGGAGCTCGGTCGCGCCTTCCCGGGAGCACGCGTCATCGTTTCCGACGGGGAACGCAGGGTGACGACGGTCGACGGGCGACCGGCGCTCGTCGTGGCCACCAGGGGAGCCGAGCCGGTCACCGAGGGTGGATATCGGGCCGTCCTGCTGCTGGACGGCGACAGGATGCTCGCGAGGGAATCGCTGAACGTGGGGGAGGACTGCCTCCGCTGGTGGTCGAACGCCGCGGCCCTCGCCGGGCCAGGCGCCCCCGTCGTGCTCGCCGGAGTGGCCGGGCCGCTCGCCCAGGCCCTAGCCACGTGGCGCCAGCCCGCGTATGCCGCGGCCCAGCTCGCCGACCGGCGTGCGCTGCGCTTTCCGCCCGCCGTGCGCATCGCCACCGTCACGGGCACGGCGAAGTCCGTCGCGGACGCCCTGGCCGCACTCGAGCCAGGCACGTTCATCGACGTGCTCGGACCGACGCCCGTCGAGCCCGCCGCCGACGGGCGGGCGCGATCGTCCCGCGCGGGCGCGACACCTGGCCCTGCGCGTTCTGCCTCGATGCATCCGGACACCGTACGGGGCATCGTGCGCTTCGACTACGCGCACGGAGCTGCCGTGGCGACGGCGTTGCGCTCGGCCGTCGTGCGCGCGGCGACCAAGGGCAGACGGCCGCGCGGCGATCGCGGCTACCGTCCACCGCCTACACTCAGAGTCAGACTCGACGACCCGGAGATCGCGTGAGGGTGTGAGAGCGACCCGAGTGCCGCCCGAACGCCGCTGCCGGGGTGACCGCCGTCGTGGGTCCACCGCTGCGGTGCCCGCCGTGCGTTACGCGGCCGCAGAGCCCGCCCCGACAGTGCAAGGAGACCCCACCGGATGAGGATCGTCTTCGCCGGAACGCCGAACGCGGCGGTGCCGACGCTGCACGCCCTCGCCGCCGGGGAGCACGACGTGGTCGCGGTCGTGACCAGACCGGATGCCCCGCTCGGCCGCAAGCGCGTGCTCACGCCGTCTCCCGTCGCGCAGGCCGCGGAACAGCTGGGGCTGCCCGTGCTGAAGCCCGCACGGCTCGACGAGAACGCGACGGAGGCCATCCTCGCTGCCAGGCCCGAGCTCGGCGTCATCGTGGCGTACGGCGCGCTGGTGCGGGAGCCGCTGCTCTCGGCGCCCACCCACGGCTGGGTGAACCTGCACTTCTCGCTGCTGCCCGCGTGGCGAGGCGCAGCACCGGTGCAGCGGGCCGTGATCGCGGGCGACGAGGTGACGGGTGCCGCGGTGTTCCGGCTCGTGCCCGAGCTTGACGCCGGCGACGTCTACGACAGGATCGAGCGTGCGATCGGTCCAGACGAGACGGCAGGCGAGCTGCTGGACGCGCTGGCCATCGACGGTGCAGCACTCGTCGCACGGGTGGTGCACGGGATCTCCGACGGCACCGCCGTCGCCGTGCCGCAGCAGGGAACGCCGACCCTCGCGCCCAAGCTCGGCATCGAGGATGCGCGGCTCGACCTGACGCAGGACGCCCGCACCGTCTACGCGCGGCTGCGCGGCGTCACCCCGGAGCCGGGGGCGTTCATCACGATCGACGGCGCGCATGTCAAGGTGCTGTCGGCCGCCCGTTCCGCTGCCGAGTCGCTTCCGGCTGGAGCGCTGCGGCTGAGCGGCGTGCACGCGTACCTCGGCACAGCGACGTCTCCGCTCGAGCTGATCTCCGTGCAGCCGGCCGGCAAGCGTGCCATGACCGCCGCGGACTGGCTGCGCGGTATGCCGGCCGGCGTCCGCGCCGACCTCCCACACGATGCGTCAGCAGGCGGCGCCGCGACCGGATCGGAGCCCGAGTCGTGAGCGAGCGCAGCGGCAGGCAGGCATCCGCACGTTCGGTCGCGTTCGAGGTGCTGCGAGCCGTGAGCGAATCGGATGCGTACGCGAACCTCCTGCTGCCGGCACGCCTGGAGCGCGCGCACCTCGCGCCGTCCGACGCCGCCCTCGCCACCGAGCTGACGTACGGGACGCTGCGTCTGCGCGGCTACTACGACCGCGTGATCGAGTTCGCCGCCCGGCGGCCGCCCGAGCGCATCGACGAGCCCGTGCTCGATGCCCTGAGACTGGGCTGCCACCAGCTGCTCACGCTGCGCACACCGGGGCACGCCGCCGTGAACGAGACGGTCGAGCTGGTGCGATCGGCCGCGTCCCGTTCGGCCGTCGGCTTCGCTAACGGCGTGCTGCGCACCATCGCCCGCACGAAGCCCGACGTCTGGCGGCAGCGGGTGGCGGATGCCGCACGGACGGACGAGGAGCGGCTGGCCGAACTGGAATCGCATCCCGGCTGGATCGTGCGAGCCTTCAAGCACTCCCTGACGGCCGAGCACCGCGAGACAGAGCTCGAGGAGCTGCTCGCGGCGGACAACGAAGCACCAAGGGTCAACCTGGCCGCGCTGCCCGGGCTCGCGCGGCGCCCGCAGGACTCCGAGCTCGACGCCTATTCGCCGATCGGGTTCGTCTGGAAAGGCGGCGACCCGACCGCCATCGTCAAGGAGACCGACGGGGCGATCAGGGTGCAGGACGAGGGCTCCCAGCTGGCCGCACAGACGCTCGTGCACGCCAGGGAGGTCACGGCGGGCGAGCGGTGGCTCGACCTGTGCGCCGGTCCCGGAGGCAAGGCGGCCATTCTCGCGGCCGCTGCCGTCGCATCCGGCGCCCGGCTCGTCGCCAACGAGATCGTGCCTGCGCGGCTGGAACTCGTGCGGCGTGCCGTCGCGCCCGCGGCATCCGTCGTAGAGTTCAGCGAGCGCGACGGCACCGTGATCGGCGACGAGGAGCCTGGCCGCTACGACCGCGTGCTGCTGGACGCGCCGTGCACCGGACTGGGCGCGCTGCGCCGACGCCCGGAGGCCAGGTGGCGCAAGACGCCAGGGGACGTTCCCGAGCTCACCAGGCTGCAGGCGGCGCTCATCGATTCGGCGGTGAAAGCGCTGCACCCAGGAGGCCTGCTCTGCTATGTCACGTGCTCTCCGCACCTCGCAGAGACCCGCGTGCAGGTCAGCGATGCCCTGAAGCGGCACCCTGCCGAGCTTCGCGAGCTGCCGACCCAGGACGTGCTTCAGGATCTCTCGGTCTCGCGGCTCGACCTCGCAGGCGACCCGGCGCAGGCGCAGCTGTGGCCGCACAGGCACGGAACTGACGCCATGTTCATCGCCTTGCTGGAGAAGATCTGACGCGACGCTCCTGCTCGAACCCGGTGCGTCACGACGAGCGCCGCAGCGTGAACGACCGGCGATCGCCGATAGCGTGATGGCATGCCTCGTTTTGCTCAGAGCATGGCCCGCATCAATCCCAGCATCCTTGCCGCAGACTTCGTGAACATGGAGCGCGATCTGGCGCGCATCGCGTCGGCAGATCTCGTGCACGTGGACGTCATGGACAACCACTTCGTTCCGAATCTCACGTTCGGGCCGCAGATGGTGGGCCGCATCCAGGACGTGTCGGCGATCCCGCTCGACGTGCACCTCATGATCGACGATCCCGAGCGCTGGGCGCCCGGATACGCGGAGCTGGGCGCGGCATCCGTGACGTTCCACGTCGAGGCGTCGAGCGATCCGGTCGCACTGGCCAGGCGGCTGCGCGACAGGGGCGCGCGGGCCGGAATCGCACTGAAACCCGGAACAGAGCCCGACCCCTACCTTGAGCTGCTGGACGAGTTCGACCAGGTGCTCGTCATGACGGTCGAACCCGGCTTCGGCGGCCAGAGCTTCATGCCCGAGACCATGCCCAAACTGCGCCGGCTGAGGGATGCCGTGACGGCGCGCGGCCTCGACGTGTGGCTTCAGGTCGACGGAGGCATCACGGAGGAGACGATCGCGACGGCCGCCGAATCCGGGGCCGACACGTTCGTCGCCGGTTCCGCCGTCTTCCGCTCCGACGATCCGAGCGCGATGATCGCCGTGCTGCGCGAGCGTGCCGCCGAGCACAGGCACTGAGCACAGGGACCGAGCACAGGCACTGAGCGCGAGCACGCGTCGCCCAACCACTAACCTGGTGGGGTGAAGACCTTCGACGACCTGTTCGCCGAACTCCAGCAGAAGGCCGAGACCCGACCAGAGGGCTCAGGCACGGTGCGGGAGCTCGACGCGGGCATCCATGCCATCGGCAAGAAGATCGTCGAAGAGGCTGCAGAGGTCTGGATGGCCGCTGAGTACCAGAGCGACGACGAGACCGCCGAGGAGATCTCGCAGCTGCTGTACCACCTTCAGGTGCTCATGCTCGCGAAGGGTCTCACGCTGGGGGACGTGTACCGACATCTGTGATCGGCCGCTACCGGTAGCCGATGACCGACGTTCGCCACGACCACGAGGAAGACCAGTCACCATGCTGAAGATCGCCGTGCCCAACAAGGGCTCGCTCTCCGAGACAGCCGCCCAGATGCTCGCGGAGGCGGGCTACAACGGGCGCAAAGACCCGAAAGAGCTCATCGTCGCCGACCCGGCGAACGATGTCGAGTTCTTCTATCTCCGCCCGCGCGACATCGCGACCTACGTGGGCAGCGGTGCGCTCGACGTGGGCATCACGGGACGCGACCTGCTGCTCGACTCCCGTTCGCCGGCGAACGAGATCGACGAGCTCGGGTTCGCGAGCTCCACGTTCCGCTTCGCCGGGCCGGCCGGCCGCTTCTCCGCCGTTGAAGACCTCGAGGGCTTGAGGGTCGCGACCAGCTACGACGGCCTGGTCGGCTCGTACCTCGCCACCTCCGGCGTCTCCGTCACGCTCGTCCGCCTCGACGGCGCCGTCGAATCGGCGGTGCGCCTCGGGGTGGCGGATGCCGTCGCCGACGTCGTGGAGACCGGATCCACCCTGCGCAAGCAGGGCCTGGAGATCTTCGGACCCGTCATCCTGCAGTCCCAGGCCGTGCTGATCTCCGCGCCAGGCGAACCGGCATCCGGCCTCTCCACCCTGCATCGCAGGCTGCAGGGCGTCATGGTCGCCAGGCAGTACGTGCTGATCGACTACGACCTCCCCTCGCACCTCATCGAGAAGGCCGTCGCCCTCACACCAGGGGTCGAGTCGCCGACGATCTCGCCGCTGCGGGACTCCGGCTGGGTCGCCGTGCGAGCCATGGTTCCGCGCGCGAGCACGAATCGCATCATGGACGACCTGTACGAACTGGGCGCCAGGGCGATCCTCGTGACGCCGATCCACGCAGCGAGGATCTGAGATGTCGCTCGCGATCCGCGTCATCCCGTGCCTCGATGTGGCCGATGGCCGCGTCGTGAAAGGCGTCAACTTCCTGAATCTCCGCGATGCAGGAGACCCCGTCGAGCTCGCCGCCCGCTACTACGAGCAGGGCGCAGACGAGCTCACGTTCCTCGACGTGACGGCGACGGTCGAGGGCCGGGCCACCACGTACGACGTGGTGCGCAGGACGGCGGAACAGGTGTTCATCCCGCTCACCGTGGGCGGGGGAGTGCGCAGCAGCGACGACGTGGCCAGGCTCCTGGCCAGCGGAGCCGACAAGATCGGCGTGAACAGCGCCGCCATCGCGCGGCCGGCGCTCGTCGCCGAGATCGCCGACCGGTTCGGTGCGCAGGTGCTGGTGCTCTCGCTCGACGTGAAGCGGTCGACGCGCACCGAGTCGAGGTTCGTGGTCACGACGCACGGCGGCAGGACGGAGACCGACCTGGATGCCGTCGCCTGGGCGGTGCAGGCCGTCGAGCTCGGAGCGGGGGAGCTGCTCGTCAACTCCATCGACGCCGACGGCACGAAGCAGGGCTTCGACCTGGAGCTGGTGCGCAGGATGCGCGAGGTCAGCACGGTCCCGGTGATCGCGTCGGGCGGCGCAGGCGCTCTCGAGCACTTCGCTCCCGCCGTCGAGGCGGGCGCGGACGCGGTGCTCGCGGCGAGCGTGTTCCACGACGGCCTGATGAGAATCGGCGACGTGAAGGATGCCCTGCAGGCTGCAGGCGAGGAGGTACGGCGATGACCGAGACGAGCGCGACCCGCGGGATGAACAGGGACCGGGCATCCGAGATCCTCGACCGCGTGCGCTTCGACGACAAGGGCCTGCTCACGACCGTCGTCCAGCAGTGGGACACCAAGGAAGTGCTCATGGTGGGCTGGATGGACCGTGAGGCGTTCCTGCGCACCATGACGGAGGGCCGCGTCACGTTCTGGTCGCGCTCCCGGCAGGAGTACTGGCGCAAGGGCGACACCTCAGGCCACGTGCAGTACGTGAGGGGCGCTGCGCTCGACTGCGACGGGGACACGCTGCTCGTGCGCGTCGAGCAGATCGGCGCGGCCTGCCACACCGGAACCCGCACGTGCTTCGACACCGACCTGCTCGATCCCGTCGTGCTCGAGCTGGGCTCGGCCGACCGCACAGCTGCCGACCGGGCCGTCGACCCCGCCATCGGAACCGGCGCCGGCGCCGGGAGCACGGAATGAGCGCGACAGGCACGACATCACGCGCCGAGTTCGACGCGCTGCTCGGCACACGCCACGTCATCCCGGTGACGCGCGAGCTCTTCGCCGACGGCGAGACGCCGGTGGGCATCTACCGCAAGCTCGCGCAGGGCAGGCCTGGCACGTTCCTCCTCGAGTCGGCCGAGCAGGGCGGCATCTTCTCCCGGTACTCGTTCGTGGGCGTCGCGGCGTTCGGCGTGCTCACCCAACGCGACGAGCAGTCGGTCTGGCTGGACTACGGCCTCGACGCCCCATCGGCGTTCGGCGCCGAGGCGGTTTCCGCGCTCGGGACGACGCCGTCGCTCGAACTGCTCGCGCTGCTGTACGAGCGGTGGCGCTCGGAGCCCGTCGAAGGCCTTCCCCCGCTCACCGGCGGGCTCGTCGGGTTCATCGGATGGGAGGCCGTGCGCCAGCTGGAACGCCTTCCCGATCAGCCGCCCGCGGAGTTCGACGTGCCTGGGCAGGCGCTGTGCTTCGTGGCCGACCTCGTCGCCGTCGACCACCGTTTCGGCACGGTGCGGCTCATCGCCAACGTCCTGGCCAGGCCCGACGAGCACGCCGGCGCGGAAGAGCAGTGGGCGGATGCGCAGGCGCGGCTCGACCGCATGCAGGCCGCGCTCTCGGCGCCCGCCGAAGCGCACCTCGAGCGCGCCGACTTCTCGATAGCGCCTCAGCCGGTGTCGCGGACCCCGCGGAACGACTTCCTGGCGTCCGTCGAGGCGGCGAAGGAACGCATCCGCGCGGGCGACATCTTCCAGGTGGTCATCTCGCAGCGCTTCGAACTGCCGACCACCGCAGACCCTCTCGACGTGTACCGGGTGCTGCGCAGCCTCAACCCGAGCCCATACATGTACCTGCTGCAGCTGGAGCGATCCGGCGGTGAGCCGTACACGGTCGTCGGGTCCTCTCCCGAGGCGCTCGTCAAGGTTCAGGAGCGGCGCGCGTACACGCATCCGATCGCCGGATCCCGGCCGCGAGGGGCGACACCGGAAGACGATGCTGAGCTCGAGTCCGAGCTGCTCGCCGACGACAAGGAGCGTGCGGAGCACCTCATGCTCGTCGACCTCGCCCGCAACGATCTGGCGCGCGTCTGCGTGGCGGGAAGCGTGGAGGTCACCGAGTTCATGAGGGTGGAGCGCTTCAGCCACATCATGCACATCGTCTCGTCGGTGGAGGGAGACCTGCGCCCCGAGGCGACGGCGATCGACGTCTTCCGTTCGACGTTCCCGGCGGGCACGCTCTCCGGTGCCCCCAAGCCGCGCGCTCTGGAGATCATCGACGAGCTCGAACCGGCTCAGCGCGGCGTATACGGGGGCGTGGTCGGATATTTCGGCTTCGGAGGCGACGCCGATCTCGCGATCGCGATCCGCACGGCGACCATCATGGACGGGGTCGCGCGCGTGCAGGCCGGCGGCGGGCTCGTCGCCGACTCGGTCCCCGAGTCCGAGTTCGTCGAGTCGCAGAACAAGGCGGCGGCGCCGCTGCGCGCCGTGGCGATCGCGAACGCCCTGGAACGCGTGGTGTGACCGTGGCTTCCCGACGTCTCGCCTCGCGCCTCAAGTACGGCGCGATCCTCCTCGCGGTCCTCGCCAGCGGGCTCGTGCTCACCGCGTCGACGCAGACCTGGTTCACGCTGCACCTCACGGCCGCCTCCGGCCACGCGGGAACGCTGACGGTGGTCGGCTCGGATGCCGCTCCCGCCATCGCAGCCCTGTCGCTGGCGGGCGTCGCGTTCGGCGGCGCGCTGGCACTGGCAGGCAGGGTGCTGCGCTACGTGCTGGCGCTGCTCGGACTCGTGCTCGCCGCGGGAGTGATCGGCTCCACCGCGTCGGCCATGGCGGATCCGGTCGGCACAGGCATCACCGTCGTGAGCAAGGCGACAGGCATAGCGGGGGACAGCAGCGTCAGGTCCATCGTCGCGCACGCCGACGCCTCGGCCTGGCCCGCGCTCGCCCTGGCCGGCGGCATCGCCCTCGCCGTCGTCGCCCTCGGCGTCGCGGCGACGGGTCACCTGTGGCCGGTCGCCTCGCGCCGCTACGGAACGACGGAGCAGGCATCCGCCCGCGAGGATGCGACACCGAGGGATGCCGACCGCCCGGAAGACGATCCGGAGTCCGCTGCCGACGCCCGGGCCCGTGCCAGGGACGCGGCCATCGACGACTGGGACGAGCTGAGCCGCGGTGACGACCCCACCGACGACGACCGCACGGCCGACGACAGCGCCGACCAGGACGACACCGACCGGGGCCGCCGCGGGCCGCTCTCCTGAGCTGCGCTCGCCCCGCTCCCGCTGGCGGGAGCGTGCGCGTCGCGGCGATAGACTGGATGCAACCCTTCCGCCAGAACCGAAAGAGAGTCATGAGCGCTGAGTCCTCGGATCCCGGCCACGGTCACTCGCCCGCCGCATGGACGGCGATCATCATCATGCTGATCGGCGTCATCGCAGGCGTCGTCGCCTTCTGGTTCGACCAGCCGTGGGTGGTGCTGGGCTCCGTCGTCGTCGTGATCATCGGACCGATCGTCGGGCTCATCATGGCCAAGGCAGGCTACGGCGTGAACGGCCCGAAGTATCAGCCCAAAGGCCACTAGGGCCGGCCGTGCTGCTCGCTGAACTCGTCGGCGGAGCCGTGGCGGATGCTCGTGCCCGCGCAGCGGAGCTCCCTCTCGACGATGTGGTGGCCGCGGCGGAACAGGCCCCGCAGGCACTCGACGCGCTTGCCGCTCTCGCACCGGGCTCCGGCGTGAAGATCATCGCCGAGGTGAAGCGGGCCAGCCCGTCTCGCGGACGGCTTGCCGACATCCCGGATCCCGCCGTGCTCGCCTCGCTCTACGAGCAAGGCGGAGCGAGCGCGATCAGCGTCCTCACCGAGCAGCGCCGCTTCCTCGGCTCGCTCGACGACCTCAGGGCCGTTCGGGCCGCGGTGGACATCCCCGTTCTGCGCAAGGACTTCATCGCCGAGCCGTACCAGGTGTACGAGGCGCGTGCGGCCGGCGCCGACATCGTGCTGCTCATCGTCGCGGCCCTCGACCAGGAGCCGCTCACGGCGCTGCATGCCCTGACCACGCGACTGGGCATGACTGCGCTCGTGGAGACGCACTCGGCGGAGGAGATCTCCAGAGCGCTCGACGCCGGCGCCCGGCTCGTGGGCGTCAACGCCCGCGACCTCGACACGTTCGAGCTCGATCGCGACCTGTTCGGCTCGCTCGCCGATCGCATCCCGTCCGGCGTGACGCGCGTCGCGGAGTCCGCCGTGCTGTCGGCGGCCGACGTCGCCCACTACCGCGAGGCCGGCGCCGATGTCGTGCTGGTCGGCGAAGCCCTGGTCACGGGAGACCCCACGGCACGTCTCACCGAGTTCCTCTCCGCCTGAGACCCACCCGCACGTTCCAGTCCGGTCCGACGACCGGCTCATTCCATAGGGAAGTGACCCACCATGGCCCTCCGCGACCAGACCGGTCCCGACTTCGGCGACTACGGCGGCAGGTACATGCCGGAGTCGCTCATCGCGACGCTCGACGAACTCTCCGCCGAGTACGAGGCGGCACAGCAGGATCCCGGCTTCGCCGAGGATCTCGCCAGGTTGCACGCCACCTACACGGGCAGGCCGTCCATCATCACCGAGGTGCCGAGGTTCGCCGAGCACGCAGGCGGCGCCAGGATCATCCTGAAGCGCGAGGACCTCAACCACACCGGCTCGCACAAGATCAACAACGTGCTGGGCCAGGCGCTCCTCGTGCGCCGCCTCGGCAAGACCCGCCTCATCGCCGAGACCGGCGCCGGCCAGCACGGCGTCGCGACCGCGACGGCCGCAGCGCTCTTCGGCATGCAGTGCACGGTCTACATGGGCGAGGTCGACACGAAGCGTCAGGCCCTCAACGTGGCCCGCATGCGCCTGCTCGGCGCCGAGGTCGTGCCGGTCAAGACCGGCTCGCGCACGCTGAAGGATGCCATCAACGAGGCATTCAGAGACTGGGTCGCCAACGCCGACACCACGCACTACCTGCTGGGCACGGTGAACGGGCCGCACCCGTTCCCCACCATGGTGCGCAACTTCCACAAGGTCATCGGCGAAGAGGCCAGGCGACAGGTGCTCGAGCTGACCGGCAGGCTGCCCGACGCCGTCGCGGCGTGCGTGGGTGGCGGATCCAATGCGATCGGCATCTTCCACGCGTTCCTCGACGACACCGATGTCGCCCTCTACGGCTTCGAGCCGGGCGGACACGGCATCGCCAGCGGCGAGCACGGCGCGACGCTCAGCCACGGGACGCCGGGCATCCTGCACGGCACCAAGACCTACGTGCTGCAGGACGAAGACGGTCAGACGATGGAGTCGCATTCCATCTCGGCAGGGCTCGACTACCCGGGCGTGGGGCCGGAGCACGCCTGGCTGCGCGACATCGGTCGCGCGAGCTATCTGCCGGTGACCGACGACGAAGCCATGCAGGCGTTCCGGCTGCTCAGCCGCACCGAGGGCATCCTGCCCGCCATCGAGTCCTCGCACGCCCTGGCAGGCGCCCTGCAGCTCGGCAAGGAGCTGGGACCGGACGCGCTCATCCTGGTCAATCTGTCCGGCCGCGGCGACAAGGATGTCGAGACCGCGGGCGCGTACTTCGGCCTGCTCGACGGGAACGGGGAGCAGGCATGAGCGGAGACACGACGGTCGCGCACGTCGACACGGCGATCGCCGGCGCGCGCTCGGCTCGCGCCGGCGCTCTGGTCGGCTATCTCCCCGTCGGCTTCCCCGACCTGGCGACGAGCGTCGACGCGGCCGTCGCTCTGGCCGAGAACGGCGTCGACGTGCTGGAGCTCGGGCTGCCGTACTCCGACCCGGTGATGGACGGACCCGTGATCCAGGCCGCGACCCAGCAGGCGCTGCACAACGGGTTCCGCGTGCGCGACGTGTTCACGGCCGTGCGCGAGATCAGAGCCAGGGTCGAGGTGCCCGCACTCGTCATGACGTACTGGAACCCCGTGCTGCAGTACGGGGTGGACCGCTTCGCCGACGATCTCCTCGCAGCGGGAGCCAGCGGGCTGATCACCCCCGACATCACGCCGGACTCCGCGGCCGACTGGATCGCAGCGAGCACCAGGACCGGACTCGACCGCGTGTTCCTCGCGGCTCCGACCTCCGGCGAGGAGCGGCTGCGCATGGCCGCTACGCAGTCGCGCGGCTTCGTCTACGCGGTCTCCACCATGGGCATCACGGGCGAACGATCCGACGTGGATGCCGCAGCCCGCACGCTCGTCGCCAGGCTGCGCACCGCAGGCGCCGACACGGTCTGCGTCGGGATCGGCATCTCCACCGGGCGACAGGTGCGCGAAGTGCTCGAGTACGCGGACGGCGCCATCGTCGGATCGGCTCTGGTGCACGCGCTCGCCGACGGGGGAGTCGAGCGCGTGGCATCCGTGGCCCGAGGACTGGCCGAGGGAGCACAGCGAGCCACGGCAGGCTGAATGGGCCACCGCGCGCCCGCCGCCTCCGTCGAGCCTTGCGTTCGTTAGCTCGTAGACTGAGGTGCCGACGCGCAGCCGTCGCACGCATCCACACGAAAGGGAACCCGACAGGTGATCGCTCCGCTCAGCATCCCGAGCCCGCCGCCGTCCTGGCAGTCGATCCCGATCGACCTGTTCGGCCTGCACTGGGACATCCGCACGTACGCCCTCATCATCCTGGTCGGGATCATCGTCGCCACGCTGTGGACGTCGCGTCGTCTCACCAAGCGAGGCGGCGAGCCGGGTGTGGTCATCGACTTCCTCATCTGGGCTGTCGTGCTCGGCCTGATCGGCGCACGCCTGTACCACGTGTTCACGCACCCGCACGACTACTTCTACCCGGGCGCCAACCCGTGGCGCATCCTCTTCATCTGGGAGGGCGGCAACGCCATCTTCGGATCGCTGATCGGCGGCGCCATCGGCGCGTTCATCGCCAGCAAGCAGACCGGGGTGCGCTTCCTCTCGTTCGCGGATGCGCTCGCCCCCGGCCTCCTTCTCGCCCAGGCCATCGGACGGCTCGGCAACTACGTCAACCACGAGCTGTACGGCCTGCCGACGAGCCTGCCGTGGGGTCTGCAGATCGAGAGCACGAACACGGCGTACCCGACCGGGCTTCCGAACGGCACCGTGTTCCAGCCGCTCTTCCTCTACGAGATCATCTGGAACGTGGTCGGCGTGATCGTGCTCATCGCGCTCGAGAAGCGGTTCAACTGGCGCTGGGGCAAGATGTTCGCCGGCTACCTCATCTGGTACGGCGTCGGCCGCAGCTACCTCGAGTCGATCCGCATCGACCCCAGCGAGTACTCGTTCCTGAGCATCCCCTCGAACGTGTGGGCGGCCATCCTTGCCGTCGTCCTGGGCATCGTGCTGTTCGTGGTGCAGTCGCGCAGGCACCCGGGCCTGGAGACGAGCGTGTACCTTCCCGGCCGCGAATGGAAGCGCTCGCAGGACGCGGTAGACTCGTTCGACACCGATTCGGATGACGTGGACGACGCCGAAGGCGGCGCCTCCGACGCACGCGAATCGAGTGAAGCCAAGGCCGAAGCCACAAGCTCAGCCGGCTGATCCCACGACAACTGACTCCAGGTATCACGGCACACCCGGCAGATCACGTTTCGAGTCGTCTT
>Ga0164242_10004488_pt1 | contig 15675 bp, 14 predicted proteins | sample OricomgcompostMG_FD_108783 | JGI IMG/M metagenome (GOLD analysis project Ga0164242, IMG submission 108783) | Miracle-Growth compost microbial communities from Emeryville, California, USA - Original compost - Miracle growth compost (MG) ... | reverse complement strand
TCTGGGTGAGATCGCCCCACTCGGCGATGAAGATCACGCCATACCCGAGGGACGCGACCTGGAAGAAGCCGGCGCCGTCGAACCGGCCGGACACTGCTGCGGCGCTCTCGGCCTCGCCCTCGGCCTCGACCCGGTCCGGGTGTGCGCCCTCGCGCCAGATCAACCACGCGCCCAGCAGGAAGAGGGCGGCAACCAGTGCCTCGACCGCGCGCGCCGGCAGCAGGTGCAACAGTTGGCCGGCAGCGACCGCGATCACGACGTGGGTCAGGAAGGCCGCCGCGATGCCGGTGAACACCCAGGGCCACGGAAATCGTGCCCCGAGCACCAACCCGGCCACGGCGCTCTTGTCGGGCAACTCGGCCACGAAGGCGAGGGCGAAAACGGTGGCGATGACTCCGAGGTCGAGCATGGAGGTCCTTGGCTTCGGGCCGATCCGCCGCACGCAGAGAAAAAAAGACGAGCGCGTCGAACCGGCAGCGGGTTGCTGTCATGGTCCGAACGTCTCGTCCAATCACCAACTGGTGATCCCGGACACCGGGCGGCGCGCCGCCAGTATGTCGACATCCGGTCGAGGGACTACTCCCGTTCGACGGCAAGGCTAACGAGGAAACCACCACGATGCACATCGACACGGGGGCGGCACGGCCGAGGTGCCGTGGTCTCAGGCGGCGGGACGACTAGCCTTGGTGAGGTGAGCCACTTCCTCGATCGGTCCGAGATCAACGACCGACTCGCGGACACGCCGTGGCAAGAAGTCGATGTCAGTCCGCACATCGCGTCCACCAACGACGAACTCATGCGCGACCCCAGACCGTGGCGCGCCCTCCTCACGGACAACCAGACCGACGGTCGGGGTCGGCTCGACCGCAGCTGGGTGGCCCCCGCCGGCCGGTCGATCGCGCTGTCCGCCGCCCTCCCGCTGCCGCAGGACGCAGCCCGGTGGGGCTGGGTGCCGCTGCTCGTCGGTGTGGCGGTGCGACGCGCCATACGCAATCTGACCGGCGCATCGATCGGTCTCAAGTGGCCCAATGACGTGCTCGCGCGTGGTGCGGCACGCGAGCCCTGGGCGAAGGTTGCGGGCATCCTGTGCAACGCCAGTGGCGGCGCGCACCCGTCGGTGGTCGCGGGCATCGGCATCAACGTGCATCAGGAACGCCAGGAGCTGCCGGTGGAGACCGCGACCTCCTTGCACCTGATCGGCCACGACGTGCGCTGCGAGGACCTGGTCGTCGGCGTGCTGCGCGAGCTCGCCGCCGTTCACGAGGAGTGGGACGGCTCGGAGCTCGACGACCTCTACCGGTCCACCTGCGTGACGATCGGGCAGCAGGTCCGCGTCGAGTTGTCCGGTGACGAGTCGGTGACCGGGGAGGCCATCGACATCGACCCCATGGGCCGGTTGGTGGTCGACACGCCCACGGGCCCGGTGCCGCATGCGGTCGGTGACGTCATACACATCCGGCCCGGCGGGACCACCCCGGCACCCGAGCCGAGCCCGCGCGAACGCGCCGCGTTCGTCGACGCCCTCGAACAACGGCTGCTGGGCAGCCCGCGCACGTTGCGCCGGGCCGAGGTGGCCAGCAGTGCCGGTGTCACCACCGACGAGACGCGCCGGCTGTGGCGGGCGCTGGGCTTCGTCAACGCGCGCGACGAGGACACCGTCTTCACCGAAGCGGACGTCACTGCGATGCGTGCCGTCGCACGGATCGTCCGGGACGGCGAGCTCGACGAGGCCACGGTGCTCGGTCTCGCACGTGCCGTGGGCCGCTCGACCGATCGCCTGGCCATGTGGTCCCTGCAGGTCATCACCGACATGGTCATCGGCAGCGACGGACTCGGGGTCGACAGCCGTGTCGCGCGGCAGGCTGCCGAGCGTGCGGTCGAGGTCGCCGACGAGCTCAGCCCGTTGATCGACTATGTATGGCGCAGAAGCCTCGCGGTCGCGATCTCGCGCCTCATCGCGGACTCCGAGCCCGAGTCCCACATCGGTGTCATCCGGACCATCGGCTTCGCCGACCTGGTCAACTTCGCCCAGCTGACCCGGCAGCTCAACGAGCGCGAGTTGGCTGCGTTGGTGCAGCGATTCGAGTCACTCGCATCTGACATCGTCGCGGCGCACGGCGGCGCGATCGTGAAAACGATCGGCGACGAGGTGCTCTTCTCCCACACCACCGTCGAGGGTGCGATCGGGATCGCCTTCGACCTGCTGGATCAGGCGGCCGCCGACGACCTCATCCCACGGATGCGGGTCGGCCTGGCGACCGGCCGAGTGCTCGGTCGACTGGGCGACGTCTACGGCAACACGGTCAACCGGGCCTCCCGGCTCACCAGTGCCGCCGACCCCGGCACGGTGCTCGCCGACACCGATGTCGCCGCCGCGCTCGCGGGCCGGACCGATGTTCGAGCGGTCGCCCGTGAGGCGATTCACCTCGCCGGGATCGGGCAGATCACCTCGTGGGTCCTATCGCGCCGCCCGGACAACTAATATCGCCACCATGACCCGAGTCTTACTGGCCGAGGACGACCCTGCCATCTCCGAGCCGCTCGCGCGTGCGCTGCGACGGGAGGGTTACACCGTCGACGTTCGCGAGGACGGCCTCGCGGCGCTCGACGGGGCGCAGAGCGGCCCCGACCTGGTCATCCTCGACCTCGGCCTGCCGTCCATCGACGGGCTCGAGGTGTGCCGACGGTTGCGCAACTCCGGCAGCAGCGTCCCGGTGCTGATCCTGACCGCTCGCGCCGACGAGGTCGACACGGTCGTCGGGCTGGACGCCGGCGCCGACGACTACGTCACCAAGCCGTTCCGGCTCGCCGAGTTGCTCGCCCGCGCGCGGGCACTGCTGCGCCGCACCCCGCCGGAGGACACCGAGTCCGCGCCCCTGGTGCGTCTCGATGCGGAAGCCCGGCGCGCTTTCGTCGGCGACAACGAATTGCAGTTGACCGCAAAGGAATTCGAGCTGTTGCGGGTGCTCGTGCGCGAGCAGGGCAAGGTCGTGTCTCGTGAGCAACTGATGCACGAGATCTGGGAGACCGCGTGGCTCGGGTCGACCAAGACACTCGACATGCATGTGTCGGTGCTGCGGCGCAAGCTCGGCGACGACGCGACCAGCCCCCGGTTCATCACCACCGTGCGCGGAGTCGGCTTCCGATTCGAGCCCACCGGCGGAGATTGATAGCTCTTGCGCGCCAGATTGCTGCGAGCCGGCCCTCGGATAGCTGCGCCCGCAGTGCTGCTCGTGCTGCTTCCCGCACTGGTGCTGGTGCCCGGCTGGTGGCAGCGGGCGGTCCTCGTGCTCGCCGCACTGATCGGCGCGGGTCTGGTCTGGTGGACGACCACGCAAGAGGCGGAGGACACGGCGGGCCCCGTCGAGGAGTTGACCCGTCGCGCGGAGCGGGTCGAGGACGGGCCGGTCATCTTCGAGCCGCTGCGCAGCGGCATTGACGAGATCGACCGCATATCACAGGTTTTCGAGGGGCGCGCCGCCGAGCTGACGGCAAATCTGGCGGCCGAGCGGGAGTTCGCGTCGGACGCCAGTCACCAGTTGCGGACCCCGCTGACCGCGCTCCTGATGCGCCTGGACGAGATCTCGATCAGCGACGACATCGCACAGATCCACGAGGAGGCCACGGTCGGCATCGCCCAGGTCGAGCGCCTCACGACGGTGGTCGACAAGCTGCTGCAGCGCGCTCGCGAGACGCCGTCCGGCCCGCTGCCGACCATCTCGCTGGACTCGGTCATCGCCGAGTTGCAGCGGGAGTGGCTGCCGGCGTTCGCGGGCGCACGACGCAGCGTGAAGGTCAGCGGGGAACGAGGACTGCAGGTGGTCGCCAGCCGCAGCGGGCTGTCCCAGATCCTCGCGACCCTGCTGGAGAACACCCTGCAACACGGCACCGGCACCGTCGAGGTCAAGGCACGTCGCAACGGCCCGTCGGTGGTCGTGGAGGTCAGCGACCAGGGTGTCGGTGTCGATCCGGCGATCGCGCCGCACATCTTCCAGCGTCGGGTGAGCACCGGCGGCACCGGCCTGGGCCTGGCGCTGGCGCGCGATCTGGCCGGCGCGAACGGCGGTCGACTGGAGTTGCGCAGCGCGCAACCGGCGGTGTTCGCGCTGTTCCTGTCCGAGGGCGAAGCCGCACCGTCGGCGTTGCCGCCGAAGGACTGAGGGCGCCATACGATCCGGCCGAGGTATGACGAAGGCGCTCAGGCGGACTGCTCGGTGCGGTGTCGTTCGGACTCGAAGGGTTCGGCGAGCGCTTCGGTGACCGGCTGCTCGGTCACCGGCTCGTTGCGGAAGACGACTTGTTTGTAGGCCCAGAAGCGGAAGATCGTGCCCCAGCCGATGCTGATGATGGCGTTGACGTTGAGCCAGAAGCGACCCTCCATGTTGAGCGTGTAGTGGGCGAACGCGACCCACACCGCCGAGATGCCGAGGGCGATGCCGTTGACGACCAGGAACAGCACCACCTCGTGATGCACCGGCCGGTTGTGGCGATGGCGGAAGGTCCAGTAGCGGTTGCCCACCCAGGCGAACACGGTCGCGACCGAGCCGCTGACGATCTTCGCGGTCGTGATCTTGGTCGACATCGGTCCCGCGATGAGCAGGTTGTACAGGCCCATGTCGATGAAAATGTTGACGACCCCGACCACGCCGAACTTGGCCAGCTCGCGCCACAGCGAGCGCACCAGCTCCACGATCTTCGCCCCTCTCACGAAGTCAGCCTACGGGCCGAGCGTCCGGGCCGCCGGTGAACCCTCGGTAAGGTGACGGCGTGACTTCACCCAGGCGCGCTCCAGGCGGCTTCCCGGTGGTCGGCATCATCGGTGGCGGGCAGCTGGCCCGCATGTGCCAGCCTCCGGCAGTCAATCTCTCGCTCACTCTCAGCATCCTCTCCGAATCCCAGGACGCCGCAGCGGCTCTCGTGGTTCCCTCGGCACCCGTCGGCTCCCACCTGGACATCGACGACGTTCTCGCGTTCGCGCAGGGCTGTGACGTGGTCACGTTCGACCACGAACACGTGCCCGCCGAGGTGCTGCAGGCACTGGTGAGCGCCGGTGTGCCGGTGCATCCCAAACCCGAGGCGCTGCTCTTCGCGCAGGACAAGCTCGCCATGCGCGAACGGTTGACCAAACTGGGTGTGCCGTGCCCGGCATGGGCTGCGGTGCACGACACCGCCGAGCTGGCCGCGTTCGGTGACGCGCACGGCTGGCCGGTGGTGCTGAAGACCCCGCGCGGTGGGTACGACGGCAAGGGTGTGCGGCTGGTCGAGACCGCATCGGATGCGGCCGACTGGTTCGCCCGCGGCGGCGTGCTGCTCGCCGAGGAGTGCGTGCCGTTCACCCGCGAGCTGGCGGTGTTGACCGCACGCAGCCCCTCCGGGCAGGCGGCGGTCTGGCCGATCGTGCAGACCGTGCAGACCGACGGCATCTGCACCGAGGTGCTGGCGCCGGCGCCGGAGCTCGATCCGTCGCTGGCGGCGCAGGCCTCGCAGGCGGCACTGCACCTCGCCGGGGAGCTGGACATCACCGGAGTGTTCGCCGTGGAGATCTTCGAGGTCGCCGGGGCCGACGGTGCGGCGCCATCCTTCGTCGTCAACGAGCTGGCGATGCGCCCGCACAACAGCGGTCACTGGACCATCGACGGTTCGGTCACCTCACAGTTCGAGCAGCACCTGCGCGCCGTGCTCGACCTGCCGCTCGGTGACGTTGCACCACGGGCGCGCTGGACCGTGATGGGCAACGTGCTCGGCGGTGACTACGACGAGCTGTATCCGACCTACAAGCACCTGCTCGCCCGTGACCCCGGCCTCAAGGTGCACCTCTACGGCAAAGGCGTGCGCCCCGGCCGGAAGATCGGCCACGTCAACGTGTACGGCGACGACCTCGACGCGCTGCGTGCGCGCGCGAGGCACGCCGCGGACTACCTGGAAGGCACGGTGACGGGGTGAGCGCCGACCGAGGTGAGGATCGAAGCGCAGCGAGGACCGGAGCCGAGGGAAGAGGCGCGGCAGAAGGAATGAAGGCTCCGGTTGTCGGCATCGTGATGGGCAGCAACTCCGACTGGCCGGTCATGCGGCTGGCCGCGGAGGCGCTCGAGGAGTTCGGCGTGGGCTACGAGGCGGACGTCGTCTCCGCCCACCGGATGCCCGCCGAGATGATCTCGTATGGCGAGCAGGCCGCCGCGCGCGGCCTGCGCGTGATCATCGCCGGCGCCGGGGGAGCGGCGCACCTGCCCGGCATGCTCGCGTCCGTGACGACCTTGCCGGTGATCGGTGTCCCCGTGCCGCTGAAGTACCTCGACGGCATGGACTCGCTGCTGTCGATCGTGCAGATGCCCGCCGGTGTCCCGGTCGCGACGGTGTCGATCGGCGGCGCCCGCAACGCAGGGCTGCTGGCCGCCCGCATCCTGGCATCGGCCCCGGATGAGGAGGGCGAGCGGCTGAGAGCGGCGATGCGCGACTTCCAGGCCGAGTTGCGCGACCAGGCGCACGCCAAGGGTGCCGCGTTACGCGCCGAGGTAGCCGGCGATTAGCTGTCGGATCCGAAAAGGTCTCGGGTGTAGACCTTTTCGGCCACGTCCGCGAGTTCGTCGGTGCGGCGGTTGGCCACGATCAGGTCGCACTCGCGCTTGAGCTCCTGCAGGTCGTGCGTGACGCGTGAGCCGAAGAACTCCGCGGCGTCCAGCTCGGGCTCGTAGACGATGACGTCGATGCCCTTGGCCTTGATGCGCTTCATGATGCCTTGCACGCTGCTGGCCCGGAAGTTGTCCGAGCCGGACTTCATGATCAGCCGGTGGATGCCCACGACCTTCGGCCCGCGCGCCACGATGTCGGCGGCGACGAAGTCCTTGCGGGTGGTGTTGGCCGACACGATCGCGCTGATCAGGGTCTGCGGGACCTCCTGGTAGTTGGCCAGCAACTGTTTGGTGTCCTTGGGCAGGCAGTATCCGCCGTAACCGAACGACGGATTGTTGTAGTGCTGCCCGATGCGCGGATCGAGGCCGACTCCCTCGATGATCTGCCGGGTGTTCAGGCCGTGCAGTGAGGCGAAGGTGTCCAACTCGTTGAAATAGGCCACCCGCATCGCCAGGTAGGTGTTGGCGAACAGCTTGATCGCCTCGGCCTCGGTGGGCTCGGTCAACAGCACCGGGATGTCGCTGTCCTCGGCCGCCTCGACCAGCAGGTCCGCGAACCGCCGTGCACGGTCGCTGATCTCGCCGACCACGATCCGGGACGGGTGCAGGTTGTCCCACAACGCCTTGCCCTCGCGCAGGAACTCCGGGGAGAAGATCACATTGCTGGTGCCCAGGCGTTTGCTGACGTCCTGGACGAACCCGACGGGGATCGTCGACTTGATCACCATCGTGGCCGCCGGGTTGATCGCAGCGACATCGGCGATGACGCCCTCGACGGTCGAGGTGTCGAAGTAGTTGGTCTGCGGGTCGTAATTGGTCGGGGTGGCGATGACGACGAAGTCCGCCTCGTCATACGCCTCGCGCTTGTCGAGTGTGAACCGCAGCCGCAGGTCGGCCGTCGCCAGCTGGCTCTCGATCTCCGCATCGCTGATCGGACTGCGGCCCTGCCGTAACAGCGCGATCCGGTCCGGGTCGATGTCGAACGCGACGACGTCGGCGACCGAGCCGAACAGAACCGCCATGGACAGACCGACATAACCGGTGCCGACCACGGCAACCTTGGTGGGCGAAGACATGCGGCATACGCTACCCGCTGGTCGCAAGAACCTACTGCCGAAAGGTTGACATCACATGAAGTTCGGGCTGTTCATCCCTCAGGGATGGCGCTACGACCTGGTCGACATCGATCCTGCGCAGCACTGGGAGGTGATGAGCGAGCTGGTCCGGTATGCCGATGCGACACCCGCGTGGGAGTCGGTATGGGTCTACGACCACTTCCACACGACGCCCGAGCCGTCGCGGGAGGCCACCCACGAGGCGTGGTCACTCATGGCGGGCTTCGCGGGCATCACCTCACGCGTCCGGCTCGGTCAGATGTGCACCTGCATGAGCTACCGCCAGCCGACCTACCTGGCGAAGGTGGCTGCCACGATCGATCACATCAGTGGCGGCCGCGTCGAGATGGGCATCGGTGGCGGATGGTACGAGCACGAGTGGCGCGCCTACGGCTACGGGTTCCCTTCTGCCGGTGAGCGATTGGGAAGGCTGCGCGAAGGTGTGGAGATCTTCCGGCAGATGTGGGCGACCGGGTCGGCCACCCTGGACGGTGACTACTACCAGGTGGACGGCGCGCTGTGTTTCCCGCAGCCGCTGCAGACCACCAGCGCTGCCAATCGCATCCCGATCTGGGTCGCGGGCGGAGGACCGAAGGTCACCCTGAAGATCGCTGCACAGTACGCCGACTACACCAACTACTTCGGCGACCCCGAGGAGTTCGCGCAGAAGACCGAGATCCTCAAGGGACATTGCCGGGACGTCGGGCGCGACTTCGACGAGATCACCTTGACGGGGAACGCCAACGTCGTCATCGCTGACAACCAGGCCGAGTTGGACGACAAGCTCGCTGCGGTCGCGGCGCGCATGGTCCGCGGCGGTATGTCGGTCGCCGACGCCGCGACGCACGTCGACCGGGCGTTGCGCAAGATGCCGACGGTCGGCACGGCAGAGCAGGTTGCCGAGGCGTTGCAGGCGATGCGCTCGGCCGGGCTGTCCTACGCGATCACCTACTTCCCGGACGCGGCATACGACCGCACGACGATCGAGCGGTTCACCCGTGAGATCATGCCCGAGATCGACCGGTGAGCCAGACCCTTCGGCCGTTACTGACGAGTAGGATGCACAACCGTGAGCTCTGACACTGACTTCGACTTGTTCAAGATCTCCGAGGACCACGAGATGCTGCGTGAGGCAGTGCGCGCCGTGGCCGAGGACAAGATCGCGCCCCATGCGGCGCAGGTGGACGAGCAGAGCGAGTTCCCCCGAGCGGCGCTGGAGGCGCTGGTCGCGTCCGACTTCCACGCACCGCACATCCCCGAGGAGTACGACGGTGTCGGCGCCGATGCGCTCGCGACCTGCATCGTCATCGAGGAGGTCGCCCGCGTGTGCGCGTCGTCCTCGCTGATCCCGGCTGTCAACAAACTCGGCTCGATGCCGGTGATCCTGGCCGCGGGCGACGAGCTCAAGGCCAAGTACCTGCCGCCGGTGGCACGTGGCGAGGCGATGTTCTCCTACGGGTTGTCCGAGCGTGAGGCGGGCTCCGACACCGCATCGATGCGGTGCAGGGCGACTGCCGACGGCGACGACTTCGTCCTCAACGGTCAGAAGTCGTGGATCACCAACGCCGGCGAGTCGGAGTTCTACACGGTGCTGGCGGTGACCGATCCGGACGGCGAGCGTGGCCGCAACGTCAGTGCCTTCGTGGTGGAGAAGTCCGACGAGGGTTTCGGCTTCGGCGAGAAGGAGCGCAAGCTCGGCATCAAGGGTTCGCCGACCCGCGAGCTGCACTTCGAGGCCTGCCGCATCCCGGGAGACCGGATGATCGGCAGCCCGGGTGAGGGCCTGAAGATCGCGCTGCGCACCCTGGACCACACCCGCGTCACCATCGGCGCGCAGGCCGTGGGGATCGCGCAGGGTGCGCTGGACTACGCGCTGGGATACGTCAAGGAGCGCAAGCAGTTCGGCAAGGCGATCGCGGAGTTCCAGGGCCTGCAGTTCATGCTCGCGGACATGGCGATGAAGCTCGAGGCCGCCCGGCAGCTGGTGTATGTCGCGGCAGCGAAGTCGCAGCGCCAGGACGCCGACCTGTCGTTCTTCGGTGCCGCGGCCAAGTGCTTCGCCTCGGACGTCGCCATGGAGGTCACCACGGATGCCGTGCAACTGCTCGGCGGTGCCGGCTACGTCAAGGACCACCCCGTCGAGCGGATGATGCGCGACGCCAAGATCACCCAGATCTACGAGGGCACCAACCAGATCCAGCGCGTCGTGATGGCCCGCCAGCTGCTGAAGTAGGCCGTCAGCCCTCGCTGGGCTGCGCGGTGACCGGGCGGTCGTTGCGCAGATCGTCGAAGAGTCGGGTGGCGCGTGCCTTGTCCCAGAGCACGGCGGACTGACCGTCGACGAAGTAGTTGGCGTTGGCGACCGGCACCTGCACCGAGACGCCGCCGTTGCTGACGCCCTTGAGCGCCCACATGATCTTCAGGGCGCGAAGGGGCGACATACCCTTGTTGACGGCCAGGCCCTCGGCCGCCGAACCGCCGATGCTCTTGACCCGCCACGGCAGCAGCAGATTCGTCGGTTCGGCGATCTTCTTCATCAGCGCGGCGAGGAACTCCCGCTGATGCTGCGCCCGGGCCAGGTCCCCGGTCGCGAAGGCGTGCCGGGAGCGCACGTAGCCCAGGGCGTTCTTGCCGTTCAGGACCTGGCAGCCCTTCTTGAGGTTGATGTGGGCGTCCTTGTCGTCGACGTCCTGCGGGATGCACATCCGCACCCCGCCGACTGCGTCGACGACACCGGCGAATCCGCCGAAGCCGATCTCCATGTAGTTGTCGATGCGCAGCCCGGAGGCCTGCTCGACGGTCTGCAGCAGCAGTTTGGGCCCGCCGTACGCGAAGGCGGAGTTGATCTTGCCGCTGCCGTGCCCCGGGATGCTCACCCAGGAGTCGCGCTGGAAGCTGACCAGCGTCGGCTTCCCGCTGTCGGGCATGTGCAGCACCATGATCGAGTCGGTGCGCCCGGTGCCGCCACCCACGCTGCTGCCGCCGGTGCCGAGCTCCTTGCCCTGCTCGGCGGTGAGGCCGGCCCGCGAGTCGGAGCCGACCAGCAACACGTTGGTGCCCTTCCCGGCGGTCGGCCGGTCGCCGCCGGGGAACGCGTCGACCTTCGTCACCTTCCCCCACGCGGACAGGCCGGCCCAGACGAGCAACCCGGCCCAGAGGGCGATCACCAGGACGACGACCGCCAGGACGCGCGGCCAACGGCGGGTGCGCCGTCGCCGGGGCGGCGCGACCGGTCGTGCCATCCGGGGACCGCGCGGGCCGCCCGGCGCGGCCTGGCGGGGACCGCGTGGTCCGCCGGGACCACGGGGTCCGGCACCGCGATCCTGCGGGTAGTCACGTCGACCCGCAGGCATGGCGCGCGTCGAGTCGGGACGAGGCTGGGACGGTCTTGCCGCGCCGCGGTCGTGCCGCACGGGGATCTCCTGCGGTTCCTCGGCGGGCTTCCGACGTGGCCTCCTGGCCCCACCGGCACCTCTGCGCGTGTCGATCGTGATCGGCTCGTCGTCGTCCGGCATCGCATGAGCGTAACGCGCCGAGTTGGGTCGTGAGAGCATGAGCGGGTGGCCGACCCGACCCGCGACAGTGACGACCGTTTCCCCGGCTTCCGCAAGCCGCCGCCGTTACCGCCGCAGGTGGCGGTCTCCTACGTCATGCCGGTGCTCAACGAAGCGGGTTACCTGCGTGCCGCCGTCGAGTCGGTGCTGGCACAGGACTACGACGGCGAGGCGGAAGTCGTCCTCGCGCTCGGCACGTCCACCGACGGCACCGATCGGGTCGCCGCGGACCTGGCGGCGCAGGACGAGCGCATCAGGGTGGTTCGCAACCCGGACGACGTCATTCCGGCGGGTCTCAACGCCGCCATCCGGGCCAGTCGCCATCCGGTGATCGTCCGGGTCGACGCGCACGCCGAGTTGCCGCCGCGCTACACGGAGCGAGCCGTGGCCCGACTGCGCAGCAGCGGCGCGGCGAACGTCGGCGGTGTCATGCTGGCGCGCGGCACGTCCACCGTCCAACGCGCGATCGCGCGTGCCTACAACAGTCCGTTCGGGCTCGGCGGTGGTGTGTTCCACCACGGCTCACAGGAGCAGCCCGCGGACTCGGTCTACCTCGGTGTCTTCCGCCGCGAGGTGCTGCTCGAGGTCGGCCTCTACGACCAGACCGTCTGGCGGGGCGAGGACTGGGAGGTCAACTCCCGCATCCGCGCAGCCGGCTATCTCGTGCTGTTCGTGCCGGCACTGCAGGTCGTCTACCGACCACGGACGAGCCTGCGCAGCCTCGGCCGGCAGATGTACGCCACCGGTGTATGGCGCGGCCACCTGACTCGTCGCCAACACGGCGGGCCGCTGCGCTACTTCCCGCCGCCTGTGGTGACCCTGGTCGTCGGCACGAGCGCCGTGTGCGCACTGCTCCGGGCCGGCGGCGTGCTGCGGGGGCGTGCAGCCGGCATCGCGTCGGTGGCACACCTCGGCACGGCGGGTTACGCCATCGGCGTCAGTGCGGTCGGGGTGACCGCACTCGGTGGCCGCACCGTCGTCGATCGAGTGACGAACGTGCCGGTTCTCGCCGTCATGCACCTGTCGTGGGGGTGGGGGTTCTGTCGGGGCTTCGTCGGCGGAGCCAGCGGGGCGTGGGACCGCTCGCGCGTCACGCGGTGATCCCGGCCGACTGCGCTGCCCGTTCGACCAGCCGGTCGGCGTTGTGCCCGTCGGTGTAGGTGTGGAACCGGCTGGACAGTGATGCACTGTGCTGCCGGGCCTTCGCCAGTTCCGTTGCGTCACCGAAGAGTTCGTCGAGCCGATGCACGACCTCGTCCCAGGACACCGACCAGCTGCCACCGGTCAGCTCGGCGTAGTCGAAATACAGCCCGCGGGTGGCGATGTAGCGCTCGAGGTCGGGCGCGAGCGCGACGATCGGCTCCCCGACCGCGGCGAAGTCCAGCATCATCGAGGAGTAGTCGGTGATCAGTGCCGCGAGACCCCAGAGCAGCGGCATCGACTCACGTTGCCGGTCCGGTGCAAGGAGCCGCACGCGGTCGCTCGTGTGTGTGTAGTCGCCGATGCCGTGCGGGTGCGGGCGGACGAGCAGCACGAGGTCGTGCCGCTCGCAGCATTCCTCGATCAGCGACCACTGCCGCGGTGTCGGCACCGCCGGGTCGGGGTCGCCGTCCCGCCACGTCGGCGCATACATGATCACGCGACTGTCGCCGAGGTCTCCGACACCGGCCTCCAGCCGTTCGCGGGCCGCTGCCCGCCGCGACGCGACGTCGCCGGTGAAGAGCACGTCCGTCCGAGGATCACCGGTGACCGGCACCCGCTCGGCCGGAAGGTTGTAGGCGCTGCACAGTGGCGGGCGGCACACAGGAGCCGAAGCCGGCATCAGGCTGATCCGGCGGTTGCCCCGCTGATACGCCCAGCGCAGCGTGCTGGTGAGTCCCGGGATCCGGCTCAGTCGGCCCGCGGTCACGACCGACGGAGCGTCCGCCTGCGCCTTCTTCAGCGGTGAGCCGTGGCCGAGATGCACGATGACCGCCCCGTCGACCGCGAAGCGGTTCACGTCCCCGAAGCCGTGGGTGATCACGACCAGGCCCGCGTGGAGCGTCGCGTCCCGGCCCTGGTCGCCGGCCTTGAGCAGCACCTGGTCGAACCCGGCGCGACGGGCCTGGTCGCATTCGGCGGGTGAGGAGGCCAGCCAGGTGAGCGACGGGGGATCGGGGAGCCGACGCGCGGCCTCGGCGAACGCGAGGGCCCCGTCGCACGGACCGAAGCCACTGCCGATGACCCATCGCCGGGGGTCGCGGGTGCTCAGGCGGCTGCGGATCGCGCCGGTCAGGTAGCGAGGCGCTGCCAGGAGTTTGCGGATGTTCTCGTGGTCGAGACGAACGGAACCCTGCTGGGTCATTCGGTGAGGTTAACAGCTAGGGTTCTGTACCGACGTTGCACCAACACTGTGAGGCGGCAGGGTGATTGAGACGCGCGCCTGGCGGCAGCGCCTGCGGATCTGGCTCATCCGGCGCCTTCGCTCGTCCGCGGTGTGGCCTGCCGGCACGGCCGACAAGCGCACCGACGTCGACCGGCTCGACCAGGCGTTGCGCGCCAAGGTCATGGTGTTCTTCGCGACCGGACGCAACACGGTCTATCAACTGCGTGGCTGGCTGCGGGCGCTGGAGGACCTGGACGCGGCACACGGTGTGGTGGTCGTGTGCCGGGACTCGCGCGCCGCTGCCGCCATACGAGCCGAATCCACGCTGGATTGCCTCACCCTGGCCACACCGGCCCAGCTGGACGCGATCCTGCAGCTCAGTTCGGTGAAACTCGCGTTGTACGTCAACCACAATCCGATCAACTTCGAGTGCTTGCGCTTCCCGTCGCTCGTGCACGTCTATCTGGGGCACGGCGACTCCGACAAGGGTGTCTCGGTCTCCAACCAGGTCAAGGCCTACGACTTCTGTTTCCTCGCCGGGCAGGGCGCGTTGGACCGCACGGCCGCCGGCACGATGCTGTATGACGCGCCCGGCCGCTCGATCGTCGTCGGGCAGCCCGAGCTGGACGTCGCCTGGCCGGCGCCCGACCCGGACCCGCAGCGCAGGACAGTGCTCTACGCGCCGACGTGGGAGGCGTCCCAGCCGTCGATGTGCTACAGCTCCCTGCAGACGATGGGGGAGCAGATCATGGCGGCGGTGCGTGGCCGTTATCGCCTCATCTACCGGCCGCACCCGTCGACCGGCTCGCTCGATCCCGCTTACGCCGCGCTCGACACGCAGCTGCGCGGGCTCGCCGATCGGGTCGACACCGATGTGCCGCTGACCCGCTCCTTCGCGGATGCGGACCTGCTCCTCGCCGACGTCTCCGCGGTGATCCTGTCCTGGCTGCCCTCGGGCCGGCCGGTGGTGCTGATCGAGCCGGCCGTGCCGATGCTGAAGTCCCCGCTGCTGGAAGCCCTTCCGCTGTTGCGCCCGGGAGCCGACATAGCCTCGATGATCGACGCACAGCTGCGCGACGACCCGACCGCCGAGGCGCGCGGCGAACTCGTCGAGTACTACTTCGGCGACACGACACCGGGCGCGGCCACTGCACGGTTCCTCCAGGCCTGCACCGACCTCATCGAGCTGCGGGACACGCAGTGGGCGGCGGCACAGGCCCGGGGAGCCGTCGGACCCTAGACGAGCGGGGCGCCGGTCTTCTCGCGGACCTCGTCCTCGGTGACGTCGGGTGCGGTCTCCACGAGTCGGAGTCCGTCCGGCGTGACGTCGATGACGGCCAGGTCGGTGATGATGCGCTGCACGACCTTCTGTCCGGTGAGCGGCAGGGTGCACTCGGGGACGATCTTGGGTGAACCGTCCTTGGCGACGTGCTCCATCAGCACGATGACCTTCTTGGCGCCGTGGACCAGGTCCATCGCGCCGCCCATGCCCTTGATCATCTTGCCGGGGATGGTCCAGTTGGCGATGTCGCCGGTGGCCGAGACCTGCATCGCCCCCAGGATCGCGGCGTCGATCTTGCCTCCGCGGATCATCCCGAAACTGGTGGCGGAGTGGAAGATCGAGGCTCCGGGGCGCAGCGTGACGGTCTCCTTGCCGGCATTGATCAGGTCGGGGTCGACCTGATCCGCGGTGGGGTAGGCGCCGAAGCCGAGCAGGCCGTTCTCGGACTGCAGCACCAACTCGACGTCGTCGGGCACATAGCCCGGCACCAGGGTGGGCAGGCCGATGCCGAGGTTGACGTAGTCGCCGTCGTGCAGCTCCTGGGCCGCCCGAGCCGCCATCTCGTTGCGGGTGCGTCCCATCAGCTTGCCTCCCTCGTGGTGGTCTTCTCGATACGTTTGTCGGTGGCCTGCTCGGGGGAGAGCGCCACCACCCGGTGCACGTAGATGCCGGGCAGGTGGATCTCGTCGGGGTTCAGCTCGCCCGGGTCGACGAGCTCCTCGACCTCGGC
>Ga0164242_10004487_pt1 | contig 15676 bp, 18 predicted proteins | sample OricomgcompostMG_FD_108783 | JGI IMG/M metagenome (GOLD analysis project Ga0164242, IMG submission 108783) | Miracle-Growth compost microbial communities from Emeryville, California, USA - Original compost - Miracle growth compost (MG) ... | reverse complement strand
TATCTATGCTTTTCGAGGTTGGCGAGACCGTCGTTTACCCCCACCACGGTGCAGCAACGATCACCGAGGTCAAGAAACGGATCATCAAAGGCGAAGAGAAGATCTACCTCAAGCTGAACGTCACCCAGGGCGACCTGACGATCGAGGTGCCCGCTGAGAACGTCGATCTGGTCGGCGTCCGCGACGTCATCGGCAAAGAGGGCCTCGACAAGGTGTTCGAGGTACTGCGCGCCCCCTTCACGGAAGAGCCCACGAACTGGAGCCGCCGCTACAAGGCGAACCTCGAGAAGCTGGCCTCCGGCGACGTGATCAAGGTCTCCGAAGTGGTTCGAGACCTGTGGCGCCGCGACCAGGACCGGGGCCTTTCCGCGGGCGAGAAGCGCATGCTCGCCAAGGCGCGTCAGATCCTCATCTCCGAGCTGGCCCTCGCCGAGAAGACCGACGAAGAGCAGGCCTCGAGCGTGCTCGACGAGGTCCTCGCCTCCTGAGCCCAGCTGCATGATGCGCCCCGTGTCCGCAAGGACCGGGGCGCTTCGCGTTCCACCCGCGCGAGGCGGCAGACTGAAGCCGTGAAGGTCGCCGTCATCGTCGTCGCCGCGGGGAGCGGCACCCGTCTCGGCGCCGGTACGCCCAAGGCGTTCGTGCCGCTCGCCGGCCGCAGCATTCTCGAGCACGCCCTGCATTCCGTCGCGGGCATGTCGGTTGAGCCGCACGTGATCGTGGTCGCGCCGCGCGAGCGGGCAGACGAGGCGCGCGGCGTGCTTGACCGAGTCATCGGTGCGGGCGACGTCGTCGTCGGCGGAGCGACGCGTCAGGCATCCGTGGCCGCGGGCCTCGCGCGCGTGGGCGACGCGGAGGTCGTGCTCGTGCACGATGCCGCACGCGCGCTCACCCCGCCCGAGCTGTTCGACCGCGTGGTGCGGGCGGTCGCCTCCACGGGAAGGGGAGCGATCCCCGGCCTGCCGGTCAGCGACACCATCAAGCGCACCGCGGCAGGCGGCGCCGTCGTCGAGACGGTCGACCGCGCCCAGCTCTCGGCCGTGCAGACGCCGCAGGGCTTTCCCGCGGAGCAGCTCGTCGCGGCGTACGCGAGCGCCGCGCGGGACGTCACCGACGACGCCCAGCTGATGGCGGACGCGGGACACGAGGTGCTCGTCGTGCCGGGCGACCCGCTCGCGTTCAAGGTGACCACCGCGTGGGATCTGCGCCGCGCCGAGGAGCTGCTGCGCCCGGCATCCGCCACCCGCGTCGGCGTCGGCACGGACACGCACGCGTTCGCCGACACGGATGCGCCGCTCTGGGTCGCCTGCCTCGAATGGCCGGGCGAGCGCGGGCTCGCGGGCCACAGCGACGGCGACCCGGTCGCGCACGCCATCGTCGACGCGCTGCTGTCCGCGGCGGGTGCCGGCGACATCGGCACGGTGTTCGGCACGAGCGATCCGCGCCTCGCAGGCGCGCATGGCGACGTGTTCCTCGCCGAGGCGCGCCGCCTCGTCGAGCACGCGGGCTGGCGCATCGAGAACGTGTCGGTGCAGCTCATCGGGAACCGGCCCCGCTTCGCGCCGCGCAAGGCGGAGGCCGAGGTGGTCGTCTCGAAGCTGCTCGGCGCTCCCGTCTCGATCACGGCGACGACGACCGACGGCCTCGGCTTCACGGGCCGAGGCGAGGGTGTGGCGGCGGTCGCGACCGCGCTGCTCGGGGCGCTTCCGTAGACTCGTGCGGTGACCATTCGCCTCTACGACACGCGCGCCCAGGCGCTGCGCGACTTCGTGCCGCTCGTCGAGGGCAAGGTCGGCATCTACGTGTGCGGCCCGACGGTGCAGTCCTCGCCGCACATCGGCCACGTGCGCAGCGCGCTCGTCTACGACATCCTGCGCCGCTGGCTCAGCTACCGCGGCTTCGACGTGACGCTCGTGCGCAACGTGACCGATATCGACGACAAGGTCCTCGCGAACGCCGGCGAGTCGGAGCACTGGTGGGCGCTGGCATATCGCGTAGAGCTCGAGTTCACCGCCGCCTATCGCGCGATCGGCGTGTTGCCGCCGACGTACGAGCCGCGGGCGACGGCGAGCGTCCCGCAGATGCACGCGCTGATCCAGCGGCTGATCGACGGCGGGCATGCGTATGCCGCCTCGGACGGCTCGGGCGACGTGTACTTCGACGTGCGCAGCTGGGCCGACTACGGCGCGCTCAGCCACCAGTCGGTCGATGACATGCAGGATGCCGCGGACGCCGACCCGCGAGGCAAGCGCGACCCTCGGGACTTCGCGCTCTGGAAGGGCCGCAAGGACGGCGAGCCCGAGTCCGCCTCCTGGAACAGCCCCTGGGGCCCGGGCCGCCCGGGCTGGCACATCGAGTGCTCGGCCATGGCGTCGCGGTATCTCGGCTCCGAGTTCGACATCCACGGCGGCGGCCTCGACCTGCGCTTCCCGCATCACGAGAACGAGCTCGCCCAGTCGACCGCGGCGGGCGACCGCTTCGCGCGCTACTGGGTGCATAACGGCCTCGTGCATGTGAACGGTCAGAAGATGTCGAAGTCGCTCGGCAACTCCCTGTACGCGGCAGAGCTGCTCAGTGCCGCCCCGCCCATCGTGGTGCGCTACGCGCTCGGCCAGGCCCACTACCGCTCGACCATCGACTACACGGAGCGCTCGCTTTCCGAGGCTGCCGCGGCCGTGGAGCGGATCGAGGGATTCCTCACCCGCAGCGCCCGCCGTCTCGACGGCACGCGCTTCACCTCGGCGGAGCTGCCGGAGATCCCCGACGACTTCGCGGCGGCGATGGACGACGACCTCTCCGTGCCGCAGGCGCTTGCGGTGCTGCACGACACCGTGCGCGAGGGCAACACGGCGCTCGACGCGGAGGACCTGCACACCGCGGCATCCGCACGCGGGAAAGTGGTTGCGATGACGCGCGTGCTGGGTATCGACCCGCTGGCGCCGGAGTGGCGCACCGCACAGGACACGGTGGCGCGCGCGGCGCTCGACGCGCTCGTGACCCGCCTGCTCGACGACCGCCAGACGGCGCGAGCCGCCAAGGATTTCGCGCTGGCCGACCGGATCCGCGACGAGCTCGCCGCGGCCGGCATCACGATCGAAGACACGCAGACCGGTGCGCACTGGTCTCTGGATGGGGAGTAGCGAACATGGCCGGTAAGCAGCGAGCGGGCGCCGTCCGCAAGGTGAAGAAGGGCTCGACGGGAGTCGGCTCCGGCGGCCGAGGGCGCAAGGCGCTCGAGGGCAAGGGGCCGACGCCCAAGGCGGAGGAGCGCGAATACCACCCCGCGTACCGCAAGAAGATGCTGGCGGAGCGAGCAGCGCAGAAGCGACAGGGCCCGCAGGGTGCGCGGTCGAACACCGGCAGCGGCGCGGCGCAGCGCCGTGCCAAGAGCGACGACACGGAGCTCGTGACGGGGCGCAACTCCGTCGTGGAGGCGCTGCGCGCCGGCATCCCCGCCACCACTCTGTATCTCGCCGCGCGCACGGAGCTCGACGACCGCGTGAAGGAGGCGCTTGCGACCGCGACGCACCGGGGCATCCCCGTGCTCGAGGTGATGCGCCCGGAGCTCGACCGCATGGCGGGCCGTGACGCGGTGCACCAGGGCCTCGCCCTCAAGGTGCCGCCCTATGAGTACGCGCACCCGGGCGAGCTGCTCGACCTCACGCTGCGCAAGGGGCAGACGCCGCTGTTCGTCGCGCTCGACGGGGTCACCGACCCGCGCAACCTGGGCGCGATCATCCGCTCGACGGCGGCGTTCGGCGGGCACGGGGTGATCGTGCCCCAGCGCCGCTCGGCGGGCGTGAACTCCGCCGCGTGGAAGACCTCTGCCGGTGCGCTCGCGCGCACGCCGGTCGCAATGGCGCCCAACCTCACGAGCACCCTGAAGGAGTTCAAGAAGGCGGGGGTCTTCGTCATCGGCCTCGCCGCCGGGGGCGACACCGAGCTCTACGGGCTCGAGCTTGCGGACCGGCCCGTGGTCGTCGTCGCGGGCTCCGAGGGGAAGGGGCTCTCGCGCATCGTCACGGAGACGTGCGACGCCATCGTGTCGATCCCGATCCAGGGCATCGAGTCGCTGAACGCGTCGGTCGCGGCATCCGTCGCCCTCTACGAGATCAGCAAGCTGCGCGCGCAGGCCGCGACGCGCTCCTGAATCCCGCTCGCTCGTTCGCCGGCGCCGCTACTCGTCGAACGAGATGACGCCGGTGGGAAGCCCGAGGGCGAGCGTCTCCGTCGTCGGCGCGATGACGGTCGCCTCGTCGCGGCGGTGGCGCAGCACGTTGTCGATGTAGCTCGTCAGCGCCTCGGCCAGGGGGATGTCGCGCTGCTGCTCCTGGGAGATGAACCAGCGGTGGTCGAGCAGCTGGTGGAACACCTCGGCCGGTTCGAGCTTGCCGCGCAGCTCGGCGGGGATCGCCGCGATCACCGGCTCGAAGACGCGCGTCAGCCACTCGTGCGCGAGAGCCTCCTCGTCGGCTCCGGGCCGCCCGTACGACGCGGCGTACGAGTCGAGGTCGTTGAGCAGGCGGCGCGCCTGGTTCTCGCCCGTGTCGAGACCGGTGAGTCTCAGCAGGCGGCGCTGGTGGTGCCCCGCGTCGACGACCTTCGGCTGGATGAGCACCTTCGTGCCCGCCTCGTCGGTCTTGATCGCGAGCTCGCCGATGTCGAAGCCGAGGTCGTTGAGGCGCTCGACGCGCTGGTTGATGCGCCAGCGCTCAGAGACGTCGAACGTCTCGGCGCCCGTGAGCTCGCTCCACAGCTCGCGATAGGTCGAGATGATGCCGTTCGCGATGTCGACTGGGTCGAGCTCGGGCGCGGCGCGGCCGCCCGCCTCGATGTCCATGAGCTCGCCCGCGATGTTGACGCGCGCGATCTCCAGGTCGTTCTCCCGCTGCCCGTTCGAGAGGCCGCCCTCGTGGAGCTGGCCGGTCTCGGCATCGACGAGGTAAGCCGCGAACGCTCCCGCATCGCGCCGGAACAGGGTGTTCGAGAGCGACACGTCGCCCCAGTAGAAGCCCGAGATGTGCAGCCGCACGAGCAGCACGGCCAGCGCGTCGACCAGGCGCTTCGCGGTGTCCGGCCGCAGCGTCTGCGAGAACAGCGCGCGATAGGGGAGAGAGAACTTGAGGTGCCGGGTGACGAGCACCGGCGCGAGCTCCTGCCCGCGCTCGTCGACCCGCCCCGAGATGATCGCGACCGGCTCGACCGAGGGGATGTCGAGCCGCTGCAGCGTGCGCAGCATCTCGTACTCACGGCGGGCCATCTCGCCCGTCGTCTCCTTCACGGCGACGACGTAGCCGCCGAGGTTCGCGAAGCGCACGAGGTGCCGGCTGATGCCCTTCGGCAGCTGCGCGATGTATTCGGACGGCCACTCGTCGAGCGGCGTGTTCCACGGCAGGTCGAGCAGGGCCGGCTCGGCCGTCGCGGCGGTGATGTCGAGGGAGGAGACCACGCGAGATTCCTAAGCAGAGGACGAGGGGCGGGATGCCGAAGGCCGCGGCCCCATGAGGGAACCGCGGCCTCCCGGCATTCGGTGACGGACTAGTCGGTGACGGCGCCGCCGAGACGCTCGCCCGATTCGACGTCGAAGATGTGCACGTGGCCGGTCTTCGGCGTGATGTAGACGACGTCGCCGGCGTTCGGGTGCTGGCGGCCGTCGACGCGGCCGACGATGTCGATGCGCTTGCCGTTGACCTCGGTGTGGCCGTAGAGGTAGCCGTCGGCGCCGAGCTCCTCGACGAGGTCGACCTCGACCCGCAGGCCGCTCGACTCGCCGGTGCTGACGACGACGTCCTCGGGGCGGACGCCGATGGTGACCTGCGTCGCCGAGCCGAGCGTGGCGCGGTCGACCGGCACGACGGCCGAGCCGAACTTCACGCCGCCCTCGGTGACATCGGCCGCGAACAGGTTCATGGCGGGAGAGCCGATGAAGCCGGCGACGAACACGTTCTTCGGGTCCGCGTACAGCTCACGGGGGGTGCCGACCTGCTGCAGCACGCCGTCCTTGAGGACCGCGATGCGGTCGCCCATGGTGAGCGCCTCGGTCTGGTCGTGGGTGACGTAGACGGTCGTGACGCCGAGACGGCGGGTCAGCGACGCGATCTGCGTGCGGGTCTGGACGCGGAGCTTGGCGTCGAGGTTCGACAGCGGCTCGTCCATGAGGAAGACCTGCGGGCTGCGGACGATCGCGCGGCCCATCGCGACGCGCTGACGCTGGCCGCCCGAGAGCGCCTTCGGCTTGCGGTCGAGGTAGGGCTCGAGGTCCAGCATCTTGGCGGCCTCGCGGACGCGCTGGTTGCGCTCCTCCTTGCTGACGCCCGCGATGCGGAGCGCGAAGCCCATGTTCTCCGCAACGGTCATGTGCGGGTACAGGGCGTAGTTCTGGAACACCATGGCGATGTCACGGTCCTTCGGCGGCACGTCGGTGACGTTGCGCTCGCCGATGAAGATGTTCCCGCTGTTGACCTCTTCGAGGCCGGCCAGCATTCGCAGGGCGGTGGACTTGCCCGAACCAGACGGCCCCACCAGAACCAGGAACTCGCCGTCGGCGACATCGAGGTTCAGCGAGTCGACAGCCGCGATATTCGAACCCGGGTAGATACGGGACGCGTTGTCGTACGTGACAGTTGACATGGCGTTATGTCTCCTTCACCGGCAGGTACGTGCCGGACGATCCGTTGTGAATGGATGTTATGCATGCCACCGGCGTCTGACGGCGCTGGCAGCGCCTCTCATGCTACGCCATGGATCGCTCGGCTAGCATCGACCAGTCAGCGGCGCGAGCAGAGCGCCGGCAACCGACGAGATGAGGCATATGACAGACGGCTCGCCGCGCGCAGATCGCCCGTCCGCGCACGCGCGCAGCATCGCGCGTCAGAAGGCCCGCGAACTGCGTGCATCGCAGCGCAGGAAGGACCGGCGCAACCGCGTCCTGCTGCGCGCGGGCCTCGTCGTCGCGATCGTCGCGGTCATCGCGATCGTGACCGTGGTGCTCGTCACGTCCATCCGGCCGCCGCACCGCGGGCCCGCCAACATGGCAAGCGACGGGGTGCTGATCGCGGCCGGCCTCAAGGCGGAGCGCTCGCCGGCGCGAGGCGTCGATGCGAAGCCCACCCCCCACCCGCTGGACACGACGGGCCAGGTCGTCAACATCGTCGCCTACGTCGACTATCTCTGCCAGTACTGCGGTCAGTTCGAGCGCACCAACAACGCGCAGCTCAAGATGCTGGTCGACTCCGGCGCCGCGACGCTTGAGATCCACCCGCTGCCCTTCTACGCGAACCGTTCCGCGCAGGGGACGCAGTACTCCTTGCGCGCATCCAACGCCGCCGCCTGCGTCGCCAACTACTCGCCCGACGACTTCTTCGAGTTCAACCGGCTGATGTTCGAGCACGAGCCGCAGGAGAACAGCGCCGGGCTCACCGACACGCGCATCGGCGCGATCGCTAAGCAGGCGGGGGCGGACCGGCTCTCCTCGATCCGCTCGTGCATCAGGAACCGCACCTTCGAGAGCTGGGCGGAGGCTGCGCTCGACCGTGCCTCCACCGGCCCGGTGCCGAACTCGAACGTGAAGCGGGTCACGGCCGACGACCTGCCGCTCGTGCTGGTCGACGGGCAGCGCTACACGGGGTCCGTCACCGAGCGCGCCGACTTCCGGGCCTTCATCCAGCAGGCGCAGGGCGAGCGGTACTCCACGCCGCAACCGACCAAGACCCCCGGCGCGACGCCCACGCCGTCGCCGACGCCCACGTCGATCATCGTCTCCGCCCCGCCCACCGCCGGCTGACCCGGCGCGCGGGAGCATTCCTGCGCGGGCATCCGTCTCTTGAGAAGATGGCATACATGCTCAAGGCTCAACGCGCCGTCGCAGGCTCGCGCATCGTCGGTCTCGGTCACTACCAGCCGGAGCGGGTGCTGACCAACGCCGAGCTGGCGTCGATGGTGGAGACGAGCGACGAATGGATCCGCACCCGCACGGGCATCATCGAGCGTCACATCGCGCGCGATGACGAGACCGTGGCCGACATGGCTGCGGCAGCGGCGCGGGCCGCGATCGCCGACGCGGGGCTCGAGCCCGACCAGGTCGACCTGATCATCGTGGCGTCCACCTCCGTCATGGACCACAGCCCCAACGTCGCGGGCCGGGTCGCCGCAGCGCTCGAGATGACCGCGCCCGCCATCGTCGACCTCAATACGGCATGCTCCGGCTTCGAGCACGGCATCGCCGTGGCGGATGCCGCGATCCGGGCGGGCCAGGTCGAGCGGGCGGTCGTCATCGGCTCGGAGAAGCTCTCCGCCATCACCGACTGGACCGACCGCACGACCTGCGTGCTCACGGCCGACGGCGCCGGCGCCTTCGTGCTCGAGGCCGCGGCGGAAGACGGAGTCGGCGTCGGGCCGACCGTATGGGGCTCGGAGCCGACCATGTCACGCGCGGTCATCGTCGAGGACGAGACCGGCAACAAGTTCAGCCAGGACGGCCGCATGATCCTGCGGTGGGCGATGTCCAAGGCATCCGACATCAGCCGCGCCGCGGTGGAGCAGGCGGGCCTCACCATGGACGACATCCAGGTCTTCGTCCCGCACCAGGCGAACCTGCGCATCATCGAGCCGCTCGCGGAGCAGCTCGGCCTCACCGACCGCATCGTTGTCACCGATGTGCAGGTCTCCGGCAACACCTCGGCCGCATCGATTCCGCTCGGCCTGTCGAAGTGGTGGCACGACGGCCGGATCCCGGCGAACGCTCCCGCCCTGCTGTTCGGCTTCGGCGGCGGATTCGCCTACGCGAGTCAGGTCGTGCTCACGCCGAATCGGAAGGCCTGAGCCCGCGTCTCGTAGACTGGGACCGGCATTCGTGCCGTTGCCGGTTTAGCTCAGTTGGTAGAGCGGCTGTCTTGTAAACAGCAGGCCAGGGGATCGAGACCCCTAACCGGCTCTCGACGCCGAACGTGCATTTTCGTCAAGAACCCGACGGGTCCGGGTCGATGACCCGCAGGCGCCACTCGGGGAAGCTCGCCTGCTGGAACGGACCCCCGCCGTCCGCCGTATAGCTCGGCTGCTCGAACGCGACCGTCCAGTACCGGGGGCGCTGCAGGCCGGGGTACGGCGAGATCTCCTTGCTGCCGGGGGCGATGACCACCCCGACCGGGTCGTCGTCCCAGGCATCCGTCTGCTCGGCGTCGCTCACGACCGCGACCAGCATGCCGATGCCGACCGCCAGACCGGCGGGCGGCGGCGTCTTGGGGAAGAAGCGCTCGAGCCAGTTCATGTCGCCCTGTCCGTGTCAGCGGGAGTGGTCGCCGCCGCGGATCTGCTCGAGCGCGTGCTCGTAGAAGCCGTCGAGCACCGCGAGGCCGTCGCGCACACCGCCCGCTGATCCGGGCAGATTGACGATCAGTGTTCGGCCGGCGACGCCGGCGACGCCCCGGGTGAGCAGGGCGTGCGGCGAACGGGTCGCGCCGACCCGCCGCAGCTCCTCTGCGAACCCGGGAAGCTCGACGTCGAGCACGGCGCGCGTGAACTCGGGTGTGCGGTCGGTCGGCCCGATGCCCGTGCCGCCGGTCGTGACGACCATGCGCAGCCGGGCCGAGACCGCGCCGCGCAGCGCCGCTTCGACCCCGGGCCCGTCAGGAATCACCCGGCGCGAGGCGTCGAAACCGCGCTCGGTGAGCCAGGTGTGGATCAGCGGCCCCGTCGTGTCGTCGTACACGCCCCCGGCGGCGCGAGTCGAGACGGTCAGTGCGAGCGCGGTCATACCGCCCGCCATTCGCCGGATTTTCCCCCGTCCTTCTCGAGCACGCGCAGCCCATCGACCACGGCGCCCTTGTCGACCGCCTTGATCATGTCGTAGACGGTCAGCGCGGCGACGGAGGCGGCGGTGAGCGCCTCCATCTCGACGCCTGTCACGCCGACCGTCTTCACGGTCGCGCGGATCTCGACGCGGTCGCCGACGGCCTCGAGGTCGACGTCGGCCCCGGTCAGCGGAAGCGGGTGGCACAGCGGCACGAGCTCCGGCGTCTTCTTCGCCGCCATGATCCCCGCGATGCGCGCCACCGTCAGGGCCTCGCCCTTCGGCAGTCGGCCCTCGGTGATGAGGGCGATCACGTCGGGGCGCGTGATGACGGTTGCCGCAGCCACCGCCCTGCGCGCCGTGACCCTCTTCTCGCTCACGTCCACCATGTGCACGGCCCCATCGGGGCGCACGTGCGTGAGGGCGTCGGGGGAGTCAGTCATGGATCCTCCAAACTTCGACCGGCTCACCGGTCTCGGCGTGGGCCAGACCGACCGGCAGATGCACCAGTGCGTCGGAACGAGCGTACGCCGACAGCAGGTGCGAGCCGGGTCCGCCGACGAGTTCGACGCTCCCGGCCTCGGTCAGGCGGGCGCGGCGCACCTGGTGCTTGGCGACGGGAGAATCGACGGATGCCGCGAGCGGCAGCCGCTCGGCGGGGCGGTTGCCCCGCAGCAGCGGTCGCAGGAACAGCTCGAACGAGACGAGCGCGCTGACGGGGTTGCCGGGGAAGCACAGCACCGGGGTGGGCGCGCCGGCGACGCTGATCGTTCCGAGCCCCTGCGGGCCGCCCGGCTGCAGCGCGACGCTGCCGAAGCGGACGCCGAGCGGTTCGAGGGTGTCGCGCACGACCTCATGCGCGCCGGCGCTGACACCGCCGCTCGTGACGACGAGGTCGACGCGGCCCGCCGCCTCGAGCGCCAGCCGCAGGTGGCCCGGCTCGTCGCTGTACGCTCCGGCGGCAAGCGCGACGCCACCGGCCTGGGTGATCGCGGCCGCGAGCGACACCGCGTTGGCGTCGTACACCCGGCCGGGGGTGAGAGGCTCGCCGGGCTCCGCCAGTTCGGCGCCCGTGGAGACGACGAGCACGCGCGGCCGCGCCCGCACCCCGACGCCCGAGATGCCCGCCGCGGCGAGCGCGCCGAGCTGTGCGGGGCCGAGAACCGCGCCGGCCGGGAGCAGCCCGGCGCCGGCGGGAAGATCGCTGCCGCGCCGCCGTACGAAGGAGCCGGGCGAGACCGCCTCGGGCAGCCGGATCGTCTCGCCGACGGCGGCGAACGCTCCTCGCTGGCTCACGGCTTCGACGGGCACGACGGCATCCGCGCCCACGGGGACGGGGGCCCCCGTCATGATGGCGACAGCGCCGCCCGGGAACTGCGTGACCGGGGCACCTGCCGCGATGTGGCCGGTCACCGGCAGCGCCCCGCCGCCGGCATCCGCCCGCACGGCGTAGCCGTCCATCTGCGAGTTGTCGAACGGCGGCAGATCGATGGGGGTCGCGACGGTGTCGGCGAGCACCCGGCCGAGGGCCGCGCCGATCGGCACGTGCTCGGTGCGGAGACGCCAGTGCGCGGCGAGGAGGGCTCGCACCGCCTCGCGGTGCTCTTCGACCGAGATCATGCCTCCATCCTGCCGCGGGCCGCCGACGTGCCCGTGCCGAGCAGCTCGAGCAGTTCGTCTCCCAGCGCGCGGCGCCAGGGCCGGCCCGCCACGAGGACGACCGCGAGGGACACCAGGATGAGAAGGAGTGAGAGCGCGACCGCGGCGTCCGGGTCGAGATTGTTCTGCAGGTAGATCTCGAGCGGCAGCGTGCGCGTGACGCCCTGAAGGGAACCCGCGACGGTGATCGTCGCCCCGAACTCGCCGAGCGAGCGCGCGAAAGACAGCACGATCCCGGAGACGAGGGCCGGCCCGAGACTCGGCAGCGTCACCTTGAAGAGCACCTGGGTGCGGCTCGCGCCGTAGGCGATCGCGATCTCGTCGTGACTGTCCACCGCGGTGCGCAGCGCCCCCTCCAGGCTGATCACGATGAAGGGGAGCGACACGAACGACTGTGCGAGCACCACGGCGAGGAAGGTGAACGGCACCTGCCAGCCGAGTTCGGCGAAGAGCGGCCCGAGCAGGCCATGCCTGCCCACGGTGTACAGCAGCGCCAGGCCGCTGACGACGGGCGGGAGGACGAGGGGCACCAGCACGAGGGCGCGGCCGAAAGACTGGCCCGGGAAACGGCCGCGCGCGAGCACGACCGCCGTCGGAACGCCGAGCAGCACGCATACGGCGGTAGACAGCAGTGCGGAGACGACGCTGAGACGCAGCGCGTCGAGCGAGGACGGTGAGCCGATCAGCGCAAGGAAGTGAGGCCAGTCGACGTGCGCGACGATCGCCGCGAGGGGCAGCAGCACGAACAGCGCGGCGACGCCGACCGGCACCCAGAGCCAGCCGGGGTAGCTGCGCCCGGCGCTCATTCCGCGGGCGCCCCGAAGCCGGCGGCGGCGAGCGTCGCACGGCCCTGCGCGCCCGTGACGTAGGCGATGAAGCGCTTCGCGAGCTCGGGCCGGCGAGCGCCCGTCGTGACCGCGATCGGGTAGCTGTTCACGACCTGCTTCGCCTCGGGGAACTCCACGCCGGTGACCTTGCCGGCCGCGCCCTTCACGTCCGTGACGTAGACGACGCCGGCATCCGCATCGCCGCTCTCGACCTTGGCGAGCACGTTTGTGACGCTCTGCTCCTCGCTGAGCGGGGCGATCGTGATGCCCGTGTTCTTCTCGACCTGCTCGACCGCGTTGCCGCACGGCACTCCGTCGGCGCACACGACCGTCTTGATGCCGGGCTTCGCGAGATCGGCGAAGGAGGCGAGGTGGGCGGGGTTGCCGGGCGGTGTCGCGATCTCGAGCGTGTTGGTGGCGAAGTCGATCGGATGCCCCGCGATGAGCTTCTGCGTCGCGGCGGCCTGCATGTTCTTCTCGTCGGCCGAGGCGAACACGTCGGCGGGTGCGCCCTGCGCGAGTTGCGCGACAAGCGTGGACGAGCCGTCGAAGTCGAAGTCGACGGTGACGCCGGGGTGCGCGGCCTCGAAGTCCTTGCCGAGCTGTGTGAAGGTCGCCGTGAGCGAGGCCGCGGCGTACACGGTGAGAGTCTGCGGGGCCGCGCTCTTCGGCGTGGCTGCCGGCGCGGTCGCCCCGGAGCAGCCCGTGAGCAGGAGCGCCGCGGCGACGGCCGCGACTGCGGCGGCACGCCGCACGGCGCGGGGCGAAAACAGCAGCTGCGTCACAGAGGTGACTCTAGTGACGCAGCTGCGGGAGTCGCGCGAGCGGTGCTCGCGGCGGGGCTAGCTCTCCGGCATGAACTCGAGCGAGATCGAGTTCATGCAGTAGCGGTCGCCGGTCGGCGTGCCGAAGCCGTCGGGGAACACGTGCCCCAGGTGCGAGCCGCAGTTGGCGCAGCGGACCTCGGTGCGGACCATGCCGAGCGAGCGGTCCTCGAGGAGCTCGACCGCTTCGGGGCGCACGCTCTCGTAGAACGACGGCCAGCCGCAGCCCGAGTCGAACTTGGTGCCGCTCTTGAACAGCTCGGCGCCGCACGCGGCGCACGTGTAGATGCCGGCGCGCTCCTCGTCGAGCAGTTCGCCGGTCCACGGGCGCTCGGTCGCCGCGCCGCGCAGCACCGCGTACTGCTCGGGGCTCAGCTGCTCCCGCCACTCCGCGTCGCTCTTGCTGACCTTGTAGTTGGTGGATGCGTTGGTGGACGAGGTGTCTGCCATGCCGGTTCCTCCCTGCTCTTGTGAAGCCGTCCTCTAAGTAAACTCGCCCGAGTGTCAGAAAGTTCCGTGATCGTAAGACCGTTCGACGCGCTCACGACCCGTGAGCTGTACGAGATCGTGAAGCTGCGCACCGACGTCTTCTTCGTCGAGCAGAAGGTCGATGAGACGGAGCTCGACTACCGCGACCTCGAGCCGACGACCCGGCACTACTGGATCGCCGCAGAGGACGGCTCCGTCCTCGCCTACCTGCGCACGCTGTGGAACGATGAGCCGGAGCACGGCGCGGCGCACGTGATCGTCGGGCGCGTCGTGACGCGGCGGGATGCCAGGGGCCGCGGGCTCGCGAGCCGGCTGCTCTCCGCAGCCATCGCCGACAACCCCGGGCGCGATATGGCGCTGCACGCGCAGGAGTACGCGCAGCCGCTGTATGCGAAGGCCGGGTTCGTGCCGTTCGGCGAGGTGTACCTCGAGGCGGGCATCCGTCATATCGGTATGTATCGTGCCGCCTAGCGTGAAAGGCGAAGGGCCGGGTCCGGCCCACAGCGGCGTTGCCGCGACGCCCGCCGGTCGCCGATCGCTAGCCTGTGGGCATGTCCCACCCCGAGCTCACCGACCTTGAGGTCGCCGTGCTCGACTTCGAGAGGGAGTGGCTGCAGGGGCCGGCCGCGAAGGAGCAGGCGATCCGTTCACAGTTGGGCCTTTCGGGCGCCCGCTACTATCAGATCCTCGGTCGGCTGATCGAGACTCCCGCAGCACTGGCGTACGACCCCCTCCTCGTCAGACGACTGCTGCGGCAGCGGGACGAGCGGCGCGAGCTGCGTGCCGCTCGCACCAGGCCGATCGACTGACCCCCACCCGGAAGGACCGCCCCGAGCCCGCATGGCCCAGCAATTCCCGAAGGACCGCTTCGACGTGGTCCCGACCGACCTCGAGCGCGTCGGTGCTCATCGCGCTCCGCGGCATCGGGTGCGTGGCCTGCTGTGGCTCGTGTGGTGCCTCGTCGCGATCCTCGTGATCGTCGGCGCCGGCTGGATCTACCTGCACGCGCTCGACCGCAGCGTGGGCGGCTCGTCGTCGAACCCCGCGGCGACCGCGCCGGCCACCGCGCCCGCGACGGGAACGCCGAGCGCCCGCGCGACGCCCACTCCCACGGCGACTCCGACGCCGACCGCGACCGTGGTGCCGGACGCGCAGGTGAGTGTGCTGAACGGCACCGGCCGGGCGGGCCTCGCCGCGCGCGCGGCCGCCGAGCTCAAGGGTGACGGCTGGGCTCAGATCACCACCGGGAACGCACCGGCCCCGTCCGCGACGACAGCCGTCTACTACGCGGATGACGCGCAACGCGGCGTGGCGCTCGGCGTCGCGCAGTCGCTGGGTCTCGCGACGGTCACGCAGTCCGCTCAATTCGCCTCGAGCGGCGCCGCCGTGACCGTGGTTCTTGGGGCCGATTACTCGGGCTGACACCCGGGGCCGGGCGCGGAGGGTGTTTCGGCCGTGTGACGCGGTTCCGACGCCCCTGTAACTATTTGACGGAATTTATCGCGGGGGCCGATGTCCGTCCTATCCGTATCGCTACGATCGGAGGCCACAGTGATGCGGCGACGTGCGCGCGTTACGGCGACAATCAATGGAGAAACGATGGCGAACGGAACCGTGAAGTGGTTCAACGCTGAGAAGGGCTACGGCTTCATCACGGTCGACGGCGGAGATCAGGACGTGTTCGTCCACTACTCCGCGATCGACATGAACGGGTACAAGACGCTCGAAGAGGGCCAGCAGGTCGTCTTCGAGGTCGGCGCCGGTGCCAAGGGCCCGCAGGCGGAGGCAGTGCGGCTCGCGTAGCGCGGTCCGCCGGTCGCTGCCCGGCACGGACGCAGCACCTCGCAGTTCATGAGCCGCCCGGCGGTCCCGTCGGGCGGCTCTCGCCGTTTCACCGTGTGACGGATGCCCGGCCTGTTTCTTGCACTCAGGTAGGGAGAGTGCCAGAATCGATTCTGGCACTCCTGCGATTTGAGTGCTAACGACATCTTTCGCTGCTACGTCCAGGAGGGACGAGAAACAACCATGGCAAAGATCATTGCTTTCGACGAGGAGGCGCGTCGTGGCCTCGAGCGCGGTCTGAACACGCT